>Ga0268262_10001580_pt1 | contig 27933 bp, 33 predicted proteins | sample TergutNc150P3_FD_190354 | JGI IMG/M metagenome (GOLD analysis project Ga0268262, IMG submission 190354) | Nasutitermes corniger P3 segment gut microbial community from laboratory colony in Florida, USA - Nc150 P3 (SPAdes) (version 2) | ecosystem: Host-associated > Arthropoda: Insects >... | reverse complement strand
CAAGCACGGCTATCGCGTCATCGGCAAGAATTGCGGCTGAGCAGTACAGTGACAGAAGATATGAAGCAAGTCCCTTGTTGTCCACTCCCCTGAAACGCACGGAAAGTCCCCTTCCCTGTTCGTTCTGCAAGCCTGTCTGATACAAGCCTATTACTCCGCGTTTTGCCTCTCCGGTACGCACCAACAGAATGTTGGTTTTTCCGCTCTTGCTTTTTGGATTTTTTAAGCCATCCACAAACAATTTATCCGTAGGTATGATTGGAATGCCGCGCCATAGAATGAATGTGCCACCAAAAAGCGACGTGGTAGAAGGAGGAACGCCCCTGCGCGTACATTCACGTTGAAAAGCTGCGACCGCTCTTGGGTGCGCCAGGAAGAACGCCGGTTCTTTCCACACTTTTGAAATCAATTCGTCAAGGTCGTCGGGCATGGGCGAACCCGCTTTATTTCCTGGCTTTATATGCTGGGCGGCGGGAATATTTTTCAAAAGGCCGTAATCATCGTTATTGATGATCTGGCTCTCCTGCCTCTCGCGCAGACTTTCAATTGCCAGATGAAGCTGTTCTTTTGTTTGATCATAAGGCGAAGAGAACACGTCTTCCACGGCGGTATCTACGTTTATAATGGTAGAAATTGAGTTGAGGGTGTATTCCCTCGGTTTTGGCTGATATTGTACATAGCCTTCGGGAATCTCCGCGCTCTTTTTTTCCGATGAGCATAAAACGTCAAGCGGCGTTTCTCCCTCGACCACTTTGTTTACTCGGTAAATACCGGCGTCCAATCCTTTGAATTCCAGAAAACGTGTAAGCCAGCGCGGTGTAATCGCGCCGAATTGCGGCGGGGTTTTGGTAATGTCCGCCAGTTGGTACGCTTGCGCTTTATTCAGCGCGTTTAGTTCTGTTGTTGCCATAAAATTCTCCTTAGCATTTTAATATTCTTTACCCTGACCGCTAAATATTAATAATATTCCCTATTCAGGTTATAAAATAATACAAGAAAATTACTTTTATGTATACTAAGTAAATTTTCTTGTATTTAGCGGTCAGATAATGTCACTCTTCCCAGAGCCATGTTGACAGATAACGCTCGCCTGTGTCCGGCAATACGGCTACTATGGTCTTGCCGTTATTTTCAGGACGTTTGGCGATTGTCAGCGCCGCTTCAAGAACGGAGCCGGACGAAATACCCACAAGGATGCCCTCTTCTTTCGCAAGCCGCCGCGCAGTATTTCCGGCTTTGACTTCATCGGTCTGATAAATCTCATCAATAATGGCAGGATCGTAAACCTGAGGCACAAAGCCCGCCCCGATACCCTGAATCTTATGCGGGCTGGGCGAGCCCCCGGAAAGCACAGGAGAAGCGGCAGGTTCTACGGCTACTACCTTGATACTGGGTTTTTTCGATTTTAAAAACTTTCCTGCGCCTGCCAAAGTTCCACCTGTTCCCACTCCGTCAACAAGAATATCAACTTTCCCGTCGGTATCGTTCCAGATTTCCGGACCGGTGGTTTTTTCGTGTATAGCCGGATTGGCGGGGTTATTGAACTGCTGCGGAATGTACGAATTGGGGGTTGCCGCCGCCAGTTCTTCCGCCTTGGCAATTGCTCCCTTCATGCCTTTGGCTCCCTCGGTAAGTTCCAGTTCGGCTCCAAGCGCTTTGAGCAGTTTGCGCCGTTCAATACTCATGGTTTCCGGCATGGTCAGGATTATCCGGTAGCCCTTAACCGCCGCAACAAAAGCCAGCCCAATGCCGGTATTGCCGCTTGTAGGCTCGATAATAACCGTTCCTTTCTTAATTTTGCCATCTTTTTCGGCGGCTTCAATCATAGAAAGCGCTATGCGGTCTTTGACGCTGTGCAGAGGGTTAAAACTCTCCAGTTTGACATAAACCGTCGCCCCGCTATCGTTTAGCTTGTTAATTTTTACAAGCGGCGTATTCCCGATAAGATCGGTGATTTTCTCTACTTTTGCCATACAATTATTCTCCTCAGAATTTAAAGTTTAGTAACCATATAGGATTACTAGGAATAGAATACTCTTTTATTCCTAGTTTGTCAAGGGGAATTTGGTGTTTTTGTTATTTTTTTTTCAAGGTTTTTTCATTGTTTTTAGCATAAACAAACCGGTTAAATTTGATAACCCAACGACTGTAATGCCTTAAATAGGGCATCAAAATAAAGTACGACATATTAAAAAATAAGACTTGGCAATACTTTAAATATTATATAGATTAAATATGACATGAATACATTAAATGTATTCATAATATTTTTTAAGGAGTTCTTTATGAAAAAGATTCTATTGGTTATGGCGCTGGTCCTCAGCATTATGCTGGTTATGGGCTGCAAATCCACACCTCCTACTGACAATGATTACGTAAAGCTTTATGACAAAAATACCGGACTTATTATGGATGGAGCCAAAAAGTACACTGTAAAACACGGTGATACGCTGTCGGAAATCGCAAGAACAGAAATGGGTAATGGTTTTTATTATCCCGTTATTATGCTTGCATCGCGCGGCGTAGTTGTAAATCCGGACAAAATCATGCCGGGCATGGAACTGACCATTATTGATGTTGAAAAGAACAAGGCCGATGCCAATGCCAGAAAGAGCATGAAAAATTGTCTTCTTGGTTTTGCCAGCATTGAAAAAACCAAAGATAACCCCGATCAGAAATTAATTGACGGGTTTAAAAGCGAGGCTGGTAAACTGTAGGAAATAGCTCATATAAAGAGCGCAAAAAGAGGGAAGGGGTTTCTGTCATAGGTACAGAAACCCTTTTTTTTACCGTGACTATTACTTTTGCGTATCTGCCTGTACTGCGGCTTCTGCGGCAGATGCTTTTTTTATTTCATATACCGCCATTATTATTGAATATACTATTATGATTGCCGCTTCAACTGTTAGGGCGGGGAAAGCTATTTGGCGGCATGGCATCGTTTTTACACTGCATCCGCCAATAAGCGCGTGGGGAAAACCTATGACAATAATACCGGTCAGAAATACGCTGACTATTATTCCTAATTGCGTTTTTGGATCGGAAAATGTAATGTAGCAAAGACCTAACGCGGCTACTAACATTCCCATGCCTATTTCCGCCTGAGCCGTCCAATGACACAGGGCAAATATGCCGTCATGCGCCCCACAAACCTTAAATAGAAATTGCGGCCCAAGGGCGACGAGTAAACCTAAAATAATAACTGTTGTCCCGTAAATTAGCTGTTTTTTCACAATGTCTCCTAAAGAAAAAATAAAGAATCTCTAAAAACTTTTTTACAAAAACAAAGAGATACAATGTCATATTTCAACATTGTATCTCTTCTGTTCTTCAGAACGATGATGGAGCTTACTTAGCAATCGCAAGAATAATAATAACGTCCACTACAACCGGAATAACCACAATAATAACTTGAACTAGTCCTGCATTGATTTGGGCTACCTGGGCAACCTAAACTACATCCAGCCAGAATCAGTCCGCCCACCATCATCAAGGTGACCAGAACTACAACAAAAATACCTCTTTTCCTCATAAAAGATCTCCCTGCGGTCTTTCCCGCTGTCAATTTTATTCGTTTACTCTTTTCAGAGATAAAACGCGTAATTGTTACCCGCAAGTGCAGGCATTCTCATCCTCACAACATGAACCGTCTTCCAAACAATCGCTGTTCATTGAATTTGCCGGGTCTGATGACACTTTGAGTACAACCACAGTTGTTAAAAACAGGACCGCCAATCCTAAAATTAACCACTTGAATCTTTTCATTGCCGTATCATCTCCTTACCTATTCATACGAATAGGACATAAATAGTCCCATTGGGATTATATTATAAAAAGTCTAATAGGATTTTGATAATTTGTCAAGTAAAAATAAAAATATTTTTAATCCTCGAAAAATTTGCTGTAATTTCAATCATAATGGAGACAAAGACCAAGGCTATTTTATAATTTGCTTATCGACGGTATAAAAGAGATGATTTCAATGGGTAGTTTAAAATATGACCTTTCAAGGATTAGGTACGACTCACAAGGATTAGGTATGACAGGGGGCGATTTACGGCGAATTTTAAGCAAAAACCTCAAATTATTAAGAAGCCAGCGATCTTTATCCCAGATGGAACTTGCCGAAAAAGCCGATATTTCAATCCCATTCCTGAGTAATATAGAACGAAGCAACAAATGGCCCTATCCTGAAACCCTGGTAAAGATTGCCAAAGCCCTTGAGGTTGAGGTTTACACCCTCTTTAAGGATAATTCACCGCCAAAATCCGATAATTTACAGAATACCTTATCCCAATTTAAAAAAGATTTATCGGTTTCTCTGCATAAATCAATTGCGACCTCCATAAATAATTCACTTGAAACAATCAGCGCCCACTACATTGGGGAAAATGATCACGTTTGAGTAATAGACACTTTTAAGATATTTGTCAAATAAAAGAGAAAAAGAAACGGACAAAACTCCTTTTTTTATTTATTTCATGCCGTGACTATTGTTTTTGCGTATCCGCCTGTACTGCGGCTTCTGCGGCAGATGCTTTTTTTATTTCATATACCGCCATTATTATTGAATATACTATTATGATTGCCGCTTCAACTGTTAGGGCGGGAAAAGCTATTTGGCGGCATGGCATCGTTTTTACACTGCATCCGCCAATAAGCGCGTGGGGAAAACCTATGACAATAATACCGGTCAGAAATATGCTGACTATTATTCCTAATTGCGTTTTTGGATCGGAAAATGTAATGTAGCAAAGACCTAACGCGGCTACTAACATTCCCATGCCTATTTCCGCCTGAGCCGTCCAATGACACAGGGCAAATATGCCTTCATGCGCCCCACAAACCTTAAATAGAAATTGCGGCCCAAGGGCGGCGAGTAAACCTAAGATAATAACTGTTGTCCCGTAAATTAGCTGTTTTTTCACAATGTCTCCTAAAGAAAAAATAATGAATCTCTAAAAAAAAAATTTTACAAAAACAAAGAGATACAATGTCATATTTCAACATTGTATCTCTTTTGCTTTTAAGAACTGTGATGGAACTTAATTAGCAGTTACAAGTATACCCATAATGAGTACGGCTATAACATCCAGACATTCCACAATCATAGGAATAGTAGTTTGTACAAGTACTCCTATCTACGCAGCCTAAGCTACATCCAGCCAGAATCAGTCCGCCCACCATCATCAAGGTGACCAGAACTACAACAAAAATACCTCTTTTCCTCATAAAAGATCTCCCTGCGGTCTTTCCCGCTGTCAATTTTATTTGTTTACTCTTTGCAGAGATAAAACGCGTAATTGTTAGCAACTGCAGGTCTTTTCGTCCTCACAACATGAACCGTCTTCCAAACAATCGCTTCTCATCGAATTAGCCGGGTCTGATGACACTTTGAGTACAACCACAGTTGTTAAAAACAAGATTGCCAATCCTAAAATTAACCACTTATATTTTTTCATTGACGTATCATCTCCTTCCCTATTCATACGAATAGGAGAAAAATAATCCTAATTAGGTTTATTTATAAAAAATTTAATATGATTTTGAATAATTGTAGTGAATCTATTGGGCGGTTTTGAATTTGATCCTATGAGGATTAGGTTATTGCGCCGTCGCTTGAATTGTGCAATACTAATCAGTGAAAGTAACAGCTTTTAACGGCAGTCCGCATGATGACGGAGTAATGCAGAGCGCGTTTTAATTAATGTGCGTGAAATTTTAACATGAAGGTATAAAGACAGAAAAAGTATGATAACGTCTACTCTTATGATTGTTTCTCCAATTTTAATAGCCGCTATTGGAGGAATGATCTGCGAACGCGCGGGGGTTGTAAATATCGCGCTTGAAGGGCTTATGTCTTTTGGAGCTATGACTGCCGCAATTACGCATGTGCTTCTGGAGCCTAAAACAGGTTTTTCAATTCCTTTGGCGCTTTTCTTTGCCGCTTTATCCGGCGGGCTTTTTTCCCTTATTCACGCGTTTGCATCCGTTACGCTAAAAGCGGATCAGGTTGTTTCCGGTACGGGGATTAATCTTCTTTCAAACGGGGTTAATGTATTTGTCTGTCAGTTGTTATTTCGCATGGATCGAAGCATGAGTTATATGAGCGGAATGCCTCTCGGTATTTTTAAAATTTATCCTACCCTGTGGATTGCGCTTGTTATTTTGGCGGTTTCATGGTTTGTGCTTTACAAACGTCCGAGCGGTCTTCGTCTGCGGGCTGCGGGGGAACACCCTCAGGCTCTTGCCGCCGCCGGAGTAAATGTAATAAAGATACGCTATACGGCGATTGTCATTTCGGGGCTTCTTGCAGGGCTGGCGGGAGCCTGCGTCGTTCTTACGCAGAATATTCAATTTACAGTTAACGTAATTAATGGGAAAGGATTTATTGCCCTTGCGGCGGTTTCTTTTGGGCGTTGGATGCCATTGGGCGTTTTGGGAGCAAGTTTTTTATTTGGATTTTCATCAAGTCTTGCGGTAAATATTTTTAATATAAGAAGCCTGGATTTTATGCCTTCGGAAATATTCAATATGCTGCCATACCTTATCACCCTGCTTACGCTTGTTGTTTTTTCGGGAAAAGAACATGCGCCAAAGGCTGTCGGGCAGCCTTATGATATATCGAATAATTGACGATAAAGTTTTTTTATTGTAATCTGTATTCATGTACAATACCTTAATAGCGTATATTCTATGGATTGTCTCCGGCTGCGGCGCGTTAGGGTTTCATCGTTTTTATCTTGGAAAAATAGGCACGGGACTTTTGTGGATGTTTACGGGCGGTTTGTTTGGGATTGGTTCTCTTTATGATCTTGTTACTATGCCGTCTCAAGTAAGAGAAGCCAATATCCGTCAGGCTATTATGGACGAATCTGTAAGACGTAATGTTGAAAATAAACACTGGCGTAACGTGGATGACGGGAAGATGCATATTATCAATGACAAGGAAAGCGTAGAACATGTAATATTAAAGCTGGCAAAAGAAAATAGAGGCATTCTTACGGCGAGTGAACTTGCGTTATCTGCACATATTTCCATAAATGATGCCAAAAAAGACCTTGACGCGATGGTTTCCAAAGGATTTGCCGAACTGCGGGTGCGGCAGTCGGGAAGCCTTGTTTATACGATACCGGATTTAATGGACAGTGACGAACCTTTAGTGGATTGAAAGATTACCATAAATAACAGGCAATCAACAACAGGAACAATAAATTACCATTTTAAACTCACTAGCGTTACTGCTATGTCGTTTTCAGTGATATCAACCGACGGTATTATACTGACTGTCAATGAATCCGAATCAGGCCAAAGGGCGGCTTTAAGCTTTTTATTGTATGCGTAAGGATAATAAAAACCCCGGATTATTCCAAACAGATAGAACGCCCCTGCGATGATGCCACCTACCTTCATAACTGTTGCTCCGGTTTCTATTATTTGTGAAGCTTCGCCGGTGAAAAGAGTAATGAGCCACATAAAGGGGATAATACATATAAAAGCACCAACACCTGCTGTAGCTCCACCCAGAATTTCACCTACCATAACGATATCTCCGAAAACGGAATCTCCATTAATAAAACTTCCTATTCCGTACGGTATTAAACTCATGAGTCCTCTCCCCCATATGTTCTTTTTATGCCGGTTATAAATTTCAAGCCGTTCTGTTTCATCCAGATTGACGGTTTCCAGTTGAATGGTATCAAAATTTTCATTAAGCCCTTTAAGGTCCCATTTTATAAGAGTGTCAATGTCCTGAGTTTCCTGTCTTTCTTGAGTTTCCTGAGAAAAACAAGGAACGCACATCAAAAAGATTAGGGTAATTAATATATTCTTCTTCTTCATAAATAACTTCCGTAATATGAAATATTTACATCAAATATAATATATTTTTAAGATAGAATCAAGTATTATATTTAAGCGGCATGTATACCGCCGCTCTTATAAATTTCAGATTTTATTTTTTTAAACTGTCTCCGATATTTTGTACGGCTCTTAAATAATTTTCACCCGGATTTTTGTATCGCTCAAAAGCGGCCTTTATCTTCTGCAATTCGTTTAAATAACGGCTTTTTGCCTGATGGATACTTTCAGGGGAATCAGGCAATCCAAGTATTAATCTTTCAAATTTATTAATATTTTCATCCGTATAATAATTTATATTTGTATAACTGCTATTTTGTATTATTAATCCATTACAAAATTCAATTTGTAACATATATTCCAATTCCATTACTGTTAAAACTTCCGGTGTTACATTTTTAAAATTACTCTTAACAAAAACTGACTCAAAACTATAGGATTTTCCCTTGGGCAATTTATCATATTCGATTTCAAAAAATGGTTTCATAGGTATTATACCAAAAAACATATGACCTACCCCATACAATACAGACAATGCTTTTTCAGACGCACTTGTTTCACGATACCTTACATTGGCATTCCGGCGAAAGCCGGCTCCTTCAATAAAATCCGTTTCTATAAATTGTTTCCTGGCTGACAGAGAGCCGTTTATTTGATTTAAAACATAGGCGTCTATTGATTTTGAATCATATTCTTTTGGACGTTCTCCGTAAATTGTAATTTCTCCCGCCGTTCCAAAATCATAATCTGCATCGTCAAAATTTTCATTATTATATGCCTCTTGCGCGTAACCTGCCATGTTTAAAAAAAATGCCAATATAAACAACATTTCTTTCTTTTTCATAAACAATTACCCAAATATATAACAAATTTTCATATATGTAGTTACATGTTAAAAATATTCAAAAAATACGGTATTCATTTAAGCACTACTTCAGTGCGTCCAAACCCGCCCATCTCGGGGCGCGAAAAATAAAAATCAGCTACCGAGGGATGTTTTCTTAAATAGTCATGTACTCCCTGCCGCAGAATACCTTCCCCCTTCCCGTGAATGATAGCAAAATGTTTCATGCCGAAAATTACCGCCGCGTCCACCTGTTTGCGGACGGCTTCCATAGCGTCCTCAAAACGCATACCGCGAATCATTATTTCATAAGCGGCCTGCGTTGATTCGCCGTATTCCGCTTCCCATGATTTGAACGCGTTTTTTTTACCGGGGTGGGTTGCGGTTGATTTTGCGGGATTCGCGGGTATCAGCTCGCTTTCCGGAAAACTTATTTTCAGCGAACCTATTTTTACAAGCCATGAAATGTCCGCGCCCTGTGATGAGCGCGAACTTTTTTTGTCTGCGCGAATGATTATGCCGCGCTGTTTCGACGAACCGGCGAAAACTTCCATGCCGGGAGCGAATGCGCAGCCGTCGGCGGCTTCAGAGTCAGCGGCGGTGTGGGAAGCGCCGTGGTGTTTTTCTTTGGTTAATTTACGGATAGCGCGTTCTTCTGCTTCCAACGTTTCACTCTCAGTTTCCGCGTTACGCGCAAGCTCATTTAAAAATTCTTTTACTTTTAATGTCTTTTCACGGTCTACTTCGCCTTCTTTTAACTCGCGCACAAGATTTTCAAGGGTTTTTCTGCTTTCGCTTAAGAACTGCTGGAGTTTTCCTACCGATTCGCGTTTTAACTCAGCTTCTTTCTGACGTAACTGCAATTCTTTTAAATCGGCTCTTCTTTTTTCTTCCGTTAATTTGTTTTTCTCTAAAGTACTCTTTTTTTCAAGACCGGCAAGTTCCCTTTGTTTTTGTTCAAGACTCTTTATCATCTGGGAAACATCGGACTTTTCTTCGTCTATGTAACTTCTCGCCTTGGTTACTATTTCCAAATTAAGACCGTTAGCTGACGCAATATCAAGCGCCCTGCTCTCCCCCGGCAGTCCGTTAATAATTTTATATGTGGGCGATAATGTATGCGCGTCAAATTCCACAGACGCGTTTTCTACTCCCTCTCTTGTATAACCGTAATGTTTTAAAATCCCATGGTGGGTTGTAATGAGCATCCTTGCGTTTTTTTCTATCAGGTAATCAAGAACCGCCATAGCAATAGCGCCGCCTTCCTGCGGGTCTGTTCCCGAACCGAGTTCGTCAAGGAGAATGAGAGATTTTTCCGTTGCGTGAGCCGTTATACCCGATATATTTGTTATATGGGCGGAAAAAGTTGAAAGGGACTGATTAATCGACTGCTCGTCGCCGATGTCGGCGTATATTCCGTCAAATACGGGAAGGACACTTCCCGCCTCAAGCGGAAGAGCAAGGGCGCTCTGATTCATCATGGCAAAAAGACCGAGCGTTTTCAGCGCGACTGTTTTCCCTCCCGTGTTGGGGCCTGTGATGATCAATGTGCGAATTGAACTGCCCATTTCTATATTAATGGGAACAGCTTTTTTTAACATGGGGTGGCGCGCCTGTTTTAATAAAAGACTTTGCCCTGTGTCAGTGTTAAGCGCAAAATGGCCTTTGGTTTCCACGGAATACCTTGCTTTGGCCCTTAAACATTCAAGTTCGATAATTGTTATGTGAAACTTTTTAAGATTGTCAGCGTGAATGGAAATATTTTCAGTAAGTTCGCGGAGAATTTTATGGATTTCCGCGTCTAAATTCCGTTTTTCCAATAAAATATCGTTGTTTTTTTCAACAACATCAAGCGGCTCTACAAAGACAGTCTGCCCGCTTGATGACACTTCATGCAAAATGCCTGGGATTCTCCCCCGATAATTTACTTTTACCGCAAGAACAGCCCTTCCGTCCCTCTGCGACGGAAGCGGCGATTGCAGCATCCGCTTATAATCATCGCTTGCCGCATAACGCGAGACCGCGCTGTTAAGTTCCTTTTCAAGACTGTTTATCCGTTTTCTGATTGCACGTAACGCAGGAAGATCGCGTAAATTACCCTCTCTGTCTATTATTTTAAAAATTTCCGCGGATACGGGACTACAGACGGGTAAATTGTCCAGTATCGAAAAAAGCGCTTCTTTTCCCTCTGTTGGCTGTTCTTTGCCTTCGTTTCTGTCTTTATTAATCCATTTTGTAAATTCGTCGGCACGTTCAACAAAAAGCCCAATGGCAAGAATCTCGTCAATATCCAAAACCGCGCCCTGTGTTTCAATTTTTGGAATAAGAAAACCAATGGAAGGCAGTCCTAAACGAGGCTCGTCATTGCGTGCTTTGAGCAGCGTGTAAACGGCATGAACCAAAGATTTTATTTTTTCTATTGAATCGTCATATATGGGCGATGAATTTTTTATTATTAAAGCCGCTTCTTCGCTGACTGACATAGAAGCGACATTCTCCGTTATTTGCGGATATTCAAGCAGAGTTTGGGTTTTTTCCTTTAATGATTCTTTGTTAATCGTCATTATCTTTCCCTTTAAGATCGTCAATTATGCGCAGAAAACTTTCGTATCTGTCTTCGTGAATAACTCCCGCATTAACCGCTTCCATTATTTTACAGCCGCACTCGGTTTTGTGTGAACATGAAAGCCCAAAGCTGCATTTTCCCGCAAGCGGCGCAAATTCGCGGAAATAATTTATCACTTCGCTTGAGTCTATTCTGTCGGGAATAAACCGGCGTACTCCGGGCGTGTCAATAAAACAAGTTCCGTCCGTTAGCTGAAACATGTATGACATTGTAGTAGTATGAACGCCCCTGTTATACTTTTCGTTTAATTCTCCCTCTCTTATATCAAGCCCCGGCTGGATCGCGTTTATAACGCTTGATTTTCCCACTCCCGACTGTCCCGCAAGAACGCAGCTTTTTCCGCTGATTTCGCGACGCAGTTCGTCAAGACCTTCGCCTGTTTTTGCGGAAACACGGAGTACTTTGTAACCTATGCGCTTGTATTCCTCAAGGCGTTCATCAACATCAATGTCGTCATATTCAATGTCTATTTTATTGCAGACAACAATCGCTTCAATTCCCGCAATGTCAGCCTGTAAAAGCAGTCTGTCAAGAAAACGCGGGCGGAATGGGGGAGACGCAGGAGTGCACATACAAAGCGCAAGATCGACATTTGCCGCCAAAAGCTGGCTTGCGGAGCCTTTTTGGTTAAAACGGCTGAAGTAATTGCGTCTTTCTTCCACGGAAAGAATCATCGCCGTATCAGAATCATTTTCGCGCTCTATTACAACCCAGTCTCCGGGAGCAATCGGGTTGTACAAATCATCGCTTCCTTTTAAAACTTTTCCTTTTATTCTGCATTCAAGTTCTTTAACGCCATTTTCAGTATCAACGCGCGCAGTTATAATGTTACGCGATCCGTGAATAACAAGTCCTTTTAAAATTTCTGTCTTGTTTTTCATATTTTGTTTAAAAAATAAAGTTCAAAACCCAATGTTTTTGCGCGATTCTGCCAGGAGGCGTCAGTTGTTTCCGTCCCTGTTAATATTAACCGGTTAACATGTTGGTTGTTATTATCTGTTCTTAACGCGCCTGAATTTTCATCAAGCAGGTATTCTATACGTTTTGTCACACCGTCAATTGAATTAAAAATTTTGATAAACGGCGCCGCTTCCCGTTGGAACTCATTAAGAAGAAATAAAAAATGAGTGCAGCCAAGAACAAGAGTATCAACTTCTTTTGCGCGAAAAAGATCGATATATTTTTTTACGATTATCTTCTTTTCATTTTCGTCCGCAAAGTCAAAACGCTCTTCAACAAATTCTACCAAATCCGTCGCGGCAATGCCGATAATTTCGCATTTTTTCCCGCATTCATCCGCAAGATTCTGATTGTACGGATCCTCAATTGTACGCGAAGTGCCAAGAACGCCGACCTTTCCGCATTTGGTGGCGATAGCCGCCGGTTTTATCGCGGGAACAGTTCCTACAAAAGGGATTTGTGAAAAACGGCGTCTTAACGAATCAAGAGCGGAAATTGACGCGGTATTACAGGCCAATATAACAATTTTAGGATCTATTTTTATTAAAAGTTTTTCTGTCAATGAAATTAAAATTGAAGCCAGTTCTTCTTTATTGCGCTGTCCATAAGGAAAATTTTCCCTGTCCGCAAGATAACAGACTTTTTCCTGCGAATTACGCTTTATAAAATCATTGCAATAAGGGAATCCGCCAATGCCTGAATCAATAAATAATACCGCTCTTTTATCCATGATTATTTAAATAAATTATTAAACGCCGCCCTGTTGGCGTCAGCCGACCCGGAAGCGCCGGATTTTTCATTTTTTTGTCCCGGGCTTTTAACGCGGTACTTTTGATCAAGTGAAAACCAATCGCAGAAATTTGCGCGTTCCTTATCTGATTGAGGCTCGGCGCTTGTTTCCCGGCAATCGCCGCGCGAACCGGGAAGAAAAAAGCGGCAATTTTTACATGAGCGCAGATCTTTACCGCAAGTTACACATCGCAGAGAACGCCCGATTGGCTCGGGATCGGTAATAGCTTCGCCACAGTACCAGCACATATTACTATTTTAACTATTAAAAGACTGGTTGTAAAGATGAAAATGGTTTATAATTAACACATGTTTATCGTAAATCCGTGCGCCGCAGGCTGTGGGAGGCCGGCAATTACAGGTTATAATCTTTGTTTTGTTCATCAGGCGAATCCTGAACAGGAATACAACCGTATTTGCGCTTACATCGAAGAAAATATTACAATAAAAGATCTTGTCGTATCTGGAATGCGTTTTGAAAATACCGATTTTTCCAATCATCATTTTTATGGCTGTAATTTTAAGGAAACTACATTTATAAATTGTAATTTTTCAGGCGTTAAATGCAGGATGGATTTTTTTGACTTTGCCGGTTTTATTGGCTGTGATTTTTCAAAAGCCGACATTCAATTTGTTTCATTTGCCGGAGCCAGTTTTGAAAAATGCAGTTTTGAAGGCACGGAAATTGTGCATGTTAATTTTGAGGGCGCGCCGATTAGCGATGTGTCATTTAATAATTCAAATTTGTACAATAGCAGGTTTATCAGCGCCGATTTGGTTAACACTTCTTTTGCAAACTGCAATTTAAAGCGGGTGCATTTTGCAGGCGCAAAACAAAAAGACGTAATATTCAAATCATCAAACACGGCGGAAGCCGTATTTGAAACGGAAGAACAATGAAATTATTTTTTCACTACTGTTCATATGGTTTCAGCAACTGTTACATCCTTGGAATGGAAAATACGTCCAAGGGTCAGCAGAATGCCGCAATTATTGTCGATCCGGGAAGCATGGAAAGAGTTACGCTTGAAACAATAGAGAATAATAATTTTAATCTGAAAGCCGTGCTGATAACGCATGAGCATTTAAACCATGTGCAGGGACTGAGGACTTTAAACCGGATATATAATGTAGGAGTAATTGCCTTAAATCAAAGTATTATGGAACAAAAAACAACAAGGGTAAAAGACGGCGATAAACTTGTTATTGGCGGTTTTACCGTTGAGATTATTTCAATCCCCGGACATTCTTCCGATTCAGTTGTTTATAAAATTGGAGACCTGCTTTTTACAGGCGACGTGCTTACGGCGGGACTTGTGGGAAGCACTGCCAGCGCTTACGGAATGGCAACGCAAATGAACAAACTGCGCAGCCGTCTTCTTTCTCTCCCCGGCGATTATATTGTGCTTCCCGGACACGGACCGCCTTCAACCCTTGAAGCCGAAAGGCGCTTTAATGCGGACATTTTCAATTACGATCAAAGCCGCACAAAACGCCCTGTCTTTAAAGTAGACATCTAGCGTTTGAACTTCAGAGACTCCACTGTGGAGTCGTTTCTGAGTAATCCAAACCAGAGTTCCGTGTTTGTGTTTTCGCGTAACACTTTGTAGAATGCGGCGATGTCATTTACGGTTACGCCGTTTACCGCAGTTATTCTGTCGCCTTGCTTTATGCCGATAATATCAGCGGGACTTCCGGAAATAACCTGCGCCACAAATAATCCTTTTGCGTCTTTATCAAGCTCCAGACTCTGCCTGATTTGATCGTTTAACGGAATAACCGTAACTCCGGGCCAAAGTTTCTTGTTATCTGAAGCAACCTGCTCTGTGCGGGTTTCGATGCGTACTTGTATCACTTTTGTCTGTTTGTCCCGGATAACGGTGAATGACGCGTTGTCGCCCGGCCTTAAGTCGCCGACAATCATCTGAAGTTGCTGGACGCCTCTGGCTTCCTTGCCGTTAACATGGGTAATAAAGTCTCCGGGTTTTATGCCGCCTTTGTCGGCGGGAGAGCCAATGAACACCTGGGAGGCGAGAGCGCCACGTTTGCTTTCAAGACCAAGTCCTGTTATTGTTTCTTTGTTCGCTTCCATTAATGAAACGCCGAGCCATCCGTATCTTGTGGTTCCGGTTTCGATAAATTCATCAATGGAGCGTTTAACATTGTTTATTGGAATGGCAAAACCAAGCCCGACATTGCCGCCGCCTGACTGGTTGCTTGCAATCCATGTATTGATGCCGATTACTTCGCCTCTGATGTTTACAAGAGGCCCGCCTGAATTCCCCTGATTGATAGGCGCGTCTGTTTGTATAAAATCATTGATATTGCCGCCCGGCCCTCCCGTGCGTCCGACCGCGCTTACAATTCCCATTGTTACCGAGAATGAAAATTGTTCTCCAAGCGGGTTGCCAATTGCAATCGCCCAGTCTCCGACGGTGACGCTGTCGGAATCGCCTAAAGACGCAAGCGGATAATAATCATTTGTTTTAAAAGAAACTAACGCAAGATCCTTACGTTCATCCTTGCCGACAAGCTGCGCCGGATATTCTTTACCGTCCCTTACGGCAACAGTAATTTCATTCGCTTCATCAACAACATGGTTGTTTGTAAGAGCGTAGTAAACTCCGTCCTTTTGCCGCACAATTATTCCCGAGCCAAGCCCCTGGGAGCGGTACTCGCGTTCCCTGTCGTTTTGCTCCCTGTCGCGCGGTCCAAAGAAAAATTCCCATGGAATTCCGTTAAAACTTGGAGCTTGATGCTTTTTGACGGAAACTGTTTTTAATTCGACGACGGAAGGCAGCATTTTTTCCGATACTGCGTGGAAAGTAGTCTGCAATGCTTCAGCCACGGAAAGGGCGTCTTCCGGAATAACAACCTTGCTTTCCTGCGCCCGCACGCGCGCTCCCGGCGTAGAACATGAAAATGATAAAAATGCCAGAGAAAAACCAAAAATGGCGCCAATAAGGACCAAATTGAATACTAAAAGGTTTTTGGAAGAGAGTTTTTGCATTAAGTTCATAATAACTCCTGTGATTTAAGAATTTATCCTTTTATATTATCAAATATTTGAATGTTTTAATAGTTACATACGGAGTTATATTTTTCTTTTTGTTAGTTCTTTATTTAAATCACTTTATACGGATAGATTCATTATTCATGCTTGCCTCTATCTTGCGGTTTCTCAAAAATAATAACTCATCTATTGTTATCATTACAAAATTAAGAATGTACAAGTATAAATTTATACTGATAGTTTCGTTCGGGTTTGTTTTTAAATTACGCCAGTATTCAGTTAGTTTAAACAAAATACCTGCCACATAACCTATTTGCAATACTAACAGGAATAACAGGCTTTTACCCGCCGTTTTTTTTGATACAAATGATTTGTATATGGAAAGCGGCCATGCAAAACCGAAACAAACAAGCATTATTGATTCAAAAATATTCATATATTAGCTCCTTTCCCGTTTATTTAAAAACAGAAGCCTCCAAAGGCTCCGTAAGAATCTCTGTCTTACCGTTAAAAATCGCTATCGTATGCTCCCAATGCGCTGAAACTTTTGAGTCTGCGGTGACAACCGTCCACTCATCGTCAAGTACTTCAATATCGCTTGTTCCCATGTTAATCATCGGTTCAATCGCTATAACTATGCCATTGCTAAGCTTTGGGTTCGCTCCATGAGGAGTGTTCGGCACCTGTGGGTCTTCATGCAGGGCAAGACCCACTCCATGACCGCAGTACTCTTTTACTATTCCGTACCCAAAAGGCCTTATGTAACTTTCTACGGCGCGGGAAATTTGTAAGAGTCTGTCATTTGCTTTTGCCGCTGTTATGCCGCTATACAGGGCTTCGTTTGTTGTCTTGTTGAGCTTTTTTACGGCGTCGCTTGTTTTTCCCGCTTCTACGCTGACAGCCTGATCGCTTATAAACCCGCCAAGGTCTATTCCGCAGTCAAGAGAAACCAAATCGCCGTCGCGTATGCGCCTTTTTGAGGGAATGCCGTGGATTACCTCGTCGTTAATTGAAATGCAAATTGCGGCAGGATAGGGTTTTTTCTTTATGGTGTAACCAAGAAAGACGGCTCTGCCTCCGGCTTTTTTTATCCAGTTCTGTACCCATTGATCAATTTCAATTGTTTGAATACCGGGTTTTACAAGAGGGATTAATTCGCGGTACATGGCGGAAAGAAGTTTGCAGGATTTTCTTATGCCGTCAATCTGTTTTTCGTTTTTTAAGCGGATCAAGAGGGGAACCTCCTTTTGTTTTGTTTCATGCGGTTAGAAATCATTTTTAAAGTATTTACTTTATCAAGAATAATCTCATTATATATTATTTTATTAAAACTCATCTAGTGTTCCGCCTTTATTTCGTTTTGCGCTTGTTCAATATATTCATTAAAAGCGTTTTCTTCGTAATCGGAAAATCCAACGCCTATTAATGATTTCATGCAGGTAATCCATGTTTCATTGTCTACCTGTTGTCTCAGTCTTTTATTAACGATAGTTTTAACATAATTTTTTATATCCACAGTAAAATGATTAAAGTAAGGGCGACGGTGTTCTTCCGCAAGAATGGCGGCAAGCAGTTTAAAGGCTTCAAAACTGAAGTGTCTCCTGTCCAATTCTTCCGCAAGTATGTACTGGCAATCCATCCAATCTTCCCTTTCCATGTGTTTTTCAAATTGAAAATCAAGTCCGCCGTATTTTCTCCAAATCTCGATTGCCTTGTCTTCCTGAAGATGTAAAAGCTCATAAAAAATTAATTTGGCTTTATATTCAGGTTTTTCCTGCTCATTCAGCCATGTGCGGTAATCAAATCCAGTTTTTTTTGCGTAGGAAGAATATGCCCTGTCGTAAACAAAACGCCTATTTAAATCAGATAACGCCTCATAAGCCGCGATTAATTTCCGCATTGCCCCGGAATGTGACGCTCCCGCAATATCCGGATGAAGCTTTTTTGCCTTCTTACGGAAGGCTTTTTTAATTTCCGCCGCGCTCGCTCCCGGCTTTACGCCAAGCAGCTTGTAATAATCGTCCAATTTAGTTATGCGCCAATTCTTTTGCCCATCGCTTCGGCGTGGGGAGGGTTAAGCAAAATATCGCTCCAATTAACCCTCATACCCTCTTTTTCCATTACCTTCATTAAATTAAGAAGAGCGCGGTTGCTGAAAAGACCCGTTTTTTTTACAAACGCCGCGCTTTTTTTCCCTGCAAGAGAACTGCCCATCGCAAGTGTTTTTGAAACAATATCCGGCAGTTTACCGGAAAAAATCGAAATTGGTTCAGCCACCACCGCTATATATTCATATCCGGGAAGCCTCATACCGTCGTCTTTCCACGCATTAACTATATCCACGCGATGCCCCATAGACTCCATCCCCTTCGCAAGAGAAGCCACATAATCCGGCGTTTCTTTCTTTGCCCCCGTCGCGCTGACTATCGCTATTCTCATAAGTACCTGCCTTTATTATATATTAACAGGAAAAACGCAAAAAATAAAGGTAAGAACTCTTTCGCTATAGTCTTCTTCCATAAATTTATTTAGTCTTCTTCCATAAATGCCGAAATTTATGGTATAATACTAATGATTTGGGAGATCAAAAATGTTTGGAAAGGCACTCGTCTTATTGCTGCTCATAATAATTCTATCCGCGGGCGGCATTATATGGTTCGATTATTTAAATCTAATTGACGCAAAAAGCGTCCTCGCGCCCTATTACAAATACATCCCGTTCTTACCCGGAGAGGGCAGAAAACAGCCAAAAAAGGCAAAGACTGATGAGGATATTCTCAACCTTGACGCGGAACGGCTGGCGGTCAGGCTTGAACAAATTGATTTGCTGAAATTGGAAATAGACACTAAGAATAAGGATTTGGACAACCGCTACGGGGAAATCGTGCAAATGGCGCAGGAATTGGAAGAACGTCAAAACGCCCTTGATGAACGGGAGAATTCTCTCAACGCCACAAAAAAAGAAGCCGAAAATAAGGATAGGAATGTCGAGCAGAATGCCCGGTATCTGACAGGTATGCCTCCGCAAAACGCGGTGGGCATTATCGCCAAGTTGGATGATCAGGACGCTATCGACGTTCTCCGGAAGACTGAAGAGATAGCCAAAGCAGAGGGAACATCATCAATTGTTTCCTATTGGTTCTCCCTGATGGAGCCGGGTCGGGCCGCTGAGCTGCAAAGGAAAATGGCAGGCAGACCCAACCTGTAAATCAGACCACCTTCCGGTAAATCATTTTAGGAGGCCGGTTGGTGATATCCATTACCACCTACACAGAACCTGTTCCACTAGACGCCGTTGTAAACGATCCGCTTAAAAACAAAGAAACCGAAGAAACCGAAGAACGCCAAAGTTTTTCAGAAATCCTTGCAGGGTTATTGCAAAAAACTCAAACCCCAGAGCCGCTTGTATCCGATTCCGGTCTTGACATGTTGTCAGTCGGACAAATTAACGAGGGCGGCAATATTGAGTTAACTGCAAATACTGAAGAAGTCGTTCTTGAGGACTCTTCCGATCTTGAACTTTCGCAAGACTTTGAAAACATGCTTTTAAGAGCCGATCAACTGTTTACAAGCTCACTGGATACTGAATTTACAGGTGAAAACGAATTAGCGCTGGAAATCGATGGCGCGGAAAAATTACTTCCCGTTGAGGAAATGACTTTACAGGCTGCGCCAATTATCGTAGAAACAGAGCAGGGCGATTCTGCCGCGCAGTTAGCCGCCGCGTTTGACGCAGCAGCAAAGCAAAATATCGACGAAACGGCGGAATTATCGGAAAACAGAAAAAAAGCAAACGCGCCGTCAAAAACTGATAGTGATGAAACACTGTCCGCCAAAAACAAGGCAGGTGAAGGAAAAGAGACTGCAATTGCTAAAGCCGATGAAGGCAGAGAACAACCTGGCCGTCTTGAAGAATTCCGCAACCGTTCACGCAAAGATAGAGTTACCGTTGAAGTCCGCGATTACAGGACAAATACCAGTCCCGAAGGAACGCAGACAAAGACTGTTTCAATCGTAGAAACAGCGGCAGGACGCTCCCACGCGCAAACTACTGTTCATGAAGTGACTCTCGATCTGCATCTGCCTGATCAAGCACAGTCTCAAAATACATGGGAAGTTAAGTCTGCCAGTAGCTTAGAGAATATGCTTGCAAGGGAGTTGCATCAGAACTTTAACGGCGATATTGTCCGCCACGCTTCAATGGCGCTTAGGGACGGCGGAGAGGGAACCATCAAAATTGCCCTTCACCCCGAGACTCTTGGAAATGTAAAGATACACCTTGAAATGACCGAAAACAAGATAACGGGGCGAATCGTTGTTGAGAGCGAGGATGCCCTGAACGCTTTCCGTAAAGAGCTTACCTCTTTGGAGCAGGCTTTTAAAGATTCAGGTTACGCTAACGCCGACCTGAATTTGTCGTTGACTGGGGATGGGTCAGAGGCGCAAGATCGGCAATTTGACGAAGGTTCTTTCGCTTCGCGGATGGCTGCGTCATTTTATGAAGATGGCTATGATCAGGAATCAACGCCCGTTATAAACGTCGCTTTAAGACGCGGATCGGGATTAGTAAATATGTTTGCATAGGAGAATGTATGGAACTAGGAATGAAACCAATGTTCAGTTCGGATGAAAAACTCCAGATTGACAAATTCGTTAATGACTACAACAAAGTTTTAAATCCAACGCGCCAGCCGCAGCAGAATTTGGGTAAAGATGATTTCTTAAAAATCCTCATCACCCAACTTTCTTATCAGGACCCGACATCGCCGATGGAAGACAAGGAGTTCATCGCGCAGATGGCGCAATTTTCGACATTGGAACAAATGACAGGGATGGCAAAAGATTTTTCCAAACTTACTTCCATGCTCATGGGGAACGAGGCGGCAACCTCGCTGGGAAAGAGCGTTGAAATAATCGAGGGAGAGCGCAGTGTATACGGCGTTGTTCAGGCGGTTACCAGGGGAGAAACACCTGAGGTGTTGGTAAACGGTAATTTTTATGATTGGAATCATGTAATCAAAGTTTTTGCAGATGAAAAGGAGAGAGTAGACTTATGATGCGATCATTGTTTTCCGGCGTTTCCGGACTTCAGAACCACCAGACCAGAATGGACGTTATTGGTAACAACATCGCCAATATCAATACAACGGGCTTTAAACGCAACAGAGTCGGTTTTCAGGACATTCTGTACCAACAGCTTCAGGGCGCGGCCCGTCCTACAGAGGACTTAGGCGGCGTAAACCCCAAAGAAGTCGGTCTTGGAATGTCCATCGCGGCAATTGACACGCTTCACATTCAAGGCAGTTTGCAGGCGACAAACAATCCGACTGACCTTGCAATTGTAGGAAACGGTTTCTTCATTCTTGATGACTCCGGCACGCAGTTGTTCACAAGAGCCGGCGCGTTCTCCGTTGACTCAGGCGGCCTTATGGTAAATCCCGCAAACGGAATGAAGGTGCAGGGCTGGATGTCGAGGGACATTGACGGCACAAGCGTGATGGACGTTTCAAGCCCTATTACTGATCTTACAATACCGGTCGGCGGCAAAGACCCGGCAAAGGCTACAACGGCGATTCAATTTGCCTGTAACCTTGACAAGCGCATTCCCGAACTGCCGGCAAATCCCACTGGGGCGCAGATACGAGACTCAACATGGTCAACAACCATCGATATTTATGATTCATTCGGCGACAAGCATGTTTTGCAGGTTCAATTTACAAGAGTGCCGGGAACAGCCAATAGCTGGAACGCGGCGGTCACAGTCGATCCGCAGAATGAAACTCCTACCAATACGACAATCGGCTTTGGAGCGGAAGCCCCAGCAGCGGGCGGACCTACAACTTTTGTCGTCAACTTTTCAAACAACGGCACTTTGCTTTCCGCCGAAGACGGAGCGGGCAATGTTTCAGGCGGAACGGGACGCGTTCAGATGAACGCCGCCTTTGACGTGCAGACGGCAGCCGCCAATGCGGACGGCACTCCCGTCAGGCAGGAATTTGTTCTTAATCTGGGCACTGTCGGCGGATTCGTCAATTCGCTTACCCAGTACGCTGAATCAAGTTCTTCAAAAGCGGTAGAGCAAGACGGTAGAACAATGGGCTATCTTGAAAATTTTAAAATAGATCAATCGGGAGTTATTACCGGTATTTATTCAAACGGTACTACAAGAACCATAGGCCAAGTGGCAATGGCAAGCTTCCCCAACCAGGGCGGTCTTGAAAAAGCGGGCGATAACACATTCCGTGTTTCCAATAACTCAGGGTTAGCGAATATCGGTCCTTCAGGAATTGCCGGAAAGGGCAAAATTAACGCCGGAATGTTGGAAATGTCCAACGTTGACATGGCGGATCAGTTTGTAGACATGATTGTCACCCAGCGTGGGTTCCAGGCTAACTCCAAAACAATTCAAACGGCGGATCAGCTTCTTCAGGAGTTGTTGACGCTAAAGAGGTAGTAAAGGAGAGAAGCGGATAGAGATTGGTTAGGGATGGAGGTGTCCCTAACCGCCTCTAGCCGATAATCTTAAAAAGAAATATGATAAAAGTAACAAGGCTAGACGGGACGGAATATTACATCAATCCACATCAGATTGAATGTATAGAAATCCGTCCCGATACTGCTTTAATAATGCTGTCAGGCAGACATCATATTTTAAAAGAAGAGGTAGATACGGTTTTGGAAAGAATTGACGAATACCGACGGCGCTTAAGTCCGTATATTGTTCAGGAGTGAGAATATGAATAAAAGCTTGAATATGGGAAGCTTAATCGGAGCATTAGGCGCAATGGCAATGATCATTGGATCTATCTTAATATCCGGTAACAGTATTGGAGCGTTTATAGATATTCCTTCACTCCTCCTCGTTCTTGTCGGTTCATATTTTGCCCTTATGATAGCGTTCTCATTGGCGGACAGCTTGGGTATTTTTGCCGCTATCGGTCTTACCTTCCAACAGCCTGTATTTGATACGGGAAGTATAATTCAAAAGATGATTGCGTTTTCCGAAAAAGCCCGCCGTGAGGGCTTGCTTGCTTTGGAAGACGAGCTTGAAGACCTTGAAGATGAATTTATGAAAAAGGGTTTACGTCTTGTAGTAGACGGAACCGACCAGGCAATTATCCGCGATCTTATGGAATTGGAATTAAGCCAGATGCAGAGCAGACACTCATTTAAAATTAAACTTATTAACATGTGGGCGACCCTTGTACCTGGGTTGGGAATGTTAGGTACGGTTATGGGGTTGGTAGGTATGTTACGCAACCTTGATGATAAAGCGTCTATCGGTCCTAACATGGCTCTTGCTCTTATTACAACATTCTACGGATCTTTGTTTTCTAACGTATATTTTATTCCCTTTGCAAGTAAACTTGGTATATTTGATAATGATGAAGCCAGCATGAAGGAAATGATCATCGAAGGTGTTCTTTCTATTCAAGCCGGCGATAATACGCGTATTTTGGCAATGAAACTTCTTGCGTATCTTAATCCTGTTGCGCGTGTAGCTATGGAAAAAGAAGTCCTGAAGGACGGTTAAGCATGGCGCGTAAGAAAAAGGCAGATGAAGCTACCCCTAGTACTTGGTTAAATACTTATGCCGACATGATCACCCTTTGTCTTTGCTTCTTCGTAATTATGTTTAACCCCGATGAAGTTACCCAGTCACAGTTAGACGCGATTTCCGATTCAGTGCGTCAGGGCGGTATCGGTTCATTGTCAGGCGGATTTACCATTTCCGCGGGCAAGAACGCGGATTTAGGCAATACTATTTTTGCCCTGCCGTCAATGGAGCGCGGCAGGGTCATGGGTACTGCCATGAGAAAAGCCATTTCTGTTTTTTCCCCGGAAATACGCACCAACAAAATAAAAGTGACCCACGATGAACGTGGTCTTGTAATTACTCTTGCAGGTGACGCGTTTTTCTACCCCGGTAGCGCTGAAATTAATATTGAGGCAACCAGAGATATACTTCTGCGTTTGGGAACATATCTAGTTTCCTACGAATTACGCGACAGAAAATTCAGGATAGAGGGCCACACCGACGATACCGCAGTTGACACAAACGGCCCGTGGGAAGATAACTGGCAGTTGTCCTCAGAACGCTCAAGGGCAGTTCTTCGTTATCTGGCCGATCTTGGCATAAACGAAAACAAGTTCCAAATAGCCGGTTTCGCCGCAACAGCCCCAGTTTCCACAAATGACAATGAAGAAGGCCGCGCCAATAACCGCAGAGTAGACGTTATCATTCTTGATGAAGGACATCTGTAGGAATTTATTCGCAAGAATTTCACACTAAGATCACAAAGTCACAAAGAACACAAAGGGGAGAGAGGGGGAGTTGTAAGCTATCTGAGCTTTAACTTCCACGATAAGATAACGGACAAATCCCCTTATCCCCCTTTGTCCGATAGCTATGCGTGGACTTCACGATAAGATAACGAACAAAACTCCGCTCTTTGTGATCTTCGTACCTTCGTGATCTTCGTGTGAAAAAAAATTAGGGAATTAAACCGTCAAATTAAATAATGCCCCGGTAGTGGGAGCGGAAGGCGCGTAGGCTCCTATTGATTGCATGGCTTTTATTTGCTTTTGGTATTGTTCTATTAGGGCGTTAATGCGGTTTTCATCGGTTCCTTCTAAGTTGCCAAAATCCGCGTGTGGTTTGTTTTTCATTTTAGATAATTGTTCAATCATGGTGTCAAGGATTTTTAATCTGGAGATATTTACGCCCTGAGTGCCTTCGGGGGCGGGAGTTCCCGATACATGCTTAAAATGGGAATAGATCATCATTCCAGGGGAGACGGGAAGGGACATTCTTCCGTCGGTCGCCCTGCTTATCACAAGACCCATACTGGGGAATGCGCTATTTGGTATTGCTCCGACATCCATAGTTAACTCCTACTATAAATATCGGAATAAATTTTGGGACTTTTAATAAAAAATGTAGCTAATGGTTCAGTCTCAGCCAGTCTGAAAGGCGGCGTTCAAGGGGGTAGACATCGTTTGGGCGTTCCTTTCTGGCGCGTTCATGAAGATAGGGCATTATCACGCGCTCTTTGATAATTAACCAGTTGGCAGGCAGTACGTTTGGGAGCATAAAATATTCCGATGGGGGCATTCGTCCCAAAAGCTCAGGGTAAAAAAGCGGATAGATTTGTTCGGTAACTTGATTTAACGCGGAAAACCCTCCACAGATACCAAAGATATTCTCGCTTATCCTGTTCACTCTGGAATACTCCAAAATTTTGCGCTGGTTTTCAATCTTAAAAAACCATATAATAAACTCTTCTGCCGCTTTCTTGGATTTAACCCTTTTTGGCATTCCTAAATAAACCGAATTTTCCGTAAGCGGAATACTGTCTTTTTCTTTTACCCAGCGAAAATCAAGAAGGCTTTTGCTTTCATCACTCAATAAAAAAAGCTCGTTGCTTTCTGTATACGAAAAAAGTATGCGTCCGTTTTGAATCAGTCTTTCCGGCGGTTCAAAAAAGTATTTAAAGGTAAAATCATCTTCAGCCTGAATATTGGTATTTATCTCATTTGTCCAGTCGTTGATAAATGACATTGACCTATCCAAAGCCGTAGAATCCCATGATAGGGGAATTGCTTCCCGAAAAGAAACCCCAAAAAGAACCGCCGTCATAATAAGAAAGTTATCATTCCAGAGCGGAGAAAAACCCATCCGCGTATATACCCCTCGGCTTATGTTATTAAAATCTTTGCTCAATTTTTTTATTTCGTCAAAATCGATGGTAAATTGATTTGACAAAGACTGCTCCCTGTTTCTGGAAAAAATCAAAGCCGGAATGTTGAAAGATACCGGTAATAGGTATTGGTTTCTTTCTATTCTGCCAATGGCAAGAAGGCGCGGATAGAATATGCTTCTTGAAAGTTTTTTCGCCCCAAATAAATTATCCAGCGATTTAAAATTTGACCCCATATAGGCGTTTTTAAGCCAGCTTGCGATTATTATATCCGGTTTGTTTTGTTTGCTAAGTTCAATAGCCGGAAATTCAACGTATTTTACGGCAACCTTATATTGATCTTGCGCGGTATTAAAAAACTCGCTATAAAGGGCAATTTCGGGTCGATCTGTCCAAATTTGGGCTGTCTTATTATCACCGCAGGAAACTAAAGCAACAGCCAATAAAAAAAAGCAGACTTTAAAAGAACGCATAAATAAGTGTATTTTGCCAGCTATGTGCTTGTCAATTAGCCTTATGAGTAGTATTATAAAAAAAATGGAGGCTTTTTTTGGATCGGATAAAAGAACCTTACATAATCAGGTTGCTTGAGCAGATTGGCGAACATTATCGCACAAATATTTCAAACAGGTTTTTACGCCCTGTTTTACTGCAAATTCAAGTCGATAAAAACACATGGGATTTAATAGAAGTTCTAACCGAGAAAATGGATTTGTACCGTTATCAGGGTTTTAATCTTGACGAGTTGTACCGCCAAATTGCCGCCTGCGCCCGTTTTATCGAAGTAGCCCGTAACAAGTCCACAATTAAGAGCAAGATAAATATGCTGCCTCCAGGACATGACAAGACGTTGCGAGAAATGGCAGTTAGCAATTTTGGTTCCAACTTAAAAGTTTTTTCGGAACTGTTAAGTGAGTTATATAAAGCTCTGGTAGAGATGGATAAACAAGACGCTGGAAACAATAAAAAGCCGCTTTATGCGCAAATGCCGGAGCTTTATGATATTGAGAAATTATTGACTGTGGAATGATTTATTCGCATGGACTTCGGACAAAAATCCCCTCTTTTCTTCCTTTGTGCTTTTGTGTTCTTAGTGTGAAACTCTTCGCGCAAACCACTTGACTATTTTCCCAATTTACGCTAAAAAAGAGTATTACTTGACGTTTGGAGAAAGAAATGTACGCTTTAGTAGAATTTAAAGGAAAGCAGTATAGAGCCGAAAAGGGCGATCTGCTCAAGGTTGATTTGATTGACGCTGAGCCGGGGACAGCCATTAATATTGAGACTGTGCTGTTGGTTTCAGGGGACTCGGTAAAGGTTGGCGACCCCTATGTAAAGGGCGCAAAAGTGTCCGCTACGGTACAATCACACGGGAAAGACGATAAAATTATTGTTTTTAAGTATAAACCCAAGAAGGATTATAGGCGGACGCGGGGACATAGGCAGCAATACTCAATTATCAAAATTGGAGATATTTCAGCCTGATCGATATAGAGGCGGTTTTTGACAATGACGGCGTTTTAAAGGCTTGTAAGGCCGATGGACACGCCGGAGCCGGTAAAGCCGGAAGCGACATTGTTTGCGCCGCTGTTTCGGTTTTGTTTAGGACGGCAATAAGCGTCCTGTCCGGCAGGGACGGGATAACAATAAGGTTCGGCGCTCCTGAAAAGGGCCAGTTGTGGCTGGAAGCCGATTATAAGGCGGAGGGAAAAGATTTTCTTTCCGCTACAGGGGTCTTTCTGATAGAAGGATTAAAATCCGTAGCTCAGGAATACCCAAAGAATTGTAAGATTAGTATTTTACGGAGGAATTGATATGGCACGGAAACGCGGCGGAAGCGGCGCTAAAAACGGAAGAGATTCACAACCTAAATATTTGGGTATTAAAGCATCGGCTGGCACATCGGTAAAAGCCGGGACAATTATTGCCCGTCAGCGGGGAACTAAGATTCACCCTGGAGCCAATGTAGGCTGCGGACACGATTATACGCTTTTTGCCCTTGCTGACGGGAAAGTCAGTTTTTCCCAGAGACGCGGACGCAAACTTGCCTCGATAGTTCAGGACGCCCAATAACCCTCTTGCGTGGAAAAATTCGCGGATGAAGCAACAATAGAAGTTTCCTCTGGAAATGGCGGCAACG
>Ga0268262_10001579_pt1 | contig 27938 bp, 32 predicted proteins | sample TergutNc150P3_FD_190354 | JGI IMG/M metagenome (GOLD analysis project Ga0268262, IMG submission 190354) | Nasutitermes corniger P3 segment gut microbial community from laboratory colony in Florida, USA - Nc150 P3 (SPAdes) (version 2) | ecosystem: Host-associated > Arthropoda: Insects >... | reverse complement strand
GATATTTACAAGCCTTCTATACTCATACCTTCAACAACAACTCCTTCTTAGCAGAGTTTCTTGGGCGGGCGGTTATTTCCAAACCCATACCAAGACTGTCCAAATAATCTATCAATGTGGAAATCCGAATATCCTTACGTTTTTCAAGTTTTGAGACTGCGGTTTGGGTGAAGTTAGTTATTTCACTTTGTTTAACGCCGTATTTTTCACGCAGTATTGCAAGCTGGATATTAAGGCTTTCTTCCTGAGCTTTTTTCTTAGCCCTTGCAAGAACCTCCGGATTCATCTTTGCATCAAGCTCGCTTATAGGGTGTGTCTTTTTTGCCATTGTTTACCTCTCATTTTTACCATCAAGATATTGTTGATAAATCTCCTCGGCCTGTTTTATCAGATTCCGATAGAACCGTTTTTCGTTTTTTCCTTTCTTATCTCCCCCAATAAGAAGAATGGCCTTGCGTTTTTCATCAAAGAGGAAGGCTACACGAAACACATGATTTTCAGTATGTGCCCGTAACTCCTTGAGGTTACTCAAGTTGCTCCCCTTCAATGTATCGGCATAGGGACGGGGTAAATGTGGACCATACTTTGCAAGTAGTTCCGCATTTATGCGGATTGATTCCTGTCCACTTTCAGATTGTCCTAAGAACCAAGCGTCATATTCATCTGTTGTTTCTACTTCCCATGCCATCTATAAAATACTATATGAACTATTATTCATATTGTCAAGTTCATTTTTTGCATAGACCATTTTCTGGCAAACCCGTTTTCCTGCAAATGGTCAACAAATAGATTGACATTTTAGCTTTTTTTTGAGAGAATAAAATCAAACTTATGTATGTAAGTCTATATCTTATAAGCACTTACGAGAAGCATTAGATAGCGAAGAAAAGGCATCCCCCAGACTGTTAACCACTGGGTCCGTGGTCCGAATCCGCGCGGAGGAGCAACTAACCGCACGCCGCAGGCGTGTAGATGAACAAACCCCAAACGCTCCGGCGCCGAATCAATCCCCCAAGACGAACAAAATGAGGCGAGCTTCAGCTCGCCGTCCGCGCCGGGGGTAAAATGATTTTACCCATAAAATTTTTAAAATATCTTAAATTATTTCCCGGCTGCAATGTCTTTATTAAGAATATTACAGAAATCCATTTTCAAAGACTGTTCAAGTTCGTATTCAATTAATCCCTTGGGGCTTACATATGTTTTCGTAAGCTAACGGTAAGTCTTGAGAGTTTATTCAATACCAATTCCAAATTGATAAATATTACCCCGGAATATGGTTTTGATTATGAGCAGGCATATTTAAGGTTTTTAAGCGGGAATTTTGCGTTACACCGGGGATTATTCGTAAAAAAGGGCAAATAGTAAAAGTAACTCCTCCCCTTAATTTGTATGACGCAGCATTATTTAAAAATTGTATAATATTTAAAACTGAACATGAATATTGCCTGATTAACAGTACTTACTTTGTAAAAATATATGAATTATCTTGTTATGAATACTTTTGTCAGGTGGAATGGTTTGCTCCTATTAGAAAAAAGTTGAAAATGATTAGAAATGATAATTTTTTTATTTCTAATATGTTATTATTTCTATAAGGAGATTAATCATGGATATAAATTTCGGCGATTATAAATTTAGCGATAATAAAAATCTGATTTCAATAGATAAAGTATGTGAATTATTGGGAAAAAGTTATTGGGCAAATAATCGTAAGAGGGAAACAACGGTAAAAGCAATTGAAAATTCTATTTGTATTGGAATATACTTAAAAGAAGAATTGATTGGATTTGCAAGAATTGTGACTGATTATGCTACAATATATTGGCTTTGCGATGTGATTATTGATTCACAATATCGTAAAAATGGTTTAGGAACAAAATTAATTGAAATAATTACAAAAATAAAAGAGTTGGACGGAATGTCCGGGATTTTGGCAACAAATGATGCGCATGGATTATATGAAAAATTTGGTTTCAAAAAGGTAAGCGAAAAATTTATGAGAAAAGATGATTAATGGAAAGGGATTATACAAAAGAATAAGTAAAACAAGGACATTAACCGCTTATTTAGTCAAAGATTTACTTGAAAAAAAATAGATACAAATAACTTAGACAATTTTTTGGAGACAATGAAAATAGTTAATGCCCCAAATCTTTGTACTCATAATCTTATTGCGGATAAAAATGGAAATGTTTGGGTAATTGAACCGGGCAGAGGAATTATTAAAAATAAGGCCGAAGAATCATCATATTTTTTAATTACAAATTTTTCTCTTATATATTATAATTATTGCGTTTATGGCGGATATAAATAAAAGCTTTATAATATTTGAATAAAAATGATCAAAAATGTTATGTTTTTATTTTTTGAATATAGTATCTTATATGAACATTCAAAGAAAAAAATATATAAAATAACATGGAAAATGATTAAAAAGATTCATTTTTAATTGTTATCCTGTTAAATAATATATTTAAGTCTCCGTACGGAAGGCTAAAATCATTTTTAGGAGTTTTAATGAAAAAAATGCATTAGGAACAGGTTTTATCCTATTATCAGCTTGTTGTCTTATGACAGCTTGTATTTTAACACAACAAACAAAGGGGAGTAAAATGGAAAAAGAAAAAATTGGAGGTATTACAAATGAGTGAGTATGAAGAAGGATTAAAATTACTTGAAGAAAAGTTTGGCAACGGCAAAGATAACGCTATCTCGCTTGCGACTATCGCCCGTGAACCGAATGCTGACGGAAAGCCCAGACCGGTTGTCAGGACTGTAAACGCCTACTATGAAAATTGTATATTCTACGTTACGACTTACGGTAAATCAAATAAAATGCGGCAAATCGCTCAAAACTCCGAAGTTTCGATTGCTACAAGTCCTGAGATGTTTACCGCAAGCGGAATTGGAGAAAATCTAGGTTGGGTATTAAACCCTAAAAACGCCGAAATAAGAAACAAACTCCGTAAAGCTTTTGCAGATTGGTACGACATGGCAAACAATGAAAAAGACGAAAATTGCATTATATTAGCAATTCATCTCACAAAAGGAACATTAAACATAAACCATTGGGAAAAATTATACCATATGAATTTTTTTAATAAGACACTTATGGAGAATGGCGGAGTTTCTTAAGCTTATAAAATTAAAACAGTTATCAATGCCTAAAAGGTACCGGTAACTGTTTAACATTATTACGGCTGCTAAACTTGATAATGAAGTATCATTTATACAAAGGAAATAAATTAAAGGAAAATGGCGTTGTAATAATACCATTAAGAAAATCAACATATAATTCAAACGGAGGAATATTATTGATGAATATGAAATATACAGGCGTTAATGCTCCTGTCATTTTTAGCTTTAGCCCTTCTTGGGACACTGCCGGTGAGAATTCAACATTTCGCTTTGCATTTTCTCTCACGGCTTACTTTTAATAGAGAATCTATGTCCACTTTACCTGATACGGCTCATGCCGGATATTCTCAATTTATCGGGCGTTTAAGCAAACGGGAATTGGATGTAATAGAAGCGATTTTAACCGGCTGCGTCAGCCAAAAGAAACTTGCCGCATCACTCAATATTTCTGTAAATACGGTTAAGAAGCATCTGCAGCATATTTATAAGGCTACCGGATCTGCAAATATGACCGCCCTTACGGTTCTTTTTAGCGGATATTATCAAAATAATTACTAGATCTCCTCAAAGGGCAATATATTTATAAGAGGTAATATATGCATAAACATCATCAGGAATCAATCGAAAACATGATAACCCATTATAGTCAAAATCCTGAAATCATCGCGCTATTTCTGATAGGTTCAATTGCTACCGGTACGGAACGCCCAGATTCAGACATTGACGGCGTTGCCGTAGTATCGCAGGAATATTTTGAAGAAAAGAAAAAATATTGTGGTGAACATGAATCAATTTTTGGCAAATGTTCATATGAAGGTGGCTATTTTGATATTCATTTTATGACACAGAAATATTTGGAAGAATTGGCAGAAAGCGGTTCTGAACCCATGCGGAATATGTTTACCAATGCGCGCGTACTTTATTGCAATCAGTCCGGCTTGCCGGAACTTGTCGCAAGAATTCCCATATTTCAAAAAAAAGAAACGGAGTTAAAACAACTGCGGTTTTACTGTACATTCAAACAGTTTTATTTATATTATTGGAAAATTTGTAAACCGGAAGGCTTTTTGAAAGATCATATCGCAAATGGAATGGTGTACAACTTGTACCGTCTTATTTTGATTGAAAATGAGATTTTATTTCCTTCCTGCCGTAAATTAGAAACATTTATAATAAACGCTAAAAACAAACCTGACGGTATAGTTGAAAAATGTAAAAATTTTATGAATAGTTTAAAAGACGAAGATGCTTTAGCCTTAATTGAAAGTTATGAAAATTGGACATCTTATGATTACCCGGACCCGAAAAACTTCCAATTTATAGCTAATAATTATTTTAATCCATGGGAGTATTAGAGGAATATATTACTGAAATTGCTAAAAACCCGGTATTCACTTACTCCAATAATATAATTAAAAATGTTCATTATTAATTATTAAAATGTAATATAATGTTATTATGAAAATAAAACAGGAAATAATGGATATTGTAAAAAAACAAATAGCGGCAGAATATAATTGTACGGTTAATGATTTATCTTCATCAAATAATACAGTAACTGTTTCAAAAGATGTTGAAGAAAGAAGGCGCTTTATTAATGGAAGATTTTTCTTTCAGATGGTAACATTCGGAGACAATGCGGTGATAACGGCAAATGAAAGTATACATGATTGGCTTAAAGAGCATGTAAAAAATATAAAGGGGCATATGTTATTTGAATATAATAATTTATTGGAAATTGAAAAAAAATTAAATGATTACAATAAAAAACTATACCATACGCATCATATGTTTTTATCAAATAAGGATATATTGCCGAAAGTTTTCAATTATAAAATAAAATGGTTTGAGAACGAAGAAATACATCCATTTTACGAAACAAAAATGTTTCCAAACGCATTTTGTACAAAATACAATCCCAAAAGACCTGACGTATTGGCCGTCGCCGCCTATGATGAAAACAAAATAATAGGAATGGCCGGTTGTTCCGCCGATACCCCGCTATTATGGCAAATAGGAATTGACGTAAATAAAGAATATTGCGGAAAAGGAATAGGAACATATCTTGTTACATTAATAAAAAATGAAATAGAAAAAAGAGGCAAGATTCCTTATTATGGTACAAGTTTGTCAAATTTGTATTCATGGGGCATAGCGTTAAACAGCGGATTTACCCCTGTCTGGGTAGAAATTGAAACCATAGAAGAAGAAAATTAAAAATGATTAAAAATATTCATTTTTAACCGGCTCGTTATGATATAGATTTAGTTACAATGCTGCCGGAAAATAGCGGTTGAATTTTTATTTTCTTGTTGTCATTGGACAAAAGGAGTTATTATGATGAATCATATAGGCATATTGTCAAAATAACCCCTAAAATACATAATACCTGATAAGGAAAGAAAATGCGTAAACCAAATGACGTACTGGAATGCGTTTTAACAGAAATCGAAAATAACCTCAAAGACGGTATTAATGCCGATAAACTTGCGGATGAATTTTCCCTGTCCTCAATCCATTTACAAAGACTGTTTAAGCAAACGTTCAAAAAGTCGATTGGAACATATATACGCTCCAGAAAATTGTCGTCAAGCATAGGGGATTTGTTATACAGCGGATTAAATATTCAGGACATTGCATTGGATTACGGTTTCAGTTATGAGCAGGCGTATATATTAAGTTTTAGGCGGGAATTCGGGTTTACCCCCGGCGATTTACGTAGAAACAGGCACTTGGTAAAAACCACGCCGACCCTTCAGCCCTTTGTAAAAAGATCAATATATAAAAATGATTTTCTTGTCGGCAATATCATTAACGATAAATATATGGACGGCGCTTATTTTGACATGATAAAAAATAATTTCAATATTATCACTCCCGAATATTACCTTAAACCTCTTTCACTGACGTCAAACCGGGGCGGCGCATACAACTGGAAAGACGCGGATCAAATGGTGTATCGGATGCTTGATAACGGAATACCTGTTCATGGTCATGTTCTGGTATGGCATGATTGGACTCCCGAATGGATGACCAAAGGAACAAATACAGAAGTAGAAGACAACCTTAAAAATCATATTACCGATGTATTGGCACATTACCACGGCAGGATTCATTCATGGGATGTGGTAAACGAAGCGATGAGAGACGGTCTTTCTCCCGCAGAAACCGCCGGAGACTGGAAAAAATGCCTGCGTACTGACGCTCCCTGGTATCGCAAGTTAGGCGCAGGTTATATAGAAACCGCCTTTCGTACCGCTCGTAAAGCCGACCCTGACATTACCCTTTATTACAATGATTATGGTCTTGAATTCCCGCAAAAAGCCGAAGCGGTATGGAAAATGATCAATGACATAAATAAACGGTATAAAAAAGAAACCGGACGGAATCGAAATCTTATCGAAGGTCTTGGGATTCAAGCTCATTATCAAATTAAAAGTTTCGATGAAAATAAAATACGCTCATCATTGGAAAAATTTAAAACCCTGAACATTGAACTTTCAATAAGCGAATTGGACGTAACTGCCGCCGGTTATGAACAAGGCGAGGGAAAGGACATCGTAATGACTGAATATGACGCTGCGTTACAAGCCGGAATATACGCCCGGCTTTTCAGGATATACCGGGAATATTCCGCTTATATATCACGTGTAACCATGTGGGGCATTGACGACCACAACAGTTGGCTTTCCGCGGGAACTCCCTGCCTTTTTGACCGCTACTTAAATCCCAAAAAAGCCTATCATGCCGTATTTAACCATGAAATTATATGTTAATTTGTAAAAGAAGGTAAAAGTTAAACACACTAACCTCATAATCACCCCAAAGGGTAATATATTTCAATGAAAAAAAACCGATAATTTTTATTATTGCGCATTTAGGAGGAAAAATAATGCAATACTTTAAGGTTTTAAGGACGCGAACATGGTTCGCAATCTCCTTAATTTTTAGCGTCGCTCTGGTTACTTTTGGCTGTGCTGCAAGTGAACTTGCTTCAAGTAAAAATCAAGGTACAGGTATGGAAGATTTTGAAATATCCGCCGTAGCGGTACCGGAAGGTATTCTTGTTACCTTTTCCAACTATTCCAATATTCCGCCGGAAATAGAAAAATTAATACTTTCCGTTTGGGATTGGGGAGACAGCAAAGACGCCGTAATGAAAATTTGGGACGATAACGAACCGTTTGCCGTTATGAATTCATTGAGCAAAATGCATGGACACTCAACTAATGAGAATATAATAGAACGGGTGAGGCAGACCGGCGCGATTACTTTTCCTTATGTTCAATCCGGACGGAAATATGAAATTGCGGCTCTTTTTTACGATAGCAATGATGTACGGCAGGGCTGGACTGAAAAAATGACAATGGCCGAATGTGTCGCGGATGGGGGAATATATTTTACCGGAGATATAACTATCAATATAAATGACGCCCGTACCGGCGTTGCATTATCGAGCGAGCCTGCGTTTATATCGGATGTTCATCTTGGACAAATGCAATATTATATTTTTATTAGAGGTGATTATACCGTACCGTTGTCAGGGGATTGTATTTCTTCCGGCAAAACAAATAATTTATTCTGGGACTTTGAACCGAGATTTAGAGAACATTTAAGGGAAGCAGGAGTGCCAAATGGCGATTATCCGGCAAATGCCGGAATCTGTTTTGAGATCATTTATGATAATATTTCATGGTGGCTTGAAAGCGTTAAAACTCCGGTATTCATTTACTCTTTTTAAGTAATGTCTGTCCATAGTGTATTTACATTATGGACAGTTTTTTTAATAAAATTGATCAAAAATTTTAATTAAATATTTTTTTGGGAGGATTTTATGGATACAGTAAATGAATTAAAGGCTGTGGAAAAAATCGGAATAAATAATTTTAAGGAAAAATATAATTGTAAAATTACTGTTTTAAAATGTGATTTTAACAGTGATTTATATAAACAATATCCTTATGGCATTGCTGCAAAATGCGGCAGGTTAAGCGTTGGACAAGAATTTATTTCAAAATGCAGATGGGATCCTCCGGAAGGAATATGTATTTGGGCTTGGAGAGATTTAATACCGGTAATCCAAAGTTTCCATGAGGGAAGAGAGCTTCCGGCAATACAATGTTGTACCGACGGACTACGCCCTGTTACATTTAAGTTGGAAAAGATTATAACATAAAGATTCTCCTAAAAATGCCGAAACTATAAAAGATTGGGAGAATTATTATGAAAATTAAATCTATAATTGCGTTCTTACTTGTTTTTGTAGTAATATTCGTCGCTTGTGAAACTGCCAATTCCAGGACAAATTCAATATCTGATTTAACTGTAATTGCAAAAGGATCATCGCAAGGGATTTATCTGTACTTTGACAATATTCCGGAAAACGCGCAATACTTATCTGTCTCATTGTATGACATTACAACTGATGATAATTTATATACCGGTACCAGTTTTCACGGTAATGATTTGGAACAAATAAGAAGCGCAAATATTTTACTTTGTCCTTTTGTAAAAAGCGGACATGAGTATGAAATAACAGTTATCGCTTATATAGAAACAAAAGATAATATAAGGCCAATTAATTTCGTCACTATTACCTCTATTGCCGGCGGCGGGATACATATTATAAATAATCCCATACTTAACTGGAATAACAGCGATAACATCGCTATATTATCTACAAGACCCGTATTTTCAGACGATACAATTAATTCTCAAAATATTGAATTAAATTATGGCCTGGTTTTTAACAATAAAGAAAAAGGCGGCAAAGTAGGCGGCGGCGTTAGTGAATTAACAAATGAATTGGTATTTGATAATACTGAAAATTTTAATTCGATTGTTGAAATGATTGGTAATATTGGTTTAAATGGGAATATACCGATATTTGCCGACGTATCATTATCATTAGAATACGAAAATATAAAATGGATAATAGTATTTGCTAAAACCAGGGAAACTATTTATTCATTGTAAATGATAATAAAATAATGCCTAAACGTTATGTGCAATACCGGTAAAAATTATTTAAATATTATATTATTTAAGACTGGACAAGAATATCAAAATTTTATATAATAAAAAAATGAGAAATAAAATAATTATTGTCGGCGGTTATTGTGCGACAGGTAAATCCACTTTTTCGAGAAAACTATCGTGTTTATTAAATATACCCTGTTTTAATAAAGATATTATTAAGGAAGTATTGGGCGACGGATTAAGTCCGCAAGACAATATGATGGACAAAAAAGGCAGTAATACGACATTTCTGCTTATGCTGCATATTGCGGAACAATTTCTAATGACTGACAAAATTTGTATTCTTGAAAGTAATTTTAAAATGAATGAAAGCGAATTAATAAAAAAATTATTGGAAAAATATGATTATGAATGTCTTACTTATATTTTCAAAGGTGATCTTGAAATTTTATTTAAAAGGTATATGGAAAGAGTAAAAAACGGAAAAAGACATTGGGTACATGTTACATTTGGGGAAAATCCGGAAGAATTTCAAAAATATCATCTGCAATACGGAATTGGAGAAGTAGCAATAGACAAAACAATTGTAACGGATACGACAGTGTTTAATGAAGTTAATTATGAAGAATTATATGAAAAAGCTAAAATATTTATTAATAATGAAAAAATATAATATGAAATAATTATAATACAAAAGAACATGGTAATAATTGCGCAGGGATAGAACATTGTAAATCCTTAAAAACAGAATATGGAACGAATAAAAAATAACCGCAAAAAGCGTCAAAACCCTATTCATTACTGTAAATTTATGTTATACTTATTTAAGGAGTAAATATGAGCGTAAGAGCGACAGAAAGGCTTATTGGCGACGCGGTTATAGTTTCCGTTCTTCATAAAAGCCCCCAAATGGTAGTCAAGGCTATCAATGAAGAAACCAAACTAATTACCACATCCTGGTTTTCCGATGATAATGCGTATCAAGAGGGTACATTCCCTGCAAGTGCACTTGATCGGGCAGAAACCAAAAAGCCGACACAAACAAGTAAATCATCAAAAGCAAAAAGATAAATTAAAACGTAGTCCTACAAAAAACGCCTCGCCAACCATACAAGGTCTATTGACTCTTTGCATATTTTAGTAAATTTTTGTGTTGAGAACTTTTTATCTGTACCATTACGGATTATTTCTCTTCATTTACTTTGGTACTCCTAACTTTTATATTATTATAAATCAGCCAGCGCAGTTAATACTGTCATTAAGCCAATCATTGCGATTCCGACGCTCGGCATAATGATACCAGGCAAGTCGCTGAAAATCTTCTTGTTTATAATACGAAACAGCCACCCTGTCAGAATTAGCCCGAGCGGATTTAATAGCACAAAAACAAACGACACGTTAAGATAACTCTTGAATATGGCATATATCAGGATTATTGAAGTTGCGATAACAAGACTGAAAAACATGGCAAATAAAGGAACTTTAACCGCTTTATAAATCTTGGCAATAACGTTTTCTACTATATCTTTATTTACGCCGCTTTTTGTTAGTGCTTTACTGATAATTGGCAAGAGACATATTGAAGCATGAATAAACAATCCGCCGGAAGCCCCAACGGTTGAAAAAACAAAAAATGTCATTGCCACAGTTTTGCTGTTTTGTGAGAAAGTTGATTTGCCATTCCCAAAAATCCAAGCAGATATAAGGGAGAGCCTATTGCGGCAACAAGAATAGATACATTAAATCTCCATTCGGACATTATCTGCCAGTTACTGTCAATAATCCCGGCAGGACCTGATTTTACGTTGTTCCTGCCTTTTAAGTCAAACAATATGTCTGCGAAAGCACAGAGCAATCCGCCTATTATTCCAAATATACCAAACACAAAATCCGTCATTGTCATTTCTCTCCTGTTTTATTTTTTATTATAAAATATATTTATGCTTCTATTTTCTTCATTAAAAATTGTTTATTTATAATATTTTTTACATTTAAAACATATTATTGATCCTGCATTCCATAGCTCCAATTCTTTATATTCATTATTTAATATTTCCATAATTTCATTTTTTGAGTAAAATGGCGGGGTAAATGTTCCATTTTTTACAAATACATTTTTAACAAACCAATCTGTTCTTTTTGTTATTCCTTTTACATAAAAACAACCAATAAAAAAACCATTATTTTTTAATACACGTTTTATTTCACTAAATGCTTTTTCTTTTTCAGGAAAAGCGTGAAATCCATTCATTGATAATACCATATCAAATGTTTCATTCTCAAATGGTATATTTCCTACATCTCCCTGTTTACATTCTACATTATTTATTTTGCCGTTTTCAAAGCGTTTTTTAGCTATTTCAAGCATTTCATTAGTATAATCCATACAAATTATTTTTGAATTAATTAATTTTTTATATTTTTCATATGTCAATACTCCGGTTCCGGCGGGAATATCCAATATTTTTCCACTAAAATCATTAGATATATAATCCAATAATTTTATTGTATATTCTTTTTCGTTTATTCCCCAAACAATTTTTGCACCAATCTTAAAAAATAAATTTCCACTTGTAATATATTTATCATATATACTTGATACAGATTTATATCCATTTTTTATTTTATCCATATATTTCTCCTAATACCAATATTTTATCTTAATCTATATTACGCTCTCCAACTAAAATCAATTCTTGATTGCCGTCATCAAAATAAGCGTTAAATACTGTTCTGTATCGGCGTCATGAAGTTCGTTGTCGGCAGTAGCGCGCCAAATTGCTTTTCCGTCCGGGATTTCATTCGCGTATGTAACTTCAACCAAGCCGGATTTGTCCCACAATTTTTTCCACCATTCGGCGCTGTGCCATGAGTACATATTAGGTTCCCATAACGGTTTCATTGCCCCCGGCAGACCATTTTCAAACTCACGAGTTAATCCGGGATTTACAATGCCGAATTGTCCGCCCTTTTTTACAAGCCTTGCGAAATGATCACCTAAATAACATTCATCTGTTCCATAATAATGATATGAGTCGATACTTATTATCGCATCAAAAAAATTATCGGCATAGGGCAATTTATGAGCGTCCGCCTGAATGGGGAAAACTTTGTCGCTAACGCCTGCTTTAACAAAACGCCGGTAGTTATCAGTCGCGCTGAACCAAAGATCATTGGCAAATACGGTAACATCAAATTCCTTTGCTAAAATGATTGATGTAAAGCCGGCTCCGCAACCCATGTCCAATATACGCATACCGGGTTTCAATGTCATTTTTTTACATAATTCTTCAAGCAAAACTACGCAATTTGGTCCGATAAAGTACACCCTGTCTTTACGTATCTCATCAATCATTTCATTTATTAAAGCGCCGTATTTTTGTTCATATAAAAAATTTCTCAATTGTTTCCTCCTATTACCATTCCTTTTTCCATAATTCACGGTTTGCAATTGCGTTAAAACCAATGCTTTTATAAAATTCCCCCGCCCCTCCAAAGCAATATTTTGCGCCCAACTCTTTTGTCTTTTTCATTCCCTCAACCAGCGCAGCCGTAGCCAGCCCTATGCGCCGGTATTTTGGCACTGTCGCTAATGGTTCCAGATACGCGTATTTATTTTGTTTGTCGAGCCACATTCCGGCGAAACATGCATATTCGCCGTTTGGCGCTTTTATAATCGTAGTTAAATCCTTTCGGAAATTTGGCCCGCTTTGCGCTAACATTCGGCTGTCAATATCATTGTCAGGATCAGGTTCGGGACCGTGATCAAATCCATACCATAGACAATCGTGTATTTTATTAAAGTCATTTTCATCTTCCAATGATATAACGGAAAATCCTTTGGGAAGTATTTGATTAGGAAATGGATTCTCATATGAAAATACAGTTACCGGTTCAGAGTGAGTTTTTGCATAACCGGATTTTTTCAATAATTCTTTCTTTTCAATTTCTTTATCAATAATTGATATTCCTAAAGACGTTTTCCCGTTATTTTTTTCAGATAAAAATTCTTCTGAATAACTTATCATCTCGGGTAATAATGAATTAAAATTATTTTTTACGCTTATAAAACACTCGCCGGGATACATATCATAACAGGCAATCCCGACAAGCTCATTTTCATCTTCCCATAAACCAAACCTGTGCGCCGATTTAAAATTAAATAACGGATGAGTATGGGCATATTCGAAATACTGAGGAAGTAAATAGCCGTTTAATGTTTCTATATTGAAAACATCAGTCAGGTATTTATTGACCTTATCAAAATCAGCTAATAATTTATAATTTCTGAATTTAACAGACATAAATACTCCTTTTATTTAATAGAATAATAGCGAATTAAACAGATAAAAACATAACATTTTTAATCATTTTATAAACATTCTGCAATACTTTTAAAAATCAATAAGTTTATACCGTTATTTATTATACTTCTGTTTAATCTTAAAACCATCGTTTAAATGAAATATTTGGCGGCGTGTTAGAGGGGAACCTTTGCCCTGCGGGCTCGGTTGATTTTAAGTCTTCTACTGTCCATTAAGCCATTTTTCTGGTATACTCAAAATATAAACAAAAAGGGGTGTGTTACGAAAGTTTTTAACATTAATTTCAATATTGAAACCTTATCTCTCAGGCAATTAATTCAATTTGCGGAAACCGAATCTGTTACTGAAGATATTTTTAAGGAATACTTGGCAGTATATCTTTTAGAAGATGAGAATATTTTATCTAAAGTATGCGAAGAAACCGATAATATCGGAAACAGTTTGAAATCCGCCGCATTAGAAGATTTAAATACCTTATGGGATACATTATCGAAAAATACTCTTGAAAATTACATTCCTACTTTGAAACATAAATTATTTTTTGATGAATACCGGAATTCGCTCAAAACGGTCGTGTCATCAAGCGGCCCCTCAGAAATGTTAGATAATTTAATCGCTCATTATTTTAAATTTGGTTCGGGAAAAAACGCAAAATATATTGCGTTCAGATGGCAGGGTGAAATGACAGGCATCAAGCGGCCTGATGATATCACTTTAGAACAACTTTTTTGCCTGGATTCCCAAAAAGAAATATTAATTGAAAACACTTCCCTTTTTTTACGCGGACTGCCTGCCAATAACGTTCTGTTATATGGTACAAGCGGCAGCGGTAAATCCGCTATGATTAAAGCGCTTCTGAATAAATACTATAATCAAGGATTACGTCTTGTAGAAATACCTAAAGAAAAATTGGAAGAATTACCTCAACTTGTAAATTGTATTAAAAATAAACGTCTTAAATATATAATTTTTATGGATGATTTATCGTTTGAAACGGGCGATACCGGGTATAAAATTTTAAAAGTTATTTTAGACGGAAGAATTGAACGGCAGCCTCAAAACATTTTATTTTATGCGACTTCAAACAGATTCCATATTATAAATGAAACATGGAAAGACCGGGAAGGCGATGAGATTCATTTAAGAGACACTATGAGCGAAAAGCTGTCGTTATCTGAACGATTCGGGATTCGTGTTAATTTTGTTACGGCGGGAACAAGCGATGATTATTATAAAATAATTGAAGGGCTTTTATCGCTTGAACACATTCAATTTACGGAAGAAATAAAGAAAGAAGCGTCACGTTGGGAAATTTTATATAATGGACGTTCAGGCAGAACCGCCGCGCAGTTTACAAAAACTATAATTGCATTAAAAAAAAGCAAAAAAAATAATTAAGTGCAATTATTGTTTTAACAGTAATTCAATTTTCCTGGCATTGATTACGGCTTGGGATTTGGCGTGGTTATTGAAAAACAGCTGGACGATTTTTGAGTGTTTCAATAGTTCTTTTATTGGGTTTATAAAGGTTTGCAATTCCGCGTCGGTGTAGAGGTAGTCATAGCGGGTTACGCTGTCGCCTTTGTACCACATTTGGGCGTTGCGTCCGTGAAAACGTATGTAAGCTATTTCACTAGTGCTTATAAATTTTAATTTCATCAGGTTTTGCAGGGCGGGATTATCGGTAATGCACCAGCCTGTCTTACGCTCGCGCAGGGCGTCGTATACTTGGTCGTTTTGCCATCGGGTGTTTCTCATTTCTACAACTGACGGTATATCTGATACTTCTTTGAGGAGCGCGTCTAAATATATCCGTTCTGTTTTGTCATAGTGAAAACTTTCGGGAAATTGGAATAGGACGCATAACAATAGATTTTCATTTTGAAGAGGTTCAAGCGCTTTTTTGAATTCACAGATAAGCGGCCGGTATCTTGATTTGTCTTCGGCATGGGTTAAATCCTGATGCGCTTTTACGGCGAATTTTACTTTGCCGTCCGTTCTTGTTATCATGTTTCGCATTTGTTCAAACGTGGGCATACGGTAGTATGTTCCGTTCAATTCCAATGAATTGAATTGAGTTGAGTAATACTCAAGAAATTTTTTTTGCGGCAGTTTTTCGGGGTAAAAGCCGCCTTTCCATTCCTTGTAATCGTAGCCGCTTGTGCCTATGTATAGTTCCGCCATTTTTTTCCTTTTAATATATTAGCGGTATTTCTTCTATGTTGGTAGTGTATCTGGGGGAAAGATAATCCCTTTTTAATAGCCAGGGGTCGGTTTCGTTATCCGCGGGTTTATTTCCCGTTAATCCGCAAGCAAGTTTTATTGTGCCTCTGCCGTAGCGGTCGTTTATTTTGTCAAAGGTTTTCATCAGGGGTTCATTTAGTTTGGCTATGTTGCGATAATCGTCAAACAGGTCCAGTTGGGGGTGGGTGTCGCCGGTTAGTCCGGTTAAGGCTATCATTACTTTTCTGTATTTATAGTTGGGGCGGTATATTCTTTTTAAGAGTTCATTGGCTACTGCGGTTATTTCGGGCAGGTATGCGCTTGGGCCGGATACTTCCGCGCTCATCAGGTTAAAATATTGTTCGCCTCCGGCGTAGGCGTTTGTCATCAGGTAGACTGTGATATAACGGCATGACAGGTTTTCGGCTCTTATGCGTTTTACGGCTTCCTGCGTGTACTCCGATAATGCTGTGATTATGTCGTCTAACTCATATACCGCAGTCTGAAAACTGCGGGATACTGACACTACTTGACGGGGGCTGTCTTCTATGCGGTCTATGACTTGTTTTCCGTTCAATTCCTGTACTGTTCTGTATCCTGTTATGGTCATGTGTTTTTTGGCTTTGTCCAGGGGATAATGTTTGAGGGCCAGGGCGGTGGTTATACCCTGCTTTTTAAGAAACTCCGCTTTTGACGGCCCTATGCCCCATACATCGCCCGCGGGGTAACGCTCCAATTCTTCATCCTGGTTTAGTTCCTGCCAATTGCATAAACTGCCGCGCTTTTTGGCTAAAGAATTACACATTTTGGCTAGCGTCTTGTTAGGCGCAATTCCTATTGATACAGGTATTCCGGTTTCTTTGGTTACTGCGGTTTTTATGTTATGTCCGATTTCTGTGTAATCGGCGTTGTTCCATGCGGGGAAAAACAGGAAACTTTCGTCTATGGAGTAGGCTTCAGTTTCGGGGGCGAAACGGTTATATATCAAATTCATTCTTGCGGACATATCGGCATAGAGGGTGTAGTTACTGGAAAATATTTGTACTCCCTTTCTTTCAAGATTGTGTTTGACTTGATAAAAAACATCGCCGCGCTTAAAGCCGAGGTTTTTACATTCGGCGTTTAAGGCTATTATTATACCGTCATTGTTGCTTAATACCGCTATTGGGCTGTGGTATAAATCGGGGCGGAATACGCGCTCGCAAGCGGCGTAAAAGGAATTGCCGTCAATGTGCATGATCATTTGTATATTCCTTTATGCATGCGGTTATTGTTCCTATGATTTCGGTTTCATCGGTTGTTGGGAGTATGTATGTTGTGCCGTCCGTGAATACGGTTTTTCCTTCATGTTTCAGGAGTTGGCGGCACAGGAATTCTCCTTCGTGGCGTATCAGGACGAAAGAATAGGGAGCGGGATTTATGGAACGGTCTACTACCAACAGAGAGCCTTGTGGCAGTCCAAGGGCTTCCATGGTGTTGGTTTCGAGGCGTCCGAAGTAGGTTGCCGGGGGGTTGTGAATCAGCAAACGGTTAAGGTCGATGCCTTTTTCTTCGTAACCTAGCGCCGGACTTGCAAATCCGGTCGTTTTCAGTTCCATAAATACCCCTTCCTCCCTGCCTTCTATTATACTACACAATTGTATAGTGTCAAGGGGGAATTTCCGCCCTTTTCGGGCTCGGTTGAGGTACAAGAGGGGAACCTTCGCCCTTTGGGCTCGGTTGAGGTTCAAGAGGGTTAGGCGGGAAAAAAGAGGAAAAATGGGGAATTATTGATATGTTGCAATCCGCTATAACTCATTATAACGAATGACGCCCCCTTCCAAGTTCATTAATGCCGATGTTCGGATGACAATATCCCCGCGCGCCAAATTTTGCGCGTCCGAACTGAATGGCGCGTAAGGGGCAGATGTCGATACAAGCGGCGCAATTTTCGCATTTATCGCTGAATACGGGGCGCTTTTCTTTTATTTTAATTCCGGCTACAGGGCAGACTTTTTCGCAGATGCCGCAACCGTTACATTTATCGCTTACCTTGTAATGCTTGTAAAATATTTTTACCCCAAGCGAGAAAAGAAATGAAATAAAGACGGACAACGGACGGAAGGCATTAATTTTGTTTGTTTTTCTTTCTATCACATAACGCGCCGCTTTTTCGCTCGCTTCTTCCTGCATGGCGGAGCGTTTTACTATTTTTTTCTCATTGGGCGGGCCAAAAAAAGGAATGTAATTTTCCATCGCGGGTATGTTACCAAAGTAAAGAGAGTTTATCTCTTTCTTTTTTAATATCCTGCATAATTGTGCCTGTGCGCCGCCGGGATCTGAGCCATAAGTTACAAATGCCGCCAAATATTGGGTTTTAAAAACCGCTTTTTTCGCAAAGCGGCGTACAATTAACGGCAACCCATAGGCATAGGAAGGGTAGACAAATACCACAGCTTGCGCGTCGATTATTATTTCGTCTTTTTCAGCTTCAATGCCAATGTTAAACAGTTCGCAAGGTTCTCCTATTATTTGCGCAATTTTTTTTGCAGACCATAAACTGTTACCGGTGCCGCTGAAATAATATATTTTTGTCAACTGTTATCACCCTTTTTTAAAACCACGCTCCGTTTTCTTCACAGTTAAATTACAGGATTATCAACTTCAATTTTATCAACTTTTTGGAAAGGGGCAAGGGTGGAAACCATGCGAACCACGGAGGAAGATTTATTGATCACATAATGAACCTCTTTCGGTTCAATGTGAATGAGTTGTCCGGAACTAAGGGTGTGCGCCGTTCCGTCTACAACGATTGTAATGGTTCCCTCAAGGATAAAAAAATTTTCTTCCATCACTTCATGATAATGGGCGCGGAAATCCTGCCCGGGCATGAACTGTACCAGAGCAAAATTACTTCGCGGTCCCTGCATGAGGTACTTGGGACCTGAGTCCCCGAAACGGTATTCCTTGTCTTTTTCATCTACAATAAACATATCGTCCTCCTTATTACATTCCCGGCGCAAGCCACATATATTTAGTTATTTTTTCATCGCTAAGCTTAAGCTGCGGCGCGTAAGCCGCTTTCCATTTCTCGAATGCCTTTTCATAAATTTCGCCGTTTTCCTTGTTAGGTGAAAATACCTTCTCAATTTTTGCCAGTTTGCGGGCGGTCTCCTTAACGTCAGAGTAAAGACCGATGCCTTTACCTGCCATTATTGCGGCTCCCAGCGCTGTGGCTTCCTTCACTACAGGGACTTCCACGGGAATGCCGAGCGCGTCGGTCAGTATCTGAGGCCATAAAGCGCTCTTTGAAGCGCCGCCCGCGAAAATAATTTTTTTTGGGCGCTTGCCTGTTGCGGCTTCCACAAGACGCAGATGACCAAGAGTGATAAGGGCGGTGTTTTCCATGATTGCGCGGTAGAAGGTGAACTTGTTGTATTTTTCGGGGTTAAGTTCAAAGTTTATAAAACCGGGGGCGGCGTGTTTCCAGTTGATGTAGTTCATCACATCGGAGAAGGTGCAGATCATTCCGTAACTGCCTGTTGGGATGTTTGCCGCCGCTTTGTCCATGAGAGCGTAGGGGTCGGTGTGTCGTTCTTCTGCGATACGCTTTTCTTCGGCGCAGAAAGCGTCCCTGTACCATCGCATAACGAGGCCGGGATTGAAGGCAAGCGCTTCGTATTGCCACAGGTTGCCAATGGCGTGGCAGTTTACGCGCACGTCGCATTTTGGGGAACAAGCGCCGGTGTCAGTGTTGTACTCGTACTGCCAGAAACTGCCTCCGAAAACTACCGCCTCGTTGGTATCGACTACGCCTACGCCGACAGTGCCAAGCTGACAGTCCCCTCCGCCTACGACAAGGGGAGTGCCTTCAAGAAGCCCTGTTTGTTCCGCGCCGGTTTTGGATACTTTTTCTGCGACAGTTCCGCACTCCATTATGTCGGGAAAAATATCATCGCGCAGTCCGCAGCGGAGCGCTATGCTTTTGTCCCACGCTCTTGTTTTAAGATCGAAAAGTCCTGTGGTCGAACCGTTGCTTGGTTCCACCGCGAGTACTCCTGAAAGTTTAAAAATGATCCAGTCGTTAAACATTCCGATACGCGAGATTTTTTTGTATACGTCGGGGAGTTTGTTTTTTACCCATAACAGACGCGGCAAAGCGCCTAACGCGAAGGTTTGACCGGATTCCATGTACAATTCACGCTCAAGATTCTGGTCAATGCGTTTTAGCTGGGCGACTTCATCGCCGGCGCGCGCGTCAACATTTGCGCATGCCCATATTTCCGCTCCGGCTGCGTCATAAAGAACAATCCCTTCCCTCATGCAGGTACTGGACAACGCCGCTATTTGCTCGGGCTTAATGCCGGTCTGTGCCATGACTTCCCTAATGCAAGAGCGGGTAATGTCCCAGTTGGTTTTCCAGTCAAAATCCATACTGCCCGGATACCGTGGGTCTTCCTTATGCCTCCACTCTTTTTGAACGCAGCCTGTTTGATTGCCGTTGACATCAAAAATAACGGTGCGGACGCTTCCCGTACCCGCATCGACCGCCATCAAATATTCGCCGGACATAACTTCCCCCATTAATTTTCTTATGTTATTATACTATATATTTCGATGGAGGATAATCATGGCAGATATAGAAGGAACCAAAGTAGAGAAAAATTACCATACTGACGTACCCTTTAAAACAAATGGGAATTTTCATGTAAAGGGCGCGGCGAATCTTGATTGGGGGATGAAAAAACATTTAACCAATATTTTCAATCCTAAAAGCGGCAATACGGTGATGTTCGCTTTTGATCACGGTTATTTCATGGGTTCGGTATCCGGTCTTGAAAGGCTGGACATACTTATCCCGCAATTAATCGATCATATTGACGTGCTGATGGCGACACGGGGGGCGCTGCGAACCTGCGTGAAACCTAATTTCAGAAAAGGAATCGCCCTTCGCGTGTCCGCAGGCTCTTCAATGATAAACGACGACCTCAGCCATGAACTTGTTTCGGTAGATATAGAAGACGCTATCCGCATGAACGCGGACTGTATGGCTGTTCAGACTTTTATTGGCGCGGACGGTCAGCTTGAGAGCATAGATAATCTTTCCAAAGTGATAAACGCGGGGGCGCGTTACAGCATACCCACTTTGGGCGTTATTGCCGTAGGGAAAAATATGGAGCGCACCGACCAGTACTTTAAACTTGCGACCCGCATTGTGGCGGAGCTTGGCGCGAATATCGTTAAAACTTACTACTGCGACAAGTTCGAGGAAATTGTAGCCGCGTGTCCCGTTCCCATCGTTGTAGCCGGTGGCAAGAAACTGCCGGAAAAGGAAGCGCTTACAATGGCATACCAGTCAATGCAGGGCGGCGCGCGCGGTCTTGACATGGGCAGAAATATTTTTCAAAGTTACCACCCGGCAGAAATGGCGGACGCTATCGGAAAAATTGTGCATAACAAATACACCGACAAGGAAGCCTGGGAGTATTACTGCGAGAAGACTAAAGCAAGTGAGAAATGAGGAGTGAAGAGTGAAGAGGGAGTTGTCCGTTATCATATCTTGAAATCAACTCATAATTCCGAGCAATGACACTTTTCTCACTTCTCACTCTTCACTTTTCCCTTTTATTATTTTACTGAGTACTTTTCGGCGCATCCGGATGATTTGGTCCGAAACTTTTTAACAGTACCAGCGGTTCAACCGGGCTTGTGTTGGTAATTACTATGCCTTTCTTTGCGGCGTCTTCGCTTACAAAGTATTCATCGGCGCTCTGTTGGCCGAAGCGCAGCATTCCCGGCGCTTCGCAAAGGTAGGGGCCGAATTTGCCGTGTCCCTGTATGAAGATAATGCCGTGCGCCGCGGGTTCCTTAACGGTAACGCTTTTTCCCGGATTAACGGAAAGTTCCTTCGCGCTGAAGTAACCTTCGTTGGCGTAGGAAATCCATTTCTCCTCGCAGTCCGCGTTTTTAACGATTGTAATCGGCGGGCGGCCAAAGCGTTTTTTGTAGTGGGGATCGGTATTTTTTTCCCAGTCCAACAGGCTGAAAATATAGTCGATGTCGTCTTTTTTGTCGGGCGGACATTCGCCGTTCATAAATTCGCGCGGATAGGTAACGCCTGAAACAACATTCTCATGCACTGAATTAACGTCGCCGTTCCAGTTAAGTTCGTAGGTCATTACGGAGCCGGGTGCGTGAATAACGCCTGCGGGGGAGTACCAGCCCGAACCAAGCTCGATGCGCCAGGCGCGGGAAAGTTCCGTTATGCGATTGTCGCCCTTGTTGTAATCACGCAGGCGCTGTTTCACTTCTTCGGGCTTTGTGTCCGGGTCGTAGCCGAAATATGTCGCGTTTATCTCTCCCGTGTGGCTTGCGAACTGCCTCGGAAAATAATAGCACTCGGGTTTGCCGAGTTTGCCTACCCGCGCCGCGGCTTCCATGTCAAGATGAAGGTGGTGGAAGAGCGGGGTTTTAAGATCGTAGAATTTGGAAAAAACCGGGAAGCCCTTGTACTTAGCCATAAGTTCTTTCCCGATGATTGCCTCCCCCAGAGTTTCAACCGCCTCTTTCAGGCTGAATTTCTCATCGCTGCCGTAATCAACCGCGACAAAACTCAATCCCTCTTGCGGTCCTGCCAGCGGCCCGTTTTGGGCAATGTTCGTGGAAGACATCCATCGTTCTTTTATGGAACCGCGTTCAAGCCCGTAAGCAAAATAATCATCCGGATGGAGCCGCAGCCGCCTGCCCTCAACGCCGAATGGCCGTGGTATAAAATTGGGATTCAGGCGGAAAATGCCCTCTCCCTTTTGCAGTGTTTTTTCTATTAAATCTTTATTAGCCATAAAATTCCTCCATAATAAGGGAATTTTCAGGTATTAATTGCCGGTTGTCAAGGTTTTTTTAGAGAAGATTACACACAAAGAGTACAAAGGTACAAAGATCACAAAGGGGGATCAAGGTTTTTGTTCGTTATCTTATCGTGAAATTTCAGAGATTAGCCTTCGGACAAAACCTCCTCTTTCCTCTTCTTTGTGATCTTTGTTTCTTCGTGATCTTCGTGTGAAAAATTTTGCGAATAAATTTTCATTTTCGGTCAAGCGCCACGCATCTGGACGCCATATATAGGTATATCATTTTTTATATGATATAATATCTTAATTCTCAGGAGAATGAATTATGGCAACAGCAACAAGAAAAAAGAAAAAACCTTCACAAAGAACTGAATCCGGCAGGAAGGGACCAACTTTTAAAAAAGTGTGGGCATTGATGCAGGAAAACGCTGAACGGCAAAAAGAGACAGATCGAATTATCAGAGAAAGCGCCGAACGGTTTGAACGGGAGAAGAAAGAAAAAGAAGAGCAATTTGAACGAGAGAAGAAAGAAAAAGAAGAGCAATTTGAACGAGAGAAGAAAGAAAAAGAAGAGCAATTTAAACGGGAAAAGAAAGAAAGAGACGAAAAATTTGAACAACAGGTGCAGGAAGCAAACCGAAAAATTAAAGAAGTCCGCGAGGAATTAAAAATTACTGACCGGATAGTAAGAAGAAACGGCAAACAGATGGGAGAACTGCACCGCCGTTTTGGACAGTTAGCGGAACATCTGGTCGCTCCAGGTATCGCTAAACGTTTCAACGAGTTGGGGTATGGTTTTGACGCAATGGCGCCAAAAGGACAAAAAATATTTGATGCAAAAACAGGGAAAATTAAAGCGGAAATTGATTTGATATTGGAAAACGGAAAGACAATAATGGTAGTAGAAGTAAAAGTAAAACCTGTAATTCAGGATATAGAACACCATATCCGCCGGTTGGAAATATTGCGCGATCACCGGCGTGGAATCAATGACCTGCGGAAAGTGCAGGGAGCTGTAGCCGGAGCGATATACGAAGACGATGTTAAGAAAGCCGTGCGCGAAGCGGGGATGTATGTTATAGAACAATCAGGAGATACAATGAAAATAGATATGCCTGACGGTTTTATTCCGCGCGAATGGTAATTTATTTGCCAAAGCCTCACACCAAGAGCACAAAGAGGAGCTGGGATTTTTGTCCGTTATTTATCATGAAATTTTTATGACTAACATTCGGACAAAAAAATAAGATTCCTCTTTGTGATCTTCTCATTCTTGGTGTTCTTTAAGCGAGTTTTTATTTACAAATCTTTTAATTTTGTCAAATATTTGGGAAAAAGAGGGATTATTACGATGTATTTTAGGTAATATTTGAAAAAAAAATCAACATTTAATATTTAATTTGAAAAAAATAGTAACATTTGAATTAATACGCATATTGTTATATAATTAACCTAATGGCGGAAAAATACTCTGTAAAAACGGTAAGTACTATTTTTCTCTTATGTACGGTAGTTCTGGCTCTGTGCGCCGCCTGTATTGAGCCTGTTAATCTTAATAACTTAATTCATGATCCAATAGTGGAAAAATTGATTGCTTCATCTAAAGAAACAGTTCAATTAGACAAAGATTCAGATCCCGGTTTAATAGTCGGGTATAGAATGATTTCCGGTCTTGATCCCGAAAAATATTACATGATTGAAAAAGAAACCGACCGTAATGGCGCTGTTATAGATCCGGACAAGCATCCTATGTATATAATTGATGATCCATTGTATGGTAAAGGCAGACAGGTCAATTATTTAGGAATGATTACAAGAATAGCAGAGGGAAAAATAAATGGTCTGGATAATTATCATACTTACACAGTAAAATCCGCCAAACCTTTTGCCTCAACAGATGTTGATTTACCATTGAACATACCCTATACTGTCGATGGTGTAACAACTCCAAAAACTGTAACCAACGGGGTTTTAACTGTTAACAGAGGCATAAATGGTACAGGCAAACTGGATCTTTCAGCTGTTATTAACAACGGATATTATGAAGTTATGGCGGTCTCTGTCGATGATCCGGAAAATAGTCCGTGGAATAGGAATTCTAAAAGTACCGATCCCGACAATAACAGCTATGTCCCTGCTCTTAATTGGGCTTCTTTTGGGTTGGAATCATCGGGCACATTCGATTATGTTTTTGTCAAAATCGGCGCTGCTGCTATAGATTTTAAAGTTTTAAGGGTAGTAATTCAACCTTATGTCCCGCCTGAGGTTTCCTTTGCAATTGAAATAGAATTTACATTTATTAATCAAGTCCGTGCCACTGCGAATAATGATAGTACTATTAGCAGAAATAATTTTGATAATAACAAAACAGTTAAATTAACATTAGCCGCTCCGTATATCGGCGTTTCATGGGATACAAATAGCATTTCATGGAGAATTGGAGGTATATCTGATGCCAATATTGCAAGCCATGTTACTAATAATGAATTAACAATAACTAACGGCGGTGTTTTCAAGCCAATACTTGCGGGTAATTCTTTTAATGTTACTGTTAATGCCGCATTAGACGGAGTCCCGTATTCGGCGACTGTTCCGATTACGGTAACGAATTAGGAGGTTTTTAGGAATTTATTAAGAGTTTCTTAATATATCCTATTGTATTTGTGTATAAAACTTTGTAAAATACTTATATTACAAGTTTTAATTTTTTAGGAAAGAGGAGAAGTAAATGAAGACAAAGAAAACTGTAATTGCCGTATTAACGGCAACGCTTTTGGTTTCGTCTATGTTGATTATCGGCTGTTTAGCGGCTCAAATAGACGAAATAAATGTTAAAGGTGATGAAGAAATCATTGATTATCAAGTCCCTGTAGGAAAAGGTGTTGTCAGATTTAAAATAGCTGACAGTAACATAAGAACTATTTTACCTGACTTTGCTCAATATTCTCAATATGGAAGCAATGTAGGGAAAATGTATTTTGATATAAAGTTCACAAGAACTGATGATTTATCAAATGATGTGTCATACTTTCCGAAAGAAGGGCCTGGAACATCTGAGCCATTAACCAAGGCTAATTATACAACAATGACTTCTCCTATTCCCCTGACTGCCGGTGTATATAATTATTTAATAACTGCATATAATCAACAAAATAAAAATAGTGGACTTATTCCAATTGCAGGATATACAGGCACAGGTCTTACTGTTACAGATGGTCATGCAACTTCTACACATATTGATTTGAAACCTCTAATTGATCCGGATTATGATGGTATATTATCTTATAAGATTACCCTTCCTCAAGGTACATATACTACAAAATCATTGAAAGTATTTGAATATACTGACTGGAAAACTAGTCCTTCTTTAGCTCATGACTATGGTAAGAATTTAAATGAAGACGCTAATGATGATGCTGAATCAGAGGATACAATATCTCTTCCCGGAGGGTATTATATTGTAATAGTAACTGTTGGTAATCAATATTATATAACCAGACAATATACGGAAGCGCTCCATATATATCCCGGATATACTTCAGTAGTGTATGAGTTAGAAGTACCGCCTCTTATTCAAAACGTATTCGCCGTATCATTTGACCTGGGAGGTAAAACATTGACTAATACAGTTACACCTAATACATCTACACAACATGTTGATTATGCTGAATTGGCAATTGATCCTGGTGTGCCAGAAACTGATGACTTCACCTTCGATGGCTGGCGCGTAGGTTCAACAAGTGGTAACAGATGGGATTTTTCTAAATGGGTAGTAACTAATCTTTCTTTATTTGCAAGATGGAATGCCGGCTTTAGTATTACACTTTTACAAGGTCAAGAACATATGGCTGCTCCGGTTCCTAGTGCAGTTTCTCTTGTAAGAGGTAATTTAGATGGGGATATTACAATTGATATAGATTTAGCTGCGCCAACAGTCGGAGGCGGTTCATGGACTACCGGTAGTATTATATGGAGTATAAGTCCTCTGGTAGATGGTGAGACTGTTATTGCAAATAACCATACTAGTAAATTAACGATAAATAATGGCGGCATTTTCAAAAAATTAATTGCAAATGGTGAAACTTCTATTACTGTTTCTGTTCATGCTACAGTTACAGTAGATTCAGAGGAAATACCTTATTCTGCGAAAGTTGTAATACCAGTAACTGGAGTTGCGGTACAACTACCTTAATAATGGTGACACAACTTTAGCGCAGCGTCGTCAAAAAATAGGCGGCGCTGCATTCAGCGAAAAATAAAACACAAAGCCTGATCACCTACAAGCGGTCAGGCTTTTTTTATAAGCGTATTACAAGTGGAGAGGTAGTAATTGTCCAAGAGCTATGCGCAGAGCCATTGATCTCCTCTTTGTGCTCTTTGTTCCTTCGTGCTCTTTGCGTGAAAATTTTAGCGAATAAATTAAAAAAAAGATATTTTCTTGAAATCATCCTAAAAAGATTAAGCAATACTTGTTGACAATAATTTATACTTTTGTTATACTTTAATATATGAAAACAGCGATTTCTTTACCTGATATAGTCTATTTTGAAGCGGAAGAAACCGCTCAAAATTTAGGAATCTCAAGAAGCGCGTTATACCTTAATGCATTGACAGAATATTTAAAAAAAAATAACCGTAAAAATATCACTCAAAAATTAAATGAAGTTTATAATGATGATTATTTTAAGGAATTTGAGCCAATATCAAACGCGGCGCTTGAGAGCATAAGGGAACTGACAAAAAATGATACGTGGTGAAATCTGGTGGGCGGAATTCGGAATCCCATACGGAAGTGAAGCAGGTTTCACCCGCCCTGTATTAATAGTACAGGATGATAGTTTTAATAAAAGCAGGATCAAAACTATTGTTGTATTACCTATGACGACAAATTTACGTTTATTGGATGCGCCCGGCAACGTATTTATTCAGAAAAAAGAATCAAAATTGACGGATGATTCTGTAATAATTACCGCCCAATTATATGCGATAGATCGTGGAAGATTTAAGGAAAAAATATCAAAAGTCAGTAAAGAAATAATGGAACAAGTAGAAGTAGGATTAAAATTAGTTTTAGGAATAAACCAATAAATACTTCGTTATTCCTTTGTGCTCTTTGTCCCTTCGTGATCTTTGTGTGAAAATTTTAGCGAATAAATTAAATCAACAATATATTATCTCTTTAGCCGTTCTTTTATCTCATCGACTGACAATCCCTGCTCAAAGAGTTTCAAAACTTCTTCACGGCCTTCTTCCACACCTTTTCTACGAGCGGCATTTTGCATGCTAGTCATGTCGCACATAGCCCTGAACCGAACAAGGTATTCGCGCTGCGCGTCTTCGTCTCCTGTAACATATAACAGCCTTTCGTTAGCTGTCTGTATCGCGTTATCCATCTTTAACACCTCCTCCAACAATTCGGGCGTACTGTTTCTGTCAAACC
>Ga0268262_10001578_pt1 | contig 27948 bp, 27 predicted proteins | sample TergutNc150P3_FD_190354 | JGI IMG/M metagenome (GOLD analysis project Ga0268262, IMG submission 190354) | Nasutitermes corniger P3 segment gut microbial community from laboratory colony in Florida, USA - Nc150 P3 (SPAdes) (version 2) | ecosystem: Host-associated > Arthropoda: Insects >... | reverse complement strand
CGGGATATGGGAATAGCTGAAAATGGAGTTGTCCTTGACGGTAAACCCCTTCCTGCACTTTCGGCTGCCGCACTTGTAGTCCCCCGGGTAGTAATCGGGTAGGTCAGGGCGTCTAATTCGTTTTAATAAAAGTTTAGTCGCCATATGTTTGAGAGACATTTTGTTTTGACGGACTAAATCTTTCTGATATTGCTTGTTTGGATCGCTTGGCTGGTTTGAGCCTAATTTTGTGGTATGAAAAATCCTTTGTACTTTATATGTTACATATATTGAGGGGAAGGGTGTGGGTACACATCGCTATAATTCCCGAAATTTTGTATATTGCCACTATGAAAAAACTCCTACATGAACCTTTGTTTTATTTGTTGCCTTTGCTTGCAGTTGCTTATTTTATGGCTATTTCAGCTCGTTTAGACATTTCTAACCTGAAGATAATAAGAAATGATAATAAAGAGGAGTATATAAAATTACCGTACTCATCAAATGATATACAGCAAAATGAAACTTTTATAGTATCGTTTAATTTATTTGTTAAAAATAAATCTGCAAAACTAAATATAGCACCGGATGACTGCATACAAGAAGTATTAGTTAACGGAAAAAAATTCCCCCTTGATGGAATTAAAAGTCTTTGTGATTACGGAAACGGAGTAAAATTTGATTTTTCAAAATATGTTCAGGAAGGTTTGAATTATTTTGAAGTTCATATAATAAATTCGTATGGCGGGCCAGGAGGTGTGCGAATAGAGATTCCCCTTCATGGGTTTAAGAATCTTTTTTTTGTGCATTACATTTTTGCTTTGCTTTTTTTGCTTTCTACATTTTTAATTTTAAGAAAATTAAAGTTCAAATTTATTGCGCTTTCCATAATATTGCTTGGAATTGCAGTGCGTTTAGTTTTATACACTTATACCGGACCAATGCAAAATGCCTATGATTGGCCCGGGCATTTGGAATACTTGCGAATAATTTCCGAAGAAAAACGCTTGCCCGATAATAACGAATGTTTTCAATGCTACCAACCGTCTTTATATTATATTCCTTTTGCGGTGGTAAAAAATATTTCAGATAGATATGATCCTGTTATAACCAACAGAATTTTGCAACAATGTTCTCTTTTGCTCTCTTTTGGATGCGTTATTTTAGGTGTAGCATTAATCTTAAATTTATTTGGAAACAGAAAAGAAGCATACTTAGCAGCCCTGCTTTCGGTGCTTTGGCCTGGTTTTGTTTTAGCTGCCCCACGTATTACCAACGATATTTTATTTTATTTTGGCTCTCTATTTTGCATATTATTTGCGCAAAGATATTGGCGAACGCATAGAGGTTCGGATATGCTCCTTGCTTCAATTGGAGCTTCCATTTCTTTGCTGGCAAAATCTAATGGTATTGTTATTTTGGCAGCTTGGCTTATAATTTACATTTTAAATGCCATACGTTCTTTGAAAATAGGGTCTTTGCGAATATTGTTCGCTTCTGTATTTATAATTCTGCTGTCTCTTGGTATTTCAAGTCATAGAATGATTGTAGATGTTTATGAAGGAAAAAATACGAAATTGGTTGGAAATATCGGTGGTTTGCCAGATATCTTAAAAGTTAAGAATACAGTAGGCAATTATTTATATTTTGATTTGCAAGACTTTTTGCTTGAGCCTTATGTAGATCCCTTTGGTGATAATGGTGGCAGGCAGTATTTTTGGAATTATGCCATAAAAACATCTTTGTTTGGAGATTTTAAATTATGGGAATCTGATATCGGTCGTGCTTTGGCAGTTGCATTAAGTGTGTTGGCTCTGCTTATATTTATGCTTTCTTTATGGAGTATAATTCACGTAAAGTTCAAAGATTTTCCACCATTGATTTTTACAACATTATTATTCGCAGCCCTTATTAGCTATAGAGCCATTTATCCGTATTCTTGCAACAATGATTTCCGTTTTATTTTCCCTGTGCTGTTCCCTCTCGTTTATTTTGCCGTAAGCGGGGCGCAAATTTTGGAAAATTTCCGTTTAAAAATACTAGCTTATACATCTATGTTGGTTTTTGCAATTTTGTCATTTTTATTCATAGTTATCCGAGCTTTTTAATATGCAACCCGTATTATCCATAATAGTCCCGTGCAAAAACGAAGTATCTTCTGTTCTGGAATTTTATGCAGAAACAAATAAATTTATTCCGGCAGAAAGCGAATTTATTTTTATAGACGATGGTTCAACAGACAACACCGCAGAAATGTTGAAAAACCTCTCAAAGAATGATAGTAGAGTACGCTATATTATTTTATCTAAAAATTTTGGAAAAGAAGCGGCAATGCTTGCGGGTTTATCAAAAGCAAAAGGCGATTTTTTAGTTATTATGGATGCAGATTTGCAAGACCCTCCAGATTTAATTCCGCAAATGCTTCAAATTACTCAAAGCGGCGAAGTGGACTGCGTTGCAACTAGAAGGGTGAGCCGTAAAGGCGAGCCAATTATCCGTTCTTTTTTTGCTCGCATTTTTTACAAAGTGATGCGGAAAATTTCGGACATAGATATAGTGGATGGGGCAAGGGATTTTAGGCTTATGTCTAGAAAATACGCAAACGCTATTATGCTTCTTGATGAGAGAAACCGTTTTTCAAAAGGCATTTTCCCATGGATTGGTTTCAAAACAAAATGGTTTGAATACGAAAATGCAAAGAGAATTGCAGGCGAAAGCAAATGGTCTTTTGGAAAGCTTTTTTTCTATTCCCTAGACGGCATCGTGGCATTTTCTGTAAAACCTCTTGCTGTAGCAAGCATAAGCGGAATATTGATGTTTTTGGCATCTTGCCTGTCCATAATATTTGTTGTTGTTAGGAAAATTATGTATGGTGACCCTGTTAGCGGCTGGGCAAGCACGATATGCATAATTCTTTTTTGCAGCGGAATACAACTGCTCACAACGGGAATTTTAGGGCAATACCTAGCAAAAACCTATACAGAGGTTAAAGCTAGGCCGCATTTTATAATCAGCGAGGAAACATAACCCTCATCCCATACACAGGATTTCCCTCCTTTTCCCTATACAAACCAACCGCCTTTATAAAATGCGGGGCAAGCTCAAAAGTTCCATACATAGAATTAGACTCACCATAAAGCCATTCGCCAACATCTTCGTTCAGTTTTTCTATTTCGCCCCTTTCTTTCGCCAGTAGCCATTCTTCCTTAGTTGGCAAGCGATAACCAGAGCGATTTTCCAAAACTTTTATGTTTGGCAGCCAAAAAAGAGAATCTTCTGTGAACACGGGCTTGTCATATTGATAAAGCGTATCCAAACCCTCTTCAAGCGACATTTTATTGCACAAGAGAATTGCATCGTAATAACTTATGCCCGTATGCGAAAGCTCATATTTGCCAATTTGCAAAGTTGAACCATCAGAACTAGAAGAAACCTTCACCATCGAACTAGAAGAAATTTCCTCTTCCAAAAAAATTTCCACATAATCCAACTGCATACAAGCGATTAAAACTAAACCGCTAGCCACTAGCATTCTTCTCATACCCACATCTCCCATTTAAAAGGTTCAAGATTTTTGTTCCCAAGCCAAAAGTTCTCAGACAATTTATTGCTCCTAATATTGCCATCGGCCTTTGTGCTGAATTTTATTTTTATCTTAAAAGGAAATTTCTCTTTTAAAAAATCTTTTTTTCTTTTCAATTCAATACTTTGTTCCAAAGGAATGTCTTTAATATCCACATACATAGCCTCTGTTATGCTTGTGCAAAATTTTCCTAAAAGCGATGAATTGCTCAATTTTGCCTTGCCCAGAACAATAGGTTCGGGATTTTTAATTCTAAGCGGTTCAAAACAATGAACGAATATTTGGGTATTGGGAAACATTTTTGCAAAAAAATATCTCAAATATTCTGGGGAAAATTTTTCATTATACGAGGTAAAACGGTTTTGCCATTTTGCCTCTCCTAGCTTTTGCAATAAAAAATTGCTTTTTTCAAGCAAGGCATTAAACCTTAGCATTGCTATGTGATGCTGCAACATATTCAAAAACTCCGCTAGTGCAAGGGAATTTTCATTCTCTGTTCTTATGCTTCTCAAAAAATCATCCGGCAAGGGAGAATCTGCACCTGTTAGGCTCATTTCGTTTAAAGCAAGCAGAACTTCTTTTTCTTTTGTTTCAACAAAATCTATATCCCCAAGCGGATGTTTTAGCGAATTGCTTGCAATTATGCGAAGCCTTTTGCCATTTTTCTTCACTAAAAAACCAAAAACCCATTCAAAAAAAGAATTCTTTATTCCCATTTCAGCTCCATTCCAAAGGGTTCAATGCGCAAAACCATTTTAACCAGCATATTGCAAACAAAAACCTTTTTGAACAAGCAAAAAAGCATTTCACCAAATACTCTTAAAATGCCGGGGTTATCAATGGAACCTAGATTCATAATTATTTTTACGTTTGCCGCCGGAACAATGCAGCCTTTGTACACGGCACTCTTATTTTCCAAAGAAAGGCTTTTTATGCACTGCGCCAGATAGTTCCGTTTTCCCTGGGCATTCCAAAGCTGTGTCTCAAGCGCGTTTTTTATTGCGTTGCCTTCAAAAAATTGTAGATAATTTTTTTGCAATAGGGCTAAAATTTGCCATTCTGGAGATTTGCCACCTAGCGGCGGCAAAAATGGAGTGGCATTTAGCACGGAATGAATTTCGCACATTTGCATTGCGGAATTTTTTGCTTGCAAAGGAGAGCCTTGCTCCAAGGCTGCCGCATTGCCATCGCAAACAAGGGCAGAAATGGAGAGTGTATCTACACCACAGGGCAAATTCGCGAAATTTATTTTTCCAGAGCCATTATAGCGATATTCCATTTCCTTGAAATTTGCTTCTCTTTCATTCCCCGCCAAAACGCTGCTCAGTTTCAATATCCTCTGCCTTTCTTCCAATGCAAGCATTCTTGCTTCAATATCACCGCAATCTATAATAATTGGGTCTAGATTTTGCTCAAAAACGTTTTCTATTGGCAAAACATTGATTTTAAAATTTTCCGTGCTTATGTTGGAGAAAACCTCTTTTGGGATTTTTTTTGCAAATCGAATTCTGCTAGGCAAATCTTCTATGTAAATATATCTGAATTTTTCTTCAAAGCAAAAAAAGTCACGGCAAAGTTCCCAAGGATTCTGTGGTTTCGCAATAATATAAGGCTTGGGGGCAGGCTCTGCATATTCCAAAATGAAATGCCACAGATTCCAAGCATATTCGCTTTCCCCGTCTATATAAATAATCCAAGGACCACTGCCGCAACTTTCAAATTCAACGCAGTCAAAGCCCTGAGAATCTTCCACGGCTTTGGCGGATATAATTTTTTGTGCGGGATTAAGTATGTGCTCGCCTGCAACTCGCCAGAAAAATGGTTTTTCCCTCGCATTTTTGCCTTTAGAGCAGAGCAGAGACCCATAAGGGATTTCCCTTTTCTGGTTATCGTTTGGCGAAGGGATAATTTCTGCAAGAGAGCGAGCCGGCAGGGGCAAAAGCAATTCTGGCGCAACGCTTTCCACAAAATCCCTGGCAATCTCATTCTCTGCCTCCACGATTTCCTGACGTATCCTTGAAGTCAAGGAAGCAAACCCAAATAAAAGTTCCTCAGTGTCAAAGCCCAATTCGGCATTTACATGAGTTTTGTCAAATTCTTTCTTAGCATCTCTAAGAATTTTTAATTCCTGTTCAAAAAAATCCATTTTGAACTCCAAAATAGAGATAAAACCTCAGTTTTATCTGCTCATATAATAAAATCGCTCCCTTGGGTTTAAATATAGTAAATTAAACAAAATGCTAAACCTCATATTAAAGATAATAGTTCTCTCTTGGCGAATCAAATTTGAAAAGCCTTTGCCGGCTGAGCCTGTTGTTATAGGTTTGTGGCACCAGGATTTGCCAGCTTGCCTTGCGGCGTTTAAAGGGAGAAATATCGCGGTTTTAATTAGCAAAAGCAATGATGGTAGCAAATTTGCAAAATTAGCCAAAAGCCTTGGCTACGATGTTTTTAGAGGCTCTGGCAGCAGGGGGCAAAGCGAGGTTAGGCGTATGCTAAAAGCCCTAGGTGAAGGCCGCTCGGCAGGTATGGCTCTAGATGGCCCAAAAGGACCTGCTCTTATAGCAAAACCAGGTTCGGAATGGCTCTCTCGCAAAGCTTCGGTACCGCTTATGGAGGTTAGTGTAAGATATAGCCATACTCTTAGACTAAAAAATTCCTGGGATAAAACTTTTATCCCTTTGCCATTCAGCAAAGTTTCTATATTCCTAAGAAATAAAATATGACTTTTTGGATTACTGGCAAAGGCGGTATGCTTGGGCAAGACTTGTGTGCTCTCGCAAGGCATAATTTTAACATTTTTGAAAGCGACCAAGAAGTTGATATAACAGATGAGACCGCCGTTTTGGACTATATTTACGCAAATAAACCAGATATTATAATTAACTGCGCGGCATATACCGCCGTTGATAACGCAGAAACACAAACAGAGCTTAACCACAAAATAAATGCTCTTGGCCCGGAAATTCTCGGAAAATGCGCCGCAAAAGCTGGAATAGGTGTTGTGCATATTTCCACAGATTATGTTTTAAGCGGTACACCTCCCCTGCCCTTAACAGAGAACGAACCCATAAACCCAATAAATGCCTACGGCAGCGCAAAAGCCAAAGGAGAAGCTCTGCTTGCAAAAGCAAATCCTCTGCACTGGATAATTCGCACGGCCTGGCTTTTTGGAATTAAAGGAAAAAATTTCGTTAATTCAATGCTAAACCTAATGAGAACAAAAGAGCAAATTTCCGTTGTTAGCGACCAGTTTGGAAACCCAACCTGGACCTGCGACTTGGCGGCTGCCATATTGAAAATAGCAGAAAACCAAAAAAAACCTGGCATTTATAATTTTACAAACGAAGGCATTGCAAGCTGGCACGAATTTGCAGTGGAAATACAAAAGCAGGCACTGGAAAAAAAACTCCTAAATCGCATAATACCCATTTCGCCAATTCCAAGTTCCGAGTGGAAAAGCGCGGCAAAACGTCCCTTATGGTCTGCTTTGGATAAAACAAAAATAAAAGAAAATTTTGGCGTACAGATTCCTTTATGGCAAAATTCACTCTCCAAATATCTGGCTCTTGAAACATGAATAATCCCCTCAACGTAATTTCTGCATTTTGCTCGGTTGCCGTTCAGGAAAAAATATTGCATTTATACGATAGTCTGGGAAAAAACGGCTTGCTGCCTCCCGGAATAAACTATAGACATAATAGTTTTAACGTAAAACACAATAATCTGTTTTTTGTTTCTATCAACCAAGGCACCAAGCACAGTCTGCGAAACCTTATGAACAGAGAAGATTTCAAAAAACGTCAAATAGTTATTATTTCTTGCGAAGAGGAAAATTATTTTGATTTTGCAATTGAATACGAAATATGCAACATAATACACATAAGCAAATTAAACGAAATCATACTGCTTGGAATTACTAAAAGATTTTTCAAGCAAGATTTGTGTTTGGAACCTTTTTTTGAGAATAAAGAAAGGATTTTTGACAAATGCTATTTGCTTTCTGGCAATATTTGCATGCAAAGCATGGTAGAAAACATTTTTGCGGATTTTATAGGCAAAATTCGACAACCTATGAAAAATACATTCATAATAAATTGCCACGAACTGGTTACAAATGCGCTTGCTTACGGCGTTCTGGGAATAACTTCCAATGCCCGTGATAAAAAAATCTATGATATTGGGAAATACGTGAATATTCCATCCGGCAAGGAAATAAAAGTCCATTTGCTTATGAATGAAGATTTATATGGAATATCTGTGACGGATGGTTCTGGCACTTTAACCGTGCAGAGAATACTGGAACGCATAAGGCGGCAGTGCATTGTGGCTGGAGAAACTATTCCGCAGGGAATAGAAGATTACACTGGGCGAGGGCTTGCTATTTTAAGCCACCACGGAATTCTCGCTTTTTCCATTAAATCCAGAGAATTTACCACCGTTTCTCTGATTAGCCATATTAAAGAACCTTTTGAAAAGAAATTCATTTCTATTTTGGCAACAGAATTGTGATAGCATATCTTTTGTTGTGCAGAGTTTGGAATGCTTTGTTTGCGGCGGGCATTTGCGCGTATTCCTTTTTTATTGTGAAAAATAATTATGAAATAAATTATTATGAGGTGCTTTTTCTTTCGCTTGGCTTATGGTTTTTGGTGGCTTTTGCCAATGCCCATAATGATATTGCAGATTTTGAAATAGATAAAATAAACCGCCCGGAAAGACCTTTGCCCAGTGGCAAAATAAGTATTAAAGCGGCTTATGGGTTACTTGGCATATTGTCTTTTTTCACTATGTTTTTTAGCATTTTGGCAGGAATGAAATTTGCATTTTTGTTTTTTATTGCCAGCTTGTTAAGCATTGCATATAATCGCTTTTTAAAAGGTTTGCCGCTTGTGGGGAATTTCACGGTTGCATTGCTTTCAACAACGCCTGTGGTTATTCCAATAATAAATTTTGGGCTGCCTCAAACGGAACTCTCAATTATAGCGTTTTTTGCCTTTATGCTTACCTTTGTGCGTGAAATAACAAAAGACATAGAAGACATGGAAGGCGATAAATCGCAAAACTTAAAAACTTTTCCCCTGCTGGCAGGCATAAATCTCTCACTTTCGCTTGTTTTTTTATGCCAATTCCAATGCCTTATGCTGCTTGCCCTATTCAAACCGATTTTGCTAGTCGGAGTAGCGCCGTTTTTCGCTCTTTCCGCTATTTTTGCAATACTAAAAAAATGGCGGCTTTCACAAAATATGATTAAACTTGCAATGCTTGGTGGTTTGGCAGCTTTTGCCGCAGGGAAATAATATGCAATTTATAGAAACATACAATCTAACTGGAATAATCATTGGGTTTGCAACATTCCTGCTCATTGGTTTTTTTCATCCTTTGGTGATAAAAGGGGAATATCATTTTGGCGTAAAATGCTGGTGGGTGTTTTTATTGCTCGGAATTTGCGGAATCATTGCAGCATTGCTTTTCCATAACGCCATTATTTCATCTTTATGCGGCATTTTTGCCTTTTCTTCGTTTTGGTCTATAGGCGAACTTTTTCATCAGAGAAAACGAGTGGAAAAAGGCTGGTTTCCTAAAAAGGAAAAAAAATAATTATTCCTCCGCCGGTGCCAGCTTGCTATCCTCTTCTTTTAGCCTTTTTGCCGCATCTTGAAAAATGCCTGTTACTTTTGAGCGAATATTCCAGTTTTCCAATTTGGAATCCGATATAAAACCAATGCCTTGCAGAACATCTCCGGTTTCGCCAACAACGCGCACGGGGCCATCCGTGCGAATTTTATCGTCTGCTTTTAACCACAAAAGAGAATCTGCCCTAACTGCCGCGCCTTTTGGGGAAAGCGCATAAACCCTGCCATAGGCCCTAACAAAAGTCATGCGCATATTCAAGTTTCCAGAATCTGCCCGCAAAAAAGCCGCTTTGTTTCCAAGAGAATCGTAAATGTCTGCAAAAATGGGTTTCACAAAAATGCTATCCGAACCACCCCAGCGTTCCAAATACGCTGTTTTCATCTTCCACGCAAGCCTATTTCCCTCGTACAAGTCCAAAACCGTAGTATCTGAAAAAAGCATAACAGGATGTTCCTTAGGCTCCCAAGCAACATCATCCTCTTCAGTTTTAGTGCAAGAAATTAAATTCAGCACCAAAAGCAAAACAAAAAAATTACTTCCAAATAGTCGCATTCAAATCCAAGCCGTGTTCTTTTATTTTTTCCATTAAACTTTCTGCATCAGCAAAAACTTTGACTAGTTCGCGCCTCAAATCCCCATTTCGGTTTCTATCAAGAGCAAGGGAAATGGTATTCTCTCCGTTTTCCAAAATTTCTGCAATGGAAGCAATGCTGTTTTTAATTGCTTCCAAAGATTTTTCCAAATTCGCAAAATTTTTGCCAAGCAAATCTGCATTTTCAAAAACTCCATCTAAATTTGGCTTTATTTCATCCAGAATTTCTGTAATTTTCTCTTTTGCTTCTACCAAAGAATCTATTGAAGTTTGCATAGAGCGTTCTGTGGAACTTGCAAAATGCGAAACTTTGCTTCCTAATTTCTTTCCTTTTTCCGCTAATCTTTTGTAATCTTTCTTTCGTTGTTCAGAAAATAAAGTATCGGCAAGGTCAGATGCAATATCAACAAGAGCGCTTGCTTCTTTTAATATTTCTATTGCCAGCTCTCCAACTGTTGTGCTGCCCATATCAAAACTACCTGCGATGCGAGAGTTGTTTTCATAATATTTTTTGGAGTCGCCAAGCGTTATTTCAACAACTCTTTCTCCCATTAACCCCACATTAGCTATGCGAAATTCTGAATTCATTGGGATTTTCACTCTGGAAAGCACAGCGATTTTAGTCCATACGCAAGAATCTGTCAATTCAAATTTTTCCACATAACCTTTTGGCAAACCATTCACATCTACAGCATTGCCTATTTTCAAATTGCCAATTTCCTTAAAAGCTACAACATAATGATTGCGGGAATGCCACGGACTGTTTGGATGCAAAAAAAACCACAAGCTAAACAATAACAGCAGCAGCGAAAAAACAACGCTATAATATAGCCAAGGAACATTTTTAGACATTTTTCCTATTCTCCGTTTTTTGCTTGATTTTGGTTAGCAAAAAATCGTTTATGTCTTGAGAGCTGTTAATTCCCTCTCTTTTCAGCAGATGATCCATTGCAACTACTTCAGATATAACAGCAATATTTTTGCCAGGCAAAACGGGAATAACAACGTGAGGAATATCAAGTCCTAAAATTTTATTCATAATTGTGTCTAATCCGGTGCGGTTGTACTGCTCGGCAACATCCCATTTTTTAAGTTCCAAAATAATGTCTAGACGTTTTTCTGCTCTAACGGATTTTACTCCAAACATTGAGCGAACATCCACAATGCCAATACCTCTAATTTCAATATAGTGGTTAAAACCCTGCGTTCCCGTTCCAAAAATTAAATTGCCTATCCGCCTTAAATCTATAGCATCGTCTCCAACAAGGCAATGCCCGCGTTCAACCAAATCCATAACGCATTCAGATTTTCCAACGCCGGAATCTCCTATGAACAATACGCCAACCCCAAAAATATCTATCATGCTGCCGTGCAGAAAAATTTTTCGCGCAAAATAATTTTCTAAATGCCTTTGCAATGGTCTTGCAAAATTTATGGTTGGCAGTTCCGTTACTACAAGAGGAGAATTTGTTTTTTCACACATATCCACAAGCTCTTTGTGAGGCTCAAGCCCATGCGTTAAAATCCAAAGCGGTGATTTATATTTTGAAAGCCTTGAAAAAATCTGTTCCCTATTGCTCTCTCCCACAGATTCCAAATAATTCCATTCCGTGTGCCCCAAAAGTTGTATATGCTCATTTGCGTAATCGCCAAAAAATCCCGATAATGCAAGACCAGGCCTATGCAAATCCACGCTTGTTATTTCCGAATCCACAAATTCATTTTTCAGATACAATTTAAGTTCGTTCTCATGCATTTTCAATAACTCATTTACGCTTAGAGGTTTAAGCGATTTTTCTGGAACTAGCGACAAATCTCTGAAATTCATATTGCCTCGTTTGCTTTTTGAAAAGGTTTTGCAAGCCCAAGTTCGCTAAAAACCGCCGCGCTTCGCTCTGCATAATCTTTATTTCCTGTTATTTCTGCCAAGCGGAGCAAAATTACCCCTGATATAAAATATTGCTTTTTCTCTATGGAGAGCTTCAAGGCGTTTTCGTAAAGCTCCTCGGAATTTTCGCCTTTTAAATCCGCCACCTTCGCTTTATAAAAAGCCAGTTGGCCCGGAGAATTGCATTTGCTTATTTTTTTTATGTAAGAATCTGCTTCATCATTGTTTTTGCTCCCTGCGGCAGCCACGGCGGCTTCGCCCCAAAACACGGCAGAAGCTTTTTTAAAAGAATTATTGCTCGCTATTTCGAATGCCTTTCTGTATTCACCCTGCAAATTGTAGAATTCCATGTATGCTTTGTAAAAATCTTCCCTGCTTTTTTCATCCAAGGAATTTATTCTTACTTTTTCAAATATTTTTTTTGCTTCTTCGTATTCCATTGCGTGTGTTGCAAGCGTTGCCATAGATGTTAAAATTCTGCCCTCTGCAACTAAATCCGCTTCTTTTCTAGCTTCTTTAAGAGCAAGCTCATATTGCCCATAAGCTGCCCCATAACGCCCCTGCGAAAAATATTTTTTTGCCTGATAAGCATAATCACCAGAAGCGGCAAAGAGTGTCTGAACCCCGATACCCCCGATTAACAGGATTGACAGGATTTTTACCATGTGTCCTCCAGGAAGGGAATGGAATCTTTTTGTGGAATTTTGCTGCGCAAGAACCAGAATTTTGACACTCCGCCAATAAAGTCGTCTGCCCTGTTGAGGGTTTGCGAGCCGTCTGTGATTATATTGCTTGTTGTTCCCATTACGTTACTCAAGCCGCTAACCATATTGCGAGCATCGTGCATTGTGGTATCTAGCGAATTAATTAAAGCAGATGCCTTGCTGGTTAAGCTGTTCAAATTATTCATTAGCTCCATAACGCCTATGGTCATGGTATCGGCAAATGCCGTGGCTTTTGGCATACCGTTGCCTACGGTTTTGAGTACATCATCCACTTTGAACATTATCCCGCTAACATCTGTCAGCAAGTTATTTAATTTTCCCGTTGCATAATCCAGCCGGTTATATATAACTCGAGAGCCGAGCAATGCGCCTACAGACGTGTTTGTGTCTATAACCAGTTTCAAAAGCGTATCTGCCGCTATAACCAGCTTGCTTATGCGATCTATAAGTTCGCTGGCTGTTTTCAAAACGGTCTCAATGTCTTGCGCCGAACCTGCTATTAAATAATCATCGTCAGATAAGATTTTATCGCCAACTTGCGAAATGTCAATATTTATAACTCGCTCAGATATTATGTTCTGGTCGCGAGTGGCATACACAACGGATTTATTCGTAATCCAGCCTTTGTACTTAACATCAAGGATTAATTTTAACCTAACAAAGCCGCTTTCGGTAAGGGAAATTTCTTCAACGTGCCCTATATCAACCCCATTTATTTGCACGTTTGTGCCTTTGCGAAGCCCTTGCCCGGTGACCAAATCGCAGTAAAGGTTGTATTCCTTTTTACCAAGTATGCCTTCTTGCTGCAATTTAGCCACAAGAATAAATATTGAAACGCATACCACAACAGCGAACACCGCCCCAACAAGCAAACCCGAAAGCTCCGACCAGTCTATATAGCGAAACAATTTGAACATTATTTTGTAATGTAGAAAAATTTCCATTTCTATATTCACCAAGTGGAATTTGCCAAACTCATAGCTTTTGTAATTGCGCCTCAAAGTTCTTTTGAAGATATTTGGGTTAATAAGTTATCCGCTTGTTTTGGCGATTTGGAACATAAAGGGGAATTTTTCCCATTTAACAAAACCGCCTATTATGAACCGGAAATGGGCAAAAATTTGCACAGATGCGTGGTTTCTTTTGAAGGATTAATTGAACCGGAAAATATAGGCACGCACAAAAACAAAGCCATTGAACTTGAAAACAGCCTTAAAAACGAAAATGGCTGCCGCACATTGAATATAGACGTAGGCTATATGGATTTTGACAAAATTGTTCTCCCCTCAACAAAACGTGGTCCCTTTAAGCTTTACGCAGGAGACGGAATTTGGCTGGACATGGTTTTGACATACTCAAAAGGCAATTTCAACCCCACTCAGTGGGCTTTTGCAGATTTCAAAGACAACCCTTACAAAAAAGATTTGCTTATGATAAGGGAAAAGTATAAAAAAAAGGATTTTTAATTTCTCAGTTCAGCCCCAAAAGCTTTCTGCAAACGTTTCATAACAGTTTTTGCATAATTTTCTATCTCTTCCGAAGTCAGAGTCTTTTTGAGCGAGCCTATTACCAGCCTAAGCGTAACGGATTTTTTCCCTTCTGGAACTTGATGCCCTCTATACTCGTCAACAAAAGATATATCTCTGAGCAAATCTTCTGCACCGCCCTTGCCCGCGATAACTCCGCGTATATCTTCCCACTTAACCGATAAATCAAACAACATAGAGATGTCGTATTCCGTGATTGGATATTCTGGGAGATGTACAAATTTGTTAGTTCTGGAAGGATAAGGTTTTAGCGAATCTATATCTATTTCAAATATTATAACTGCGCTGTTTTTTATTCCGCAATCGAGGGAGGCTTTTTTTGACAATAGCGCCAAGTTGCCTATTCTCTCGCCACCGTGGAGAATATTGAGCCACACAACACCATCTGACCACACAGGTTTTTCAACTTTCTCATAAGTTATGGGTTCTATATGTACGCAGCGAGGCAAATAATGTATTATGCCCTTTGCTTTTCTGAAAAGGGAATTCACATCACCTGTATCGCCAACAAAAGCTCCGGCAATATTTCTGCGCTGGAGAGGGAGCGATTCACGTTTGTCATATACTGCTTTAAAATCTCTATTGGAAAACACTTGGGCAGATTCAAAAATTGCAAACTCTTTAAAGAAGCGTAAATTGCCTTCAATCGCTTTGCAGAGGTTTGGCAGCAGCGATGAGCGGATATAGCGTTCATTGGGAGAAGGCGGCATGGATAGAGATAACATATCTTTGTTGCTAGGGAATAGGGCGTGGACATATTCGTCTGTCATCCAAGGATATGTGAATATCTCTTGCATACCGCATCTGCAAGCCAAGTATTCCCTGCTCTTTCTGTCTATATCAATATCCAACTGGTTTATTGCGCCGTTGAATGACGTTGTTATAGGTGTTGGCTCAAAATTTTCATAGCCATGCAAGCGAGCTACTTCTTCCATAATGTCGTCTGGTATGGAAATATCGCCTGTGGAACGCCATGTTGGTACAATTACGTGCATATTGTTTTTGTCAAAGCTAACTTTAAAGCCGAGGCGTTCCAACCTACAAGCTATATCATCGTTTGGAATGTGCTTGCCAAGGCGTTTTTCCAACCAGTCCAAGGAAACATCTATCTCTTTGCTCTTTAGATGTTCGGGATAGCTATCGCGAAATCCCGTTATGGATATTCCAGAGAAAAAGTCTGCAAACATTTGCATAGCGAGGGAGAGGGCAATATCGCATCTCTCTGGGTCTATTCCTTTTTCGTACCTGATTGCCGCTTCTGTGCGCACTTCATAGCGCATAGCTGTATGCCTTATGCCTTTGGAGTCAAAGTTTGCAATTTCCAGTATCACCTTTGTTGTTTTTGGCAGCACAGAATCTTTGCTTCCGCCCATAACACCCGCAAGCCCAACTGAGGCTTCGTTGTCTGCTATCACCAAATCGTTTGCGGAAAGAGATAACTCCTTGCCGTTCAAGAGCAAAAGTTTTTCCGATTCACGTGCGCGGCACACGGTTATATGTCCTTCTATATTATCCGAATCAAAGGCGTGTGTGGGTTGGCCAATCGCGAGCATAACGTAATTTGTTATATCCACAATGGCATTTATCGGGTGCATACCAACTCGCCATATACGGCTTTGTATTTTGAAAGGCGATGGTTTTATGGAAAGCCCCTCAATTTTAACACCTATATATCTTGGGCTACGCTGCGTATCTTCCAAAGTTATTTCCAAATCCGGCACAGACTTCGGAGTGAATGGAGCGAATTCTTTTAGAGGCAAGTCATAGAGTGCAGAAATTTCTCGCGCAATGCCATAATGCCCCCAAAGGTCGGGACGGTTGGTTAGCGACTTGTTGTCTATTTCTAGTATAACATCGTTCAAGTCAAGAGCCTCTGCGAGATTTGTGCCTGCCGCTGCATCAAAAGCCGAGAGGTCAACGATTGTCGCTTCTTCTGTAGCTGGGAATAAATCGGCAAGCCCTATTTCCGAAGATGCGCAAATCATTCCATAACTTTCAACTCCGCGCAATTTTGAAATCTTTATCTCCACTGGCTCCCCTGCTCCGTGCCAACGAACCATTGCGCCCGGGCAAGCAACGGCAACCTTCATGCCTGCGTTCAAATTGCTGCCTCCGCAAACAATTTCTTTTATTTGCCCACCGCCTATATCCGTTTTGCACACCCTGAGTTTGTCTGCGTTTGGGTGTGGGAGAACCTCGTTCACCACGCCAACTATAATATTGCTGAAATTCTTGCTCAATTCAGTTATGCCTTCCACTTCCACTGTGGACATTGTTAGGTCGTAAGCTATGCGGGATAGTTCCAGATTTTCTGGTATTTTCACATAATCTTTTATCCAATCCATCGATAATTTCATATTCTTCTCCTACCTGAACTGCCTCAAAAATCTCAAATCCGCGCTGTGAAATAATCTAACATCGTCCACTCCATAACGCATCATAACCAAGCGGTCTAAACCTATGTTCACATAAAATCCGGTAAACTCGTCAGGATTCAATCCCCCTGCGCGAAGCACATTTGGGTGTGGGGTTCCGCCCGGCATAATCTCTATCCAGCCAACGTGCTTGCAAACGCTGCATCCGCTTCCGCCGCACACAAGGCAGCCCATATCTATTTCAAACCCAGGTTCAACAAAGGGGAAAAAACCAACACGCATCCTAACCGGCACGTCTCTCCCAAATACTTTAGACAAAATGCTTTTAATCATAACCTTGCCCGCAGAAAATGTGAAATCGCGGTCAACTATCAGTGCTTCATATTGGAAAAATGCCCTTTCGTGACGTGCATCTGTGGTTTCGTTGCGGTAAACTCTTCCGGGGTAAACAAAACGGTATGGAGGTTTATGCGTTTGAAGATAGCGCACACTTGCTCCGGTTAAATGCGGGCGAAGGCATAGCCTCTCGCCGCCGTGCCCCGTGTCGTGCCCGGCAAGCCAATAAGTATCCATGCTCTCTCTTGCGGGGTGGTCTGGAACAAAGTTCAAATTATCAAAGGCATAGAGTTCGCTTGTTATATCGGATTCCTGAAATATTTCAAATCCCATTGAACGGAAAGTGTCGTTTAAGTCGTAGCACATTTGGGTAATGGGGTGCAAGGCTCCGTCAAGCGGCGGCACGCCCGGAACGGTGAAATCAAAATCTGGGGGAATTTCAGATGCTTTCAATCGAATTTCCTCTTCGCGAGATTCTATTATAGCGGTTAAATTCTCTTTCACAACATTGGCTGCCTTGCCAATTTCTGGGCGCAGAGAAACGTCAATATGCGGCAGTTCTTTTAATATATTTGTTAGCGAACCTTGTTTCCCTAATAAAGATGCTTTCACATCCTGCAATTCTGCCACGGTTTTTGCCGCCGCAATTCTTGCCTTGCCGTCAATGAGCATAGCATCTAATTTATCTTTCATAAACATCTCTCCATTCCAATTTTTTCGCTTGTTGGTTGTTAGGAATATAGAAACTTTTTCCACAGCCAATTTATGAATGCCAGACTTTCTTTTCCCTAGGGTGATAATGATGATGTTCGCTCTTCAAATAAGAATTATCCAAATGCGTGTAAATTTGCGTAGTTGATAAATTTGCGTGACCGAGAAGTTCCTGCAAAATTCTCAAATCCATTCCACCTGCTAGGCAATGGGTTGCAAAAGAATGCCTCAACGAGTGCGGGCTAATTGACTCTTTGCCGAGAAATGCTGTACGCATTTGAATTATTTTCCAAGCCCCAACTCTGGTGAGTTTTTTTCCGTGGAAATTGAGAATCACGGTATCTGTTTTGGGCTTCAATTGCTGCCGCCAAATTTTGAGCCAAGCCTCCAAATTAGCCTTTGCCTTGCCGGATAGCGGAACCAATCGCTGTTTATTGCCTTTGCCAACAGGAGTTAGCCAGCCGTTGTCCAACTGAATATGCTCCAATTTCAACGAAACAGCCTCGCTAATCCTAAGCCCCGCGCTATATAAAAGCTCCAGCAAAGCAATATCTCTCATTCCAAATTTATCGTTTGGGTTTATATTGTCAAAAATAGCGGCAACCTCATCTATGCTCAAACATTGCGGCAAATATTTTTCTAAATGCGGAGCTGAATACAAATTCTCCGGCGAAAATCCCAGCAAATTTCTCTCTTCCAAATAATTCAAAAATCCACGCAGAGAGGAAAAATGCCGCGCAAGCGAAGATGGTTTGTAGTCAAAGGCTTTGGCTCTTTCGTCTAAAAATAAATCTATGCTCTCTATGGAAAGTTCGGCTTGCTCGCACAAAGGGGTTAAGTCGGCTTTGTAACTGCTTATAGTTTGCTTTGATAAATTTTTTTCCAAAGACAAATAACGCAAGTAATTTTTGAGATGTAGGGAGATATCCATTTATTCAAGGAGGGAAAAATATGTATGCAATGGTTATCGCCGCAATAACACCGGCTACATCTGCTGCAAGACCGCAAAAAACCGCGTGTCTTGTTTTGCGAATTGCAACCGAGCCAAAATACACCGCTATAATATAAAATGTTGTGTCTGTTGTGCCTTGGAACATACAGCTCAAACGCCCCGCAAAACTATCTGCACCATATTGCTGCATTGCATCCACCATCATTCCACGTGCGCCGCTGCCAGAAAGGGGTTTCATAATCGCAGTCGGGAGGCTTGGCACAATATCTGCGGGAATGCCGCAAAAATTAAAACCCGCTACTATCCCACTCATAATAAAATCCATCGCCCCGCTTGCCCTGAATGCCGCAACTGCCGCTAAAATTGCTATTAAATACGGTATAACCATAACGGCTGTGGAAAATCCTTCTTTTGCCCCTTCAACAAAAGCATCAAAAGGCATAATTTTTTTTATTGCCGCCAAAGTTAAAAAGAACATTATTATGGCAAACAAAATAATGCCGCCCAAAAACGCACTGGCAATGCCCATTTCCTCTGCCGAAAGCGTAGAAAAATACCAAAGCGTTCCAAACACCGCCGCAGAGAGACCAATAAACCAAGATAAAAAAATCACATTTTTTATTTCAATTTTTTGAAAAAAAGCTGTAACCAAAATACCCACCACCGTGCTGAAAAATGTTGCAAACAAAATAGGCAAAAATATATCTGCGGGATTTGCCGCACCCAGCTTTGCCCTATAAGTCATTATGCTAACCGGAATCAATGTTAATCCGCTCGCATTCAAAACCAAAAACAAAACCTGAGCATCACTTGCGGTATCTTTTTTGGGATTCAATTCCTGAAGCTCTTTCATAGCTTTCAACCCAAGAGGAGTGGCGGCATTGTCCAGCCCAAGCATATTTGCGCTTATGTTCATAAGTATGCTACCCATTGCAGGGTGGTTTGCGGGAATACTTGGGAAAAGCCGTTTCATCAAAGGAGAAACCAACTTTGCAAGCATTTGAACCGCGCCTGCCTTTTCCCCTATTTTCATCATTCCAAGCCAAAAAGCCAAAATTCCAGTTAAGCCAATGGCTATTTCAAAAGCCGTTTTTGATATGTCAAAAACGCTTTGAATTACTGTGCTGAAAATTCCGTTATTACCAAAACAAACCCATTGTGCAAGGCAGGCGATGAAAGCACCGCCAAAAAGCAATAGCCAAATAACGTTTAGGAACACTTGAGGGAAGGTAGAAATTTTTACTATATTACCCCCATGAACTACTTCAATACATTGCCGCTCCGCATACAACTGGAAGAACTCGGCAAATGCCGTTTTATGGATGCATCGGAATTTGCACGTGGCGTAGAGGCGCTTAAAGGCAAGAAAATCGTGATTATAGGCGCAGGCGCGCAGGGTTTGCATCAGGGGTTGAATTTGAGGGATAGCGGTTTGGATGTTTCCTACGCGCTCAGGCAAGCCGCTATTGACGAAAAGCGAGCGAGTTTTACAAACGCGAGCGAAAACGGATTCAAGGTTGGAGTATATAAAGATTTAATTCCGACAGCAGATTTGGTTTGCAACCTCACGCCAGACAAACAGCATTCCAAAGTTGTAGCGGAAATTATGCCTTTAATGAAAAAAGGCTCGGCACTCCTTTACAGCCACGGCTTCAACATTGTGGAAGAAGGAATGCAAATAAGAGAAGACATAACCGTTATAATGGTTGCCCCAAAGGGGCCAGGCTCCGAGGTTCGTGCAGAATATGTGCGCGGATTTGGAATGCCCGCTCTGGTTGCCGTTAAAAGGGAAAACGACCCTGAAGGCAAAGGTTTGGACTATGCAAAAGCTTATGCCGTTGGGCTTGGCAGCGACCGCGCCGGTGTTTTGGAAAGCTCATTCATTGCCGAAGTGAAAAGCGATTTAATGGGCGAGCAGACCATTCTGTGCGGAATGCTCCAAACAGGCACTCTGCTCTGCTTTGACCGCATGGTTCAGCTTGGCATTGAACCAGCCTACGCCTCCAAGCTTTTGCAATACGGCTGGGAAACAGTGTCTGAGGCTCTTAAACAGGGCGGCATAACCAATATGATGGACAGGCTTTCAAATCCAGCTAAAATAAAGGCTTTTGAGCTTTCCGAAGAATTGAAAACCATAATGAAACCTCTTTACCATAAGCACCAAGACGATATTATCTCCGGCGAGTTCTCTTCCACAATGATGAAAGACTGGGCAGATGGCGATAAAAAATTGCTGGCATGGCGCGAGGCGACTGGCAAAACCGCTTTTGAGAAAACTGCTGCCACCAGTGCTCAAATTACGGAACAGGAATATTTTGACAGGGGTGTTTTGATAGTTGCAATGGTAAAGGCTGGCGTTGAACTAGCTTTTGAAACAATGGTGAGCGCAGGGATGAAACCCGCCTCTGCTTACTATGAATCTCTGCACGAAACTCCCTTGATAGCAAACCTTATATCCCGCAAAAAGCTCTACGAAATGAACAGGGTTATCTCCGATACCGCAGAATACGGTTGCTATTTGTTTGCAAATAGCTGCGTTCCGCTTTTGGAAAACTTTATGCAGGCACAGGGCAAAGATGTTATAGGCGCAGTTTTCAACGAAGGCAAATCGGGCAGAGTGGATAACCGCCGTTTGATTGAGGTGAATACTGCTATAAGGCAGCATCCGGTGGAAGAAATTGGCGCGTGGCTGCGTAGCAAAATGCGCGGAATGAAACAGTTATAAATGCAATAAAACTTTTCTATCTTATTCCTATGAAAAAAATTATCACTCTCTCGCTGCTCTTTCTCTCAATAGTCTCTTGCGAGGCTGCAAAACCTGCACCCCAAACTCCTGAAGCTCTGCAAAAAAAAGCAGATAGCCTCGCCACCGAGCTTGCCGAAGTCAAAAGCGTTTTAGGCTTTGTTTTGGAAAGAGGAATGAATTCCTCTTTTGAACAAGTTAAAAAAGAAATTGAAAACGCCAACAAAATTTGGGACTTGCAAGTGGAAGGAAGCCCTTCCATAGGCAACCCCAAGGCAAAAATAGTGATTGTTGAATTTAGCGAGTTTCAGTGCCCCTATTGCGCAAGAATTTCTCCCTACTTGGATTCTATAACACGCGCCAATCCAGACAAAATTCGCCTTGTGTATAAAAACTTCCCGCTGAGTTTCCATACTTCAGCACCTGCCGCCGCCGCTGCTGCAATGGCAGCTCAGAAACAGGGCAAGTTCTGGGAATATCGCTGGGAGCTTGCGCCTAATTTCCAAAGCCTGAACGATTCTACTTTTATAGAGATTGCCAAAAAAGTTGGATTGAATGTTGAGAAATTCAAAAAGGATATGATTTTGGATGCCGACAAACAAGCCATAATAGACCGCGATATGAAGCTAGGCATGGAAGTTGGAGTTCAAGGAACGCCAAACTTTTACGTAAACGGCAAACGTCAAGACCGTTTCAGTCCTGATTTTATAAATAAGTTGCTGAAAGATTTGTATTGAGGCATAAATGAACTACGAAGATGCGGGGGTATCTCTTGCACGAGCCGATAAGGCTATGGTTGGTGTTAAAAAATCTGTTCGCTCAACTTTTAATGCCGGAGTGCTAGGCGATATTGGCAATTTTGGCGGCTTGTTCACCATAAACCATTTGGGATTGAAAGAGCCAGTGCTTGTATCTTCGGTTGATGGGGTAGGTACAAAATTAAAAGTGCATTTTGGATTAAAAAGCCACAACCTGCCGGGCCAAGATATTGTGAACCACTGTTGCAACGATATTCTGGTTCAAGGAGCTAGGCCGCTTTTCTTTTTAGACTATTTAGCAACAGGAAAGCTGGAAAGCGGTGTTTTGGAAGCCGTGGTTGAAGGCATGGCACTTGCTTGCAGAGAAAACGACTGCGTTTTAATTGGCGGAGAAACAGCCGAGATGCCCGGCATGTATCACGATGGCGAATATGATATTTCGGGGACAATAGTTGGCGTTGTTGAGAGAGATGAAATTATAGATGGCAAAAGCATTGCGCCCGGCACTGTTGTTTTAGGAATTCCTTCCACAGGTCTCCACACAAATGGCTATTCCCTTGCCCGCAAAGCATTGTTTGAGGCAGGCGGCTATAATCTGGATTCAAAAGCCGATGGAATATATGGCACAATAGGCGAGGCATTGGCTGTTCCGCACCGTAGCTATTACCATTCCTTGATAGATTTGGTTCACGCAAAAAAATTGCAAGGGCTGGTACACATAACAGGTTCGGGTTTTCAAGGTAATATTCCTCGCATTCTGCCCAAAGGCGTTTCCGTTCAAATAAACCGCGCGGCTTGGAAAGTTCCAGAAATTTTCAACCTAATCCAAAAATGCGGAAATGTTGAGCGAGACGAAATGTACAGCACATTCAATATGGGAATGGGAATGCTGGTGTTTGCTGCCCAAAACGATGTGGCGGAAATTCGCAAGTATTTGGAGGGCAAAGGCGAGAGCCTTATTGAATGTGGCAAGGTTATTGAGGGAAATAATGACGTTGTGTTTAGCTGAAAATTAAATTCATCACAACCGCGCATTCTCCATCAGCATAATATTTTTTTCTTTCTGCAATTTTTTCATAGCCCAATTTTTTGTAAAGAGAAATTGCAGCAGCGTTGTTTTCCCTAACTTCCAAAAATTTTTTTTTAAAGCCTTGTTTTGCAAGTTCCTTGTGACTATATTCCATTAAAGCTTTTGCATAACCCTTGCCTCGCTCGGTCGCATTCACAGCAATGGATAGAAGCTCGCATTCATCGCCTGCAACCTGCCATATTGCAAAAGCACTCTGCCCCAAAACCCAAGAAGTAGAATTTGGCTTCCACAAAGGCAACCCGGCTTCTCGCTGAATAACTTCAATCCACTCAAAATCCTGCTCAAGGGCATGGAGAATATTCTGCGAATTTAACATTCCAAGAATTTAGAAATCCATAGACGATTTTCTACATTTACTCTCCTATGGGATTCAAATGTGGAATAGTAGGACTGCCAAATGTAGGCAAAAGCACTATATTTAACGCAATAACAAATGCAGGCGCAGAAAGCGCGAATTATCCCTTTTGCACCATAAACCCAAATGTGGGAATGGTGAGTGTGCCAGATAAACGGCTAGATACCCTTGTTAAGGCGTACAACCCGAGGAGCATTGTTCCAGCGGTCACCCAGTTTGTTGATATTGCCGGGCTTGTCAAGGGAGCTTCGCAGGGCGAGGGACTCGGCAACCAGTTTTTAACGCACATAAGGGAATGCGAAGCCATTATGGAAGTGGTTCGCTGCTTTGATGACGAAAACATTATACATGTGCACGAAGTGGTGAACCCGCTTAGAGATGTTGAGATTATAGAAACCGAACTTATATTGAAAGATTTGGAAAGCGTGGAAAAACGCCTCGCCCAAGAAACCAAGAACGCCAGAATTGGAACGGCAAAGGCAAAAGAGAAGCTGGCAGCCTGCGAATCTCTTGCAAAACATTTGGGTACGGGAAAGCCGGCAAGGGAAATTGAGAAAAACGAAACAACCGAAGAGCTTATTTTTGAACTTGCCCTTTTAACTGCAAAACCTATTTTCTATTGCGCAAACGTAGGCGAAAGCGATGTGATAAAAGGCAATGCCTACACCGAGCAGCTAAAAAAATATGCTGACGAGCGCAAGCAAGATATGGTTATTATCTGCGGGAAAATTGAAGAAGAACTTGCAGAAATGGAGCAGGGAGAAAAAGCGGAATTTTTAAAAGAACTTGGAATGGCAGAAAGTGGATTAGACAAGGTTATTAAAAAAGGTTATGGAATACTTGGACTGCGTACCTTTTTCACAGCGGGTGAAAAGGAGGTTCGCGCATGGACATTTTACAAAGGTTGGAAAGCTCCTGCCTGTGCCGGAGTTATACATACAGATTTTGAGAAGGGCTTTATAAGAGCAGAAACTCTCTCGTACGCAGATTTTGAAAAATACGGTTCGCTGAATGCCGCCAAAGATGCTGGGCATTTGCGCACCGAAGGCAAAGATTACGAAGTTCAAGATGGTGATATTATGTTGTTTTTGTTCAATTCTTAGGTTCAAAAATGAGTTTTGCAAAGAAATATAAAAATAAAGATAACTCCGGCGGCATAGACATTGCTCCTATGCTGGATATGGTTTTTATTTTGCTGATATTTTTTGTTGTGACAAGCTCCTTTGTTAGGGAAACCGGAGTGGACGTTAATAAACCCAAAGCGAGTTCTGCCGAAGAACTTGCAAGGGAAAGCATTTTGATTGGGCTTAGTCGCGAAGGAACAATTCATATAAACGAAGGACAAGTTGATTTAAGAACATTGAAAACCATTTTGCAGCAAATGGTAGCCGAAAAACCCGACCGAGCAGCCATCATTGTGGCAGATAGAGAAGCTCCCGGCGGAAAAATTGTCGATATTCTTGACCAGTGCAATTTGGCAAGGGTGAAAAAAGTATCCATAGCGGCAAGCAAAGAGAGCGATTAATGCTTCTCTCCCTTTCACAATCCGGTTTTAGAAATTTAAAAGAATTCTCTTTGGAATTTGAGGGTGGAATAACCGTGATTAGCGGAAAAAACGGTTGTGGAAAAAGCAATTTGCTGGAAGCGTTCCACATTATTTGCCAGGGATTTTCTTTTAGAACAAAAACTTTGCAAGAAGCGATAAACTGGAATGCAAGCAATTTTATTTTAAGGGCAAAAACCACTGATTGCGAGGCTGCAATTCAAGTGGAAAATTCCGGTACAAGGGGAAAATTAAATGGAAAGGAATTTCGCAGGGCAGGTGCTTTGTTTGGCTCCGCGCCTCTTGTTTTTATTTCTCCCGAAGATATGCAACTGGCAAGAGGTGCCCCAGAAGCGAGGCGAAATTTTTTAGATGAGCTTTTGTGTTTTTACAAAAAAAGCAACTTGGATTTGCTGCGCAGATACCGCAGGGTTTTGCAGCAGAGAAATCGCTGGCTAAAAGATAATCTGGAAGGCTCTGCCGTGGGTGGTGAATATCTGTTTGAGGCTTTAACTGAACAACTAGCTTCCCTTGCCGTTTTAGTTTGGGAAGAGAGAGGCTTTTTGTGTAAACTATTGGAACCTCATATAAACAATTTTTACCGAATTTTGTCTGAAAATGCAGAGGAAATAAAATTTTCTTACACAAGAGCTATGGACAAAGAAAGTTTTTTAAAAAACCTGAGCGAAAAATTTAACGCGGAAAGAGCGGCAGGAACCACGCTTCTTGGCCCGCACAGGGATGATATTGAGCTTTTAATGCAGGGACATTCTATGCGGGATTTTGGCTCTCAGGGGCAGTGCCGCTCCATAGCTCTCTCAATGAAATTTGCCAGTGCCGAAATAATAGAAAACTATTCTGGAACGAGCCCAATTTTGCTTTTAGACGATGTTTTTGCCGAACTTGACCGCTCAAGAAGAGAAGCCCTTGCAAAAATTGTTAGGCAAAAAAACAGCCAAACCTTCGCCGCCACCCCCAGTTTGGAAGATTTGCCGTTTAAGGGGGATTTTTATTTGGATATTTGCGATTATTGGTTAACCTAGTGAGGAATTGAAGCTAAAGTATCTCCCATCCAACGGAAGTGACATGCTCTTCGCCTCTGATTTTGTTGATAAGCATTTCTGCGATTTCGTCTCGGTGGTTGCCGTAGATGTTCATTTTTGCTATGACTTTAGACTTGCCACCTTCAATATCCCTGCTTTCTAAATCTATAAGAATCAATCTCAACGAAGAGATGTGGTTCATAATTATGGAACGGATAAGCATTCTTTTATCTTCATCGCAAACAGCCATAATCTGATAGCATTTACCTGTTTCATCAAATATGGGATTGATTTTGTTTGAAATTGGTCTGAAAATAACATTAACGGTAATCAAGAGTGCAGTTGCAAGCGATGCGTACAAAATATATCCTGAACTTGTTAAAACTCCAATAGCCGCCGTGCACCATATTGTAGCTGCCGTATTTAAGCCACGGACACTCACGCCATCCTTGAAAATAATACCGCTACATAAGAAACCCACACCGGTTACGATTTGCCCCGCTACCCTTGTCTGGTCGTTTGTTTCCATAATGAGGGAGAATATGACAAAAATACTTGAACCTAAACTTACAAGTGCGTTGGTGCGGATTCCGGCAGGATGGCCTGTTAATTGCCTTTCAAACCCAATTAGAAATCCAAATAACACGGATGCGCAGATTCTAATCATGAAATCTGATATGCTCATATTATTAAACTCCATTCTCCAAAAAATATCTCTGGCTAGATGGTCCTGCTTCCTGCCTTCTCTCGTATTTGCCGCTTGGGGTTAAGTAGCTTGCTTTTTCGTTGTCGGCGAGCAGAATTTCTAGCATTTTGCTTATTTTAACTCTAATTTTTTTATCAATTACGGGTGCAGCTAGTTCTATGCGCTTGGCTGTGTTTCTGGTCATTAAATCTGCGCTGGAAATGTAAATTTCAGGCTCTTTGCTGCCAAAGCTGTAAATGCGGCTGTGTTCCAAAAAACGCCCTATTATGCTTTTGATTTCTATGTTCTCGGTTTTGCCCGAAAACCCCGGCAAAAGGCAGCATACTCCGCGCACTATTAAGCTCACTTTCACGCCTGCAATGGATGCGCGGGTAAATGCCTTTATAAAATCTATATCGGTTAAGCTGTTCATTTTGCACACTATTCTAGCTGGCTTGCCTTCTTCGGCAAGGGCAGTCTGCTCTTTTATTTTCTGCATAAGCCCATCTTTGAGAGTTTTGGGTGCAATCAGGAGTTTGGTGCATTTGAAATTCACATCTCCCATAGACAGATTGCGGAAAAAATCCGCGGCATCGGAACCTATTTCACTGTTTGCCGTTATTATGTTCAAATCGGTATATTGCTTTGAAGTGCTCTCATTGTAATTGCCCGTGCCGAGGTGGGTTATATAAGAAATATGTTCGCCCTCTTTTAAAATTAGCAGCATTATCTTTGAATGAACCTTATAATTGCCAACACCATAAATAATTGTGCAGCCCGCCTCCTTTAATATTCCTGCGAAATGCAAATTATTTTCTTCATCAAAACGAGCAGCTAACTCTATTATGGCGGTGACTTCCTTGCCACTCCGGCTGGCACGGCGCAGAGCCTCTATTATTCTGGATTGTTTGTCAATTCGGTAAATTGTGATTTTTATATCAATAACGCGCGGGTCTGTGCTGGCAGAATCTAGCAAATCCAAAAAAGGTTCCATGCTGTCAAAAGGATAAGACAAAAATAAATCGCTTGCCCGAACGCTTTCCATTACAGATTTTGGTTTTGAGAGCGGAACAATCCGGCCAAGAAATGGCGGATATTTAAGCTCTGCAATTTTATCTTTTGGCAAATATTTATCTATGGAGAAAAGGAATTTGTAATCGAAAAAATATTTTATTGTAAAGCAGTGATGAGGAGCAATACTCAGATACTTGCATAAAAATTCCTTGATGGCTTTGCTATCGCTGCTCAGTTCAAGCCTAACTGGAGATAAATTTGTGCGCGAATCCACTTTGCCTTTCAGCAATTTGGAAAAGTCATATTCCGATTCAAAATCCATGCTGAATATTTCTGTATCTATATCGGCATTGCGCGTTAATCTCACCAGGGCTTTGCTTAAAACCTTGTAT
>Ga0268262_10001577_pt1 | contig 27960 bp, 26 predicted proteins | sample TergutNc150P3_FD_190354 | JGI IMG/M metagenome (GOLD analysis project Ga0268262, IMG submission 190354) | Nasutitermes corniger P3 segment gut microbial community from laboratory colony in Florida, USA - Nc150 P3 (SPAdes) (version 2) | ecosystem: Host-associated > Arthropoda: Insects >... | reverse complement strand
GCAGAAAACCAGGGAAATTGAATCGACAATAAGCTCCCTTGAGGCGCAGCTTGGAAGGACGGCTTCCGACCAGGAAATCGCCGGCGCGCTGGGAATGAACGAGGACGAATACCTTAAAACCCTCCAGAAAATCTCAAGCACCTCGATACTCTCCCTTCACGACGTATGGTTTTCCGGGGATGAAAAGGACAGGATTTCCATTGTAGACAGCATAGAAGCGCCTTCCAGCCTGAACCCGGACATTATGGTGGAAAAAGAGGTCATGCGCCAGGTTATAATCGCCGCTATAAACGAGCTTCCGGACAAGGAAAAGAAGATACTTATCCTCTATTATTACGAAGATTTGACCCTAAGGGATATAGGAAGGGTGCTGGAAGTAACCGAATCCAGGGTTTCCCAGCTCCACAGCAAAGCCATACTCCACCTGCGATCAAAACTTACAAATATCCGAAAAGGTATAGTATAATTAGCATATAACCCGCCAAATTTAACGGCGCTTGCTCATTGCTTTTTCGTATTCTGCCGATAATTATTAGAGGTTTATTTAATGGTTGACTTTGTTACCCTTCAAAAAATCATGGCTGACCGCCTGGAAACGGATCGCGCTGTACAAAGCGTCGAGGCTGTCGGCCCGACTCTGGAAGCGGCCGTTTCCGACGCCGCCGCCCTTTTGGATATTCCCTCGCGCAAGATTGAGTACGAGATTATTGAAAGGGGCTCCCATGGTTTTTGGGGTATGGGCAAAAAGGACTGGCGTATACGCGCCTACGAGAAGATCAGCGCGCACAAGAAAAAACACCATCAGGACCTTATCGACGAAGAAGTCAGCGCCAATGTCGTTGTTATTCCGGATAAGGACGGCGAAGCCTTTGTTCATTTCAAATCCGGCGGGGATGTACTGCTCAAGGTTACGCCTACTTCCGGTCAGGGTAAACCCGCTTCCGAATTGTACGCGATGCACTTCCTTCAGGATCGCAAAGCCGAGAAAATTGACACGGCTCTGGTCAAGAGAACAGTCGCCGAGGCGACAGGCGAATATGTTAAAGTCGCCGAATTTGAACACAAGTCTTACAATGACAGCGTAGTGTATGTGGAAATAAGCGAAGACGAGATGACCGCCCTTGTTATGACGACTCCCGCGGGCGACGGCGGCTGCGATGTTTCCTATGAGACCTATATAGCCACGTTTAAGCAAAACCGCGTGGTTCACGGAATAAAAGAAGAATTCCTCCAGCATTATGTGGATCAGCCAATATACAACGAAAAAATCACGATCGCGGAAGGGGAAATCCCCATAGACGGTAAGAACGCGTACATGCAGTATAACTTTGAGACTGATCTGAACAAGATAAAACTGAGGGAAGGAAGCGACGGAAAGATAGACTTCAAAGAACTCAACATTATCCAGAACGTGGTTGAAAACCAGCCATTGGCCGTAAAGGTACCTCCGGAAAAAGGCAAACCCGGCTGGACGGTAACCGGTAAAATGCTTGACGCGAAAGACGGCGTTGACATCAGTATGCCTGTCGGAAACAACGTCCATGTATCGCAAGACGGCAGCACTATCCTCGCTACCATAAACGGACAGGTTGTTATGAGCAACGGCCTTATCAATATTGAGCCTGTGTACACGGTTGACGGCGGAGTGAACCTGAAATCGGGTAATATTGATTTCCGGGGAACCGTAATGGTTAACGGCGATGTCGAAGACGGCTTTGGCATTAAAGCTGACGGCAATATTGAAGTAAACGGAAGCGTGGGCAAGTCAGATCTGGACGCGCAGGGCGAAGTCATCATCCATCAGGGTATAAACGGAAAAGGTGAAGGCCGCATCCGCGCCGGTAAATCCCTTTGGGCGCGGTTTATACAGAACGCCAATATCATTTCAGGTAACAATGTGGTTGCCTCAGACGGAATTATCAACTCAAATATTATCGCTAATACCAGTATTATATGTCAGGGAAAACGCGCGTCCATAATGGGAGGCAAGCTGCGCGCCGGCGAGGAAATAAACGCCAAAACGCTTGGAAACCCGACAAGCGGCACGGAAACAATTTGCGAAGTCGGCTTTGATCCCAAGAGCAAGGAAGAGATGGACAGGCTCCAGATGGAGAAGGACAATGCGAACAAGCTGCTTGATGATATGAAGCTGAATATACAGACCCTTACAAACCTCAAGCAGAAGAACAAAACCCTTCCTGAAGATAAAGAAACCATTTTGCAGGATCTGTTAACCAAACGGACCCAGCTTACAACTGACGTGAAGAAAATCGACGAGGGGCTGAAGAAAATCCAGGAATACCTTAACAGCCTGAAAGCGCGCGGCAAGGTTTCGGCTTCACAAAAGATATATCCGGGAGTAAAAATAATTATACGCGATGCCAAGGAAGAGGTGCACGCCGAACACAAGGCCGCGACATTTGTCCTGGAGGAAGGGCTTATCAGGGCAATAAAATATGAAGAACCGAACGCGGATTCGACGAAGGGACCCGATGGCTATACGCAATAAAATACGAAGAACCGAACGCGGATTCGACGAAGGGATCTGATGGCTATACAACCAATTGACCTTCAGACTCTTTTTACCCAAATGGACAAGGTAGCCAAAATACAGAGCGACCAGCGTGAAGGCGCGGCGCTGCATCAGTCTATTCAGGGCGCGCAGCTTCAGCGCAGGACGGAAGAGAATATAAAAGCGGTAAACGAAGCGCAGAACATGGGCGAAGACGGCGCCGAGAAAGTAAAAGACAGGGGAGCGCAGGCGCATGACGGCAGCAAGGGAAAAAAGAAGGAAGAAGAAAAACCTCAGCAGGAGGAAGTAAAGGCGGCAGTTATTCATGACCCCAGCCTGGGCAGGAATATCGATATAAGCCTGTAAAAAATGTCAATATCTATTGTAATTTCCATTATCAGCCTTTCTCTTTGTATCGCCGGGTTTTTTTTTCTGCGCTGGTACATATCCCGCAGAACAGCCGCCAGCCAGGTTCTTGAGGAATACCGCGAAGAGGTTGACAGGTTAATCGCCGGGATCCACGCCGCGACAGACAAGAACCTTCTGTTAATGGAAGACAAGATAAAAATCCTGAAAAAGCTCATGGAAGACACAGACAAGCGCATAACGGTATACATGCGCGAAATCCAGCGCAGCCGCACCAGCGAAGCGATTTATAAAAACCTCGGCAAGGGCATTCGTGAAGCCCTGGAGTCGCAGCCGTCTGAGTCCGCTCCGGGTGACGCCCATGTTGAGGAATCGTCCACCCTGAAGACAGCGTCTTCCGTAAAGACGCCTGCCTCCTCCAAAAAAACGCCGTCCTCCAGAAAATCGTCTTCCGCGAAGGCCGCGTCTTCTTCGAAGTCGCCCCCTGAGGAAACAATCGAACTGCCTTTTTCCGATGAAGAAAAGGGCCTTCATGTTGGCAGCGCCAAAAAGTCAGAAAAACGCAAATCAACGAAAACAAAATCCTCCTCGTCTCCCGAGAAACCAAGAATAAAAATGCAGATCGCCCAGATGGCTATTCAGGGCCTTTCCCCCCATGAGATCGCCTCAGGCCTTGGAGTAAGCCTCGCCGAAGTAGACCTCGCCCTGCAGCTGCTTAATTTACCCGGCAAAGGGGATTAGGGACGAAATTATGATTGATTTTGTTTTGCTGTAATATCCGCATGGCAGTCTTTACACAACATCTGACAATTACCAATTACCGTTTCGCCGCCGTCAGCAAAAGCAATTTTATGATGGGCTTCCAATTCTTCTTTTTTAAATTTCTTTTTACAAATGGCGCATTTTTCACCTTGTTCTTTATAAGCTTGATTTTGCTGTTTATCAGAGAAAACCCTATGCCAAATTAAGGTTCTATCGCCGCTTAATACATATTCATAAAAACCAGCCTTTTTAAGACCGTCCGGATCAACGTCATATATATCAAATAATCGTTTTAATTCTTTTTCCAGTTCTTCGGGTTTCTTTTTCCTGGTTCCGTATTTATTAAATAATATTCCCCATTCCAGGCCTTTCATTTCTTTGCGATAATTGGGGAAGGCTTTTTTAACCCAATTCATGACATTTTTGAAATAATCACATAATTCCTTTGCGTCTTTATCGTGTCTGTGTTTAGCCATATAATCTTTAATTCCATAGTATTGCTCATTATCAGTATCAATAATCCATTTTAAGGCTAATTCCAATAAAGCTTGTCTGTTAGCGTCATCACCGCTTAAAGATATAAGTGTTTTCTTTTGGTCATTATCACAAAACGCGCAATTAATAGCCGGATTATTATTCTTTTTGGAAAAAAATATTTTTGCGTCAGTTAGCCATGTCCCTGTATAGTTCGCGTTTAATAATTCCTGGTCTGTCATTCTTTTCTTTAATTTCCATGATGCTCAATACATCAAATTATAGATGTATGGAGCATATTGTCAAGCGAGGTTTATTGTAAAAATAGTATTTTTTTGGTATAGTGAGAATTGATTAAGTTATGGAAAAATCTATAAATGAACGCCTAAAAGCTGTTAGAGAATACCTTAACCTCACCCAACGAGCTTTTTCCAAAGGTATCTGTATGGAACAAAGTTCCTATGCCCGAATTGAACAGGGCAAAATTAGGGTTACTGACCGAGTAATTGAATTAACTTGCTTAAACTACAAAATAAATAAATCCTACCTCAAAGATGGAAAAGGAAAAATGTTAGCTGGCAACCCGCCTGATGCTAAACTGGAACAATTAAAACAGATTTTTAATGATCTGAATAGCCCTTTTCAAGAATTACTCATAAATCAAGCCAGGGAAATATTAAAGGTTCAGCAAAAACAGGATAGTTAAGGCCACGCAAAAGATGCCTGACATCAATCTGCCCATACTCAGGAATATGCCGGCAGGGGAGCAGAATCATACTTTTCAAATGATGTAAAAAGAGTTATATTTAATGCTGGGAAGCAAGAGAAGATAATGTTAGAAGAAAAGTTTATCTTCAAAGAAGCGGCTTTTAAGCATGGTATTGTTGAGGCGGATATTCTCAATGCTTTTGAACAACGGTTGTTTGACCATGCTTTGTCAGGTGAGGAGAATAAAAATCTGCTTATCGGACTTGACCGTAATGGAAATCCGCTTGAAATAATGTATAATGTAATTGAGGGGGAAGTAATCAACGTGTTTCATGCTATGAAATGCCGTAATGCCTATCAGAAATTTTTGAATTAATATAGGGAGCAATGGAAAAATGACAGAAAAAGAAGCTGAATATTTTGATGATTATTTCACAAAAAACACTATAATGCCTGACTTGAATAAGCCAGGTCATTTTGCCCGCAAATATGGTATGGCTGTTACACTTGACCCTGAAACAACCCGAAATCTGACTAACTATGCGGAAACCGTCCACAAGACTCCGGCAATAATTATAGCGGAAATGGTACGGGAGAAGATTGCGGTAGGAATGTAGGATAGGCTATGTAAATAGCGCCTGGTACCGCCGGCTCCCGCCAAATTCCACCGCCAGCCGCTTAGCGTTTGCTGTAGAATTCAGCGTGATTAAGGATGTCTTCCGTAGATGTGGTGCGGATCTTGTTGCCTATTATCTGAAGTTCCTTGTCTTTTTCCAGCATTTTTGAAAAAACCGAATTGCCCGTTTCCTCGGGAAGCCCGGCCATGCTAATCAGTTCAGGCTTCCCAAAGGTGAAGAGATAATGTTCTCCGCTGCCCAGGCGGACGTGGTCTTTTTCAAGCTGGATAAGCAGCACGCCGTACATCCGGCCCATTGGATCTTTAACCATGGTATTGGTCAGCTGTTTGTAAGTCAGCCAGATCCGCTCAGCGAGGAGCGTGGTGATCCTGGCTATGATCTGGGGCTGCTTCTCAATCATTAATTCAAAGTTTGCCTTGTTCACGGCCATTACGTCAGTGTCCTCAATGGCTACGGCGCTGGCCGCGCGTGGTTTGCCTTCCAAAAGGGCCATTTCCCCAAAAATATCACTGGAGTTCAGCGTTGCCAGCGGCACTTCTTTCCTGCCAACGATTTTTGTAATTTTTATTGAACCTTTTTGAATAATAAAAAGCTCGTCTCCCGGCTCCCCTTCGACAAAGAGCATTGTATCCTTGTGGTAAGTCCGGGTAATTTCATTCGCTTTAAATTTCGCCAATTCAATACGCGTTGAAAGTTTTGTGATTTTTTCACCGGCGGCGTCCGCTTTTTCCCCGTCGGGGCAGTGCTTGAGATATTGGCTATAGGCGTACAGGGCCTGGTAATACTGCCTTTTGCTCAGGTAATATTCCGCCACATCATAAAGATGCATAAAGTTGTCATCTTCGGCGCTTCCAGGAGTAAGCCTCGCCAGAGTCTCGTTCAGATCCCTGAAGCGCTTGGCAAAATAAAGTATTATTTTTTCGGCTATCTGGGGGTTCTTCTGGATAAGCTCCGCGAACTGGTGCTTGTTAACGGCGATCAGGTCCACGTCGGTCAGGGCCGTGGCGGTTTCGATGTGGCTGTGTGATGACATTGTCGCGGTAACGCCGAAAAAGTCTCCGGGGCCAAGTTCGTCTTTATCACCTTCCACCATTGCCACTTTGGAGATTCCCACAGTTCCCTGCTGGATGATGTAAAAATAATCGGCTTTCTGCTGGCCTTCTACAACAATATTTGTGCCTTTTTGGTAGTTTTCAGACTTCAATTTGTTTAATCTCCATAAAGAAATTATATCATTTTCTCATGGTTTTTTCCAGTATCTATCCCAAAAACCACCGCAGTCCCGCCAGAATAAACAGATGCGCCGGGTAATACAAATAAAACAAGAACCTGGGCAGCGGGCGCAGGGTATTTGATAATTTGCCGTTGTATTTTTTCAGTACCGGAATTGAAAATAAAAAACAAGCCTGTACCAGGGCCAGGGCGAACCCCTGTTTAATATACGAATAAACAAGACCGATACAGAAGCACAATGACATTGCCAGCATTTGTTTTTTAAAATTGTGTCGCGTTAACGCCATGCACAGAATGGCGGCTGCCGCGCATATTCCCCAATCGCCGTACAGGCCAAGCGTCAGCAGAAACAGCATAAGCTCTACCTTGAATTTCGCGTGATACTTAAGCGCGAAGAACGCGCCTACGCCGCAGCTTATCGTCCACAATACGCTTGTGTGCATGATAAAGGGATTGGCGAAGGGGTTTAGCGGTTTATCTGTCGCCAGCGCGTAAGCGATATGTGAAGGAACGCTCCACAGCGATATTTTCAGCCAGTATTTTTTCCAGTTTTTAGTATGGTACGCGCCTTCTACCGCCAAAAAACAGATAATGGGCATGGCGATCATTCCAATGCCCATACAGAACAGCAACAGCAGCGCCGCTGAGGCTTCAGGTAAATAACGTTTCCACCAGGGAAACAGAATGTCCGCCGTGTGAAAGATCGTCATCGCAAGCAGCGCTATGATTTTTAAATTTTCCGAGGAAAGGCTGCGGACTGAGGTCAGTCCGGCGAATGAGGTCAGTCCGGCTGTCTTAGTTTTAATTCTCATAGGAATCCACCACTACCATCAGCTCATAATCGCGGCTTACCGCGCCGTTGCTTATCCGGATTAACGCCGCTCCGGGGGCGATGCCTGTTATATTGAGGATATTCCCACGCTGTTTCGCTTCCACAGCGTAGCCGTTCTCTTCTACCTGAAAACTGAACTTTTGGTTGTCGGCCGTCTTGCCGTTTAGAACCGTCATTGTCAGGGGCTTTGTCTCGCCTTTGGCGAGCAGCAGCGGACTCTCGCTCAGCTCGATGAACGGCGGGGGAGGGGGAGCCGGCGGCAGCACGTCGAAGGTGATTACGATTGAATCCTTTGCCAGAGGATGGCTTACCCTTACGCGCTGTACCCCTTCGCGTAACGCCTTCACAAGCGCCGTATTGTTTGTTCCCTCAACGCTGATGCTGTCTTTATCCGGTTCAATTGTAAAGTGAAATCGCGTCTCATCCCCGGCCTCACCGTTTTCAAGACGCGCCGTAAATTTGGTTTCCTGCCCGATATTCAGGTATTGCTTTGTGTAAGGCACTGTAATTACGCAAATTTTATTATCAATTACCTTAAGTTTTACTTCGGCCTGTTTGCCCTGCCATTCGGCGATTAGAGTTGTATAGCCCTGTTTCCTGCCCTCAACTGTCACATAAGTGTCAGAAAAATCAAAAACACCGGCGATTGTCTCATCAAGAATCCGGCAGCTTATGCCTGATTGACGTAACAGGGAAACAGGCTCAGCCAGAATGTCAATGCTCGCTAGCTCGCCAATCCTGAGCTCAATCCCGTCAGAGCCGTCCTTGCCGGGCCAGTCAAACGAAAAAGCCCCTTCGTTCACGGTAATGACGCACACGCTCTGCAAGGTTCCGTGTTTCACGGTCAGAACATCAACCCCGCCGGCGATCGCCCTGATTCGCGCGCGGCTGCCCTGTAAAGCGATAACCGCCACGGCGGAACCCTCGCAGTACACCAGCGGCTGTATCGTTTTGTTTGATACCCACTCAATGTCGCTTGTCTCGCCGGCGTTCATTGTGAGGGTTCCGCAGCTCCACTCCAGCGTCAAAGGCTCCTCGTCCGCCGCCGCGCCTGTCGCTGAGTGCTGAGCTTGTCGAAGCGTCGAAGCGCCGCATTGCCGCGACATTAACGCAAAAACCAAAACCCCCGCGCAAAGTACAATCCCAATAACAACAAACCTCTTTATTGACATATTAATACCTCCTAATTACTCATTCCCGACTCCCAATTTTTCAATATTATTCCGCTGTATAAATTCCTTAACATTATTGCGCCTCATGCTGTTGTATTTTTCGTAGTTCATCCTGACCATGGGCATTGCGCCGCTAACCGGTACGTCAGCAGCCTGTTTTGAGACGATTACCAGAAAATAACTGCGGTCAAACAGTACCTGCGCCATAATCACATGGTTTTGTTCAGGGAAACCGACAACGCCGACTATCATCCTTTTCTTCCCGACTTTTAAGTATTCCATTTGATTATCCGGCCGGTATCTGTTATCTGATATGTAGACAAACTTGTAGCTAAAATCTATGAATTGCTCCATAGTCTTTAAAACTGCCTCCGCACCTGACATCTTCTGCCGCCGCATCTCAGTGACATTGATGTCTACTACATCCAGCAATACACCGTCGTCCAAGGCATACGCAGTATGCCCAGTTTGTGCGGAAACAGGCAGTAAAACGCAGCCAAATAAAAATAATACGCAAATAATTTTCACAACCATAATTTGTATACAACTCCTCCGTAAATTTGAATTATTGACGCGCCGGCAGTGTCAGCTTCGAAATACACGTCGTCAACCAGTCCAGCCGTCATTATGTGACTGGAACCTCTTGCCAGGGGAATCGTTTTATACCCAAGCGTTATTCCGATTTCACCGTAACGCTTAAGCTGATATTTCCATTCGGCCTCAATGTTCACAGTCAAATTCCCCCGGACATTGTCTTGATAAATTACATACCTCTCCATTCCGGCGGATGGGTTAATTTTTTTGAAATAATGGTAATCCAGATGATTACCCCAAACGCCGCCCCATACCGTTCCGTAAAGGTTTACGGAGTGACGCCCCAACTGCAGCCACAGGCCTAGTCCGGGCGCTATTGTCAGCCATTCCTGGATGTACATCATCGACATTCCGTACATTGGTTCTTTCGGCAGGCCATCATCCCAGGGCTCGCCTATATTCGCCTGCTGTATCCATCCCCCGTGCGCCGAAGCGGCGTACCGGCAGTACCACAGCTTCGCCATCAAAACCAGAGCGGGAATTTTCCCCAGCGGAATGTACAATTGCAGCTTGCCTTCGACATCCGTAAAAGCTATGCTGCTCGCCGCTCCCTTCCCCAGGCTGAACATATTGCCGTTGTCATCCCAATCGCTGTCCGATACGCTGCCCCGGTTCACCGGAAGATAGCTCGCATAGCTCCCGCTTATCCCCAGGCCGATTTTTTTGAGTTTGTTATACGGCTCAAACCCAAGCCCCAGCCGGAAGCCGCCCTGCAGGCCCATGTCAAAATCAATGGCGCTTATTTTCGCGCCATCAGGCGCGCAGCCGCTACCGGGCTCCCTGAACACCCATTCATGCAGATTGACAAAGGCCGCACCCGCCTCAACGCTCGCGAAGGGCGCGTAATCGTTCCCCAGAATTGGAACCAAAAGCCCTATGGTCGCTGCCGACAGAGGCATCAGCCCGAGCCCCCCCAAACCGGCGGCCATTATTGCCCCCAAAATTAATTTCTTCATACATGTATTAGGGCGCAAACTGACGTTTTGCATGAGTGGAGTCGTGAAAATTTTGCGTTTTTTCGTGTTGAATTTAGTACCCCTCTATGGTATTTTTGACAGAGTATACGGTTTTTTCGGAGTGTGTTTCGGCCGCACGGAGAGCCGTTTGCGGTTAAACACTCAATTTTACCGGTCCGGCTGCCATGAGGCGGAGGGATAACAGGTAAATTTTGCTTTTTTAGGAACAAGCTTGCAATTTAAATTCGGAACTTATCAAACTACAGCGCATATTATGCCGTCGCTGCCGGACATCGACGAAATCGAAAATGATTTTGGCGTTGACGGCGGAAAATTACTTCTTATATGCGATACCAATACTTCCCGGTTCGCCGCGAAAATACGCGGTGATCGTGATATTGCTGTCTGTACCCTTGAACCCGGCGAATCGTATAAAAACTGGCAATCTGTTGAGGCCATTCTCAAGGCTGCCGGCGACGCGCGAATTGGCAGGGACGGGGTTTTCGTCGGCATTGGCGGCGGGGTCATAACCGACATCAGCGCCTTTGCCGCTTCAATCTATATGCGGGGCTGTTCTGTCGCCCTTGTGTCTACCACACTGCTTGGAATGTTAGACGCGAGCGTTGGCGGAAAAACAGGCTTTGACCTTTTTGGCATAAAAAACATGGCCGGCACTTTCTATCCGGCCGCTCATGTATATATTCCGCTGGACAGCCTGGCGACCCTTCCGAAGGCTGAATGGAAATCCGGCATGGCGGAACTTATAAAGACCGCGATTCTGGAAGGCGATGATTTTCTCGCCCTGCTTGAGGGGCTTAAAGGCCATTTTTCAGACGCCGCGATCGAGCTTTGCATAAGCCGCGTGGTCAAGTTTAAGGGACGCATTGTCGAGGAAGACCCCCTGGAAAAGGGAGGCAAGCGCATGCTGCTTAACCTTGGGCATACTTTCGGCCACGCGCTGGAAACCGCTGTCGGGCTGGGAAAGATATCGCATGGGGAGGCGGTTGCCTGGGGCATAGTGCGCTGCTGTGAACTGGGTTTGAAGCTGGGCATATGCCCGGTTGAAAGGGCAAAGCGGATAACGTCGCTTTTGACAGCGCTTGATTATGAGACAAGAGCCCCTCATCCCCTTGCCGACAGCGATGTGTTAATAAAGGCCCTGGGCAGTGATAAAAAGAAACGCGGCGGGAACCTGATTTTTATCGTCCCTGATGAAAGAACCGCCAGGCTTGTAACTGTAGATTCACCCGAGCTTATGAATACGATAAGCCAAATAATTAAAGGAGAGTTATCATCCAGTTAAAAAAAATTGTTTTCCCTGTTTCGTTTTTCATTTTTGCTATATCCCCTATTTTCTCACAGGAAGAACCTCCGGCTCCGGCGGCGGAAACTCCCTTGTTATACGTCATCACAGCGTACGAGTTCAATGTAAAGGGCCGTTCCCGCCCTAACGCTCTTCTATATAAACTGATTGAACACGGTGAATTCCGGGAAGGTGAAATAATTAACGGAAAAGCGAACCTTGAGAAGTACCTAGGTGATATTACACAAATTTACATTAACCAGCGGGTTCTTAAAAACAATGTTGAGGTTAAATATTACGCGGGCGCCCAGAATGAAGACGGAACATATCCTGTAACCATAGTGATTAGTGTTGAGGATTCATGGAATATCATAGCCCTGCCCAGGCCATATTATAAAAACAATGTTTTTGACCTTACCGTAAAGGCGAGGGATTACAATTTTCTCGGCACCATGAATCCCCTGCGGATCGACCTGGGTTATAATTACAATGAAAACAAACAACATTCATTGTTGTTCGGGGTATTCTCAAATATGCCTTTCAAGGCTTTTGGTTATTACTGGAATTTAACTTTTGATAATACCATTCAATACCGTGTAGACGCTCCTTTTTATTACCAGAATAAAACAGGGCTTTCAATGGAGCTGCCGTTTTATACAACTACATTTACCTTTGGCTTTGATGAAAAATTTAATTTAAATGAAGAAAACCCTGATTGGGCACAGGACGCGGGATACGGCATATACCAGGATGATCTGTATATGTCCAGCAGGCCGTATATTTCATGGAAAATACCAACCGGTATAATTTCCACTTTTGGGGAACTGACATATACTCCGGTGATCTCGGCGACTTTTAACCATGAGCTTCCGCGATCGCCAATAAGCGATTTTCTCAAGGGACCATTTCTGAATTTCAGCCATACATTGGGTTTGGAAAAAATAGACTGGCACGCCAATTACCGCGAGGGGCTGTCAGTTTCCATTGGAAATTCATATCAATATGATTTTAATAATATGCTTAATGAGGTTTCTTTCAATACTACATTAATAGGGCACTATATAGTCAGCGATTTCTTTGCCATCTCAACGAGGCTCATGTATAATTACTGGTTCTTTTCAAGCCATATGAGAGAGGGCGAATACGCCAGCTATTATTTGCGCGGAATTTCGGATAAGGCATTCACCGCGTATCAGATGTTCTCGTTGAATATGGATTTTCCTTTCCGGCTGTTTGTCTTTACGCCTTCCAAATGGTTTAATACCCGGAAATTGAGTTTCTTCGATTTCGAGATGCACGCCTCACCGATTATTGATCTGGCTGTGTATTATCAAAGAGGTTTTGCCGGTACTGATGATGATTACACAGATAAAGGCACAATCCTGTATTACCCTGGAGAAATAGCCGCGACAGGCGGCATGGAATTTGTGGTGTTCCCGGCTTTTATGCGGAATTTGTATGTGCGGCTTGGTTTCGCGGTGAATTTAAAGAAATTCGTGACCGAGCGGCCGCTCAGGCTTCCGCCCGATGATAACCGGGAAATATATTTAATTATGGGGCATTTTTACTGATGGCCGGAGGCCTTTATTGATGGCTAATATTGTTATAATTGGAACCGGCTATGTAGGTTCCGTATCAGGCGCGTGTCTTGCGGATTTCGGCAATAATGTTATCTGTGTTGATAACGTTAGCGAAAAAATCGAATCTCTTAAAAAGGGCGTTATCCCGATTTATGAGCCCGGCCTTGACGCCGTTGTCGAGAGGAATATTCGCTTCGGGCGGCTTTCCTTTACCACTGACCTTGCCGCCGCGCTTAAGGAAAGCCATGTGGTTTTTATAGCCGTCGGCACTCCGCCCGCGGACGACGGCAGCGCCGACCTGGTTCATGTGGAAACAGCGGCAAGACAAATCGGCGCGATCATTGACAAGTATACCGTTATCGTAGACAAAAGCACCGTTCCAATAGGCACGGGCCGGAAAGTTTCAGGCTGGATAAAAGAAGAGCTCGACAAACGCGGTCAGCAAATAGAGTTTGACGTTGTTTCCAATCCTGAGTTCCTTCGCGAAGGTTCAGCCGTTTACGATTTTACCCATCCTGACCGTGTGGTCATAGGGAGCGAGAGCGAACGGGCAAGAAAAATAATGAAAGACGTGTACCGCTCACTGTATCTGAATGAAACCCCTTATATAGAAACAAACCTTGAATCGGCGGAAATGATAAAATACGCTTCCAACGCTTTTTTAGCCACAAAAATTACCTTTATAAACGAGATCGCCAACCTCTGCGAAAAGACAGGCGCGAATGTAAGGGATGTGGCCCGGGCTATGGGGAAAGACGGCAGAATCGGCTCCAAGTTCCTGCATCCCGGCCCGGGTTACGGCGGTTCCTGTTTTCCCAAGGACACAAGGGCCCTCGCGAAGATAGGCAGGGAGCACGATGAGGTTCTAAGTATTGTAGAGACAACCATAGAAGTCAACGAGCGGCAAAAGATCCGCGCCGCGAAAAAAGTTGAAGCCGTTATGGGCAATCTTAAGGGAAAGACCCTGGCCCTGCTCGGCCTCGCGTTCAAGCTTAATACCGACGATATGCGCGAGTCCGCGGCGATTGTTATCGGTAATTACCTCGCGGAACGCGGCGCGAAACTGCGTGTTTACGATCCTGCCGCGATGAAAGAAGCTCATTGGCGTTTGGCTGATATAAAAGATTCTGTTTATTTTGCCTCGGATGAATATGACGCCGTACAGGGCGCTCATGCCCTGATAATCGTTACAGAGTGGAACCAGTTCAGGAACCTTGACCTTTCAAGAATAAAAAACGCTCTTATCTCTCCTTGTTTCTTTGATCTTCGCAATATCTACAAGCCTGAAGAAGTAGAAGCCGCGGGCTTGAGATATTTTGGGATTGGCGGACAATGACTCAAACCCCCAAAATAGCTTTTTTAAAACTCGGTTTTGAAAAATTATTCAGATTGCTGACCCGCCGGCACAAAATACACATGATTATCTTGATCGTGCTGACTGTCGGGTTCGCCCTGATTGAAACCCTTGGAATTTCGGTTATCATGCCTTTCATTTCGCTGGCTTCGGATCCAAAATTGCTTGACTCCGGCTGGTACAAAAAAGCTTTTGATTTTCTCGGAGCTGCCAGCGCTGAATCGTTTATCATAGGTTTAGGTATAGGCATTATCTGTTTTTATTTATTCCGCGCGGTGTATTCTGTTTCCCTTACCTGGTCCATAAGCCGTTTTTCATTTGGATTGTATAAATATTTTTCAAAAAAAGTTTTCAAAACAGTTTTATCCGTCTCATACAGGCTGTATGCTGTTTATAATTCTGCGGAACTAATGCGTACAATTACCAATGAAACAAATGAGGTAAGCAGAATTAGTTTAAATATACTGCAGCTCTGTTCTGAGGCGTTCACCGTAATTTTGGTTTACGCTGTTATAGTTCTGTTAAACTGGAAGATGACGCTGATTGTTACTGCTATTCTGTTGTTCATGGTGTTGATTTTACTTTCAATTTTAACCAACAGAAATAAAGTACAGGGGGCGAAACGGCTCGCTTCCGGCAAGGTAATGAACCGAACCCTGAAAGAGACGCTTGGAAATTTTAAATATGTAAAATTAAAGGGCAATGAGGAAAGTATCCTGTCTGTCTATGATACCACTGTAGAAACATATACGCGCTCAGAAATAGTGAATAATGTCCTGGGCAATATCCCGAAAAATATTCTTGAAAGCATAGGGTTTTCCTTTCTGGTGGCGGTAGTTGTTTTTATTATTTGGGTTTCTCATGACGCTTCAAGGGTTATTCCGGTAATCTCGATGTATGCCCTGGCCCTGTACCGCATCCTGCCCTCAATACACCGGATGCTGCAAAATGTTAACAGTATTGTCTATTTGCAAAAATGCCTGGAAAGCGTTGATGAGAGTCTGCGCCAGCCGGTGGAAAAAGAAGGAAATTCCTCAATAGAGTTCGCGCGTTCCATACGCCTTGAAGATGCCCATTTCAGGTATATGACCGGCAATGAGGTTATTAACGGGGTCTCACTGGAAATTAAAAAAGGGGAAAAGATCGCGATTACCGGAGAAAGCGGCGGCGGCAAATCAACGCTGGTTGATATGATTATCGGCATTCACAAGCCTGTTTCCGGTAAAGTTTACATCGATGATAAGGCAATCAACGATGACAATATTCGCGCATGGCGAAAAAAAATCGGATATATCCCGCAGAGCATCTACCTTTTTGACGGAACAGTCGCGGAGAATGTCGCTTTTGGTTCAATACCTGATGATGAAAAGATAAAGAAAGCCCTGCAAATGGCCAATATATGGGACTTTCTCGCCGCTAAAGACGGTATTAACACCATGGTTGGCGACGGGGGCATTCAGTTAAGCGGCGGACAACTCCAGCGTATCGGCATTGCCCGCGCCTTATACGATGACCCCGATGTGCTGGTGCTTGATGAAGCCACCTCCGCGCTTGACACCGATACAGAGCAGAAAATAATGGATGAAATCTATAACGTAAGCGCGAATAAAACGTTAATCGTAATAGCCCACAGGCTCAGTACCGTAGAACGCTGCGACAGAAGAATCCGGATTGAAAACGGAAGGATTGTATGATGAAAAAAAGCCTTTTTATTTTTACGGTATTCTGTTTATTGCTTGCCAATATTCTTCCGGCCCAGGAAGCTCTTAAATCCATGGAAGAAGAATATTACGACTTTCTCGCCCTGCAGGGATTAACAGAGCGTCCCGCCCTTAACTACCGCACCCTTTCCGATTCTGTCTGGATTGCGGAAAAAGACGCTTCCCATCTCTGGCAGGATCAAAACCTGGGGTTGTTTCATCCATTGTTCGGCGATTTTCGCCTGAGGGTTTACGGCCCTGAGCTTTTCATGTCAGGTAACACCGCCGCCCCCTACGGACAGAACGACGGAGTACTGTGGCAGGGGAGGGGCTTTAACGCGCTTTTTATAACAGGCGTCCGTTTTGAAGGATACGGCGTCGAGTTGACGCTGCTACCACATTTAGCGTTTTCGCAGAACGCTGATTTTGAAATTATGCCGTCGCATTATGAAAGCAAATACGGTTATTTTTGGGGATATGGCGCTCCGCAATCCAAGAGCGGCGGCGCTGACGCCCCCCAGCGTTTCGGAGATAAACCGTTTTTTGACTGGGACTTCGGCGATTCAGAAATTCGCTATACATGGAAAACCCTGACTGCCGGGTTTGGAACACAGGCGATTTGGCTTGGACCGGCTTATCTTAACCCGATACTCCACTCAAATAACGCGCCGGCATATCCTAAATTTGACATAGGATTACGCAGGCAGAGAGTGACAATACCAAAACTCGACTGGTATTTGGGAGACGTAGAAGCCCGTTTATGGGTGGGGCAGCTTACGGAATCCGGTTATTTTGACAATGATGAATCAAACAATTACACTATGCTTCATGGACTGGTTTTTTCGTATGCGCCGTCATTTTTACCTGGATTGACATTATTCGTAAACCGGGTATGTCTTGTGCCGTGGAAATGGAAAAACTTATCTTATATAATTCCACGTAAAATGCAAGAGATTGAAGATCAAAAAGCGTCTTTTGGTTTTTCATGGATTTTTCCAAAGGTTGGATTTGAGGTATACGGGGAATTGGGAATTGATGATTATACAAAAGATATTGGAGGCGGAGGACTAATTAGGAATCCTTTTCATACTACAGTTTATACCGCTGGTTTAAAGAAGTCATTACAGGTTATACAGGAAAAAAAAATATATGGCGAGCTGATTTTTGAATTTAACTGGATGGAGATGACGCAGGATTTTCAATTTGAATGGCCATATTCATTTTATTTTCATCATCAGATAACATCTGGTTATACCAACAGGGGACAATGGCTGGGAGCGGGAAGCGGCTGGGCCGGAAATAACCAGTTCCTTGCTTTTATTTTTTATTATCCGATTGGTAAAAGTTCATTATTCATCCAGAGAAATAATCCAGACAATAATTATTTGTTTAAAAACGCTATATATGATACCGCAAGTGACCCCGCGCTAAGGGCAAAAAACCAGCACCATTATAAAGCAAATTTTAATATAGGAGTTAATACTTGTTACTTCATAACAAAAGATATAAATATATCAGGTGGAATAATATATAATATGATAATCAATCCGCTTTATAAACGGACAAAAGAAACCGATAGTACCGGTGATCAGCCCAATGAGCCTGACGGAGACAATGTTTTTTTACACAATTTTTCGTTTCAACTGGGAATTAAAATAAACCTGTAATGATGCTGGTTAATAGCTGATATCAGTTTATATAAATAGGCTGCAAAAATGTTAAGATTGAAGAAAAACTTGCAAATTGTCTATTTTCCTGATAATACAAAAATTCTTCATTTGTTAAATATTCTTGGGACATTGAAATCAAGCGGTGTACAGGTATATTCATTGAAAGAATTCAAGAAATTACATAATTTTTTAAAAATTAAGATTATTCATTATAACTGGATAGAGAATCTTGAGAATAGTTCCGGAAGAAAATATATTATTTCATTTTTTAAAAAAATTGTTACCTTGTTTATTTTACGAATATTTAATAAAAAGATTGTTTGGACTATGAATAATATAATACCCCATGAGTCAAAAAAGAAACTGCTAGATATATTAATAATTAAAATCATTATTATTTTTTCAAATAAAATACATATTCTTTCAAAAACCAGTATTCAAATCATAAAAAATTATTATAAATTTATAAATGAAAATAAAATATATTATGTTCCACATGGTAATTATATATGTAACATAAAAGAATATAACATTAAAAAACCAGATAAGAAAATAAAGTTTATTTATTTTGGCTTAATAAGGCCATATAAAAATATAGAGTTACTAATAGATGTTTTTAATACATTACAGGATTATATTGATATTGATTTTGAATTAGAAATAACAGGAAGATGTATTTCCGAAGATTATAAAAATAAATTAATATCATTAGTTGATAATAATAAAATCACAGTGCATTTTGATCATATTAATGACGATGAATTAAATTCTATTATTCAGTTATCTGATATAGCCATATTGCCTTTTGATACAAAAAGCATGCTGAATTCAGGAACTATTATGCTGGCATTTTCAAACAAAAGGACTGTTATTGCGCCGTTAATTGGTACTTTATGTGATATTAAAGATGATTTTTATTATTCCTATAACTATGTTAATTATGAAGATCATAAACATGCCCTCTTAAATACAATTTTAACTGTTTTTAATGATTATAAAAATAATATTGAAATATTAAACCATAAAGGGGAACAAGCATATTCCTATGTTGATAAAAATAATAATTTTGAAATAATTAAAAATGGCTACTTAAATCTTTATAATTCATTATGACCATGAAACATGATATGAACAAACCGTTGTTTTCAGTTGTAATACCTGCATACAACAGGGCTAAACTCATTTCAAGGGCTGTTGATTCTGTTCTTGCCCAAACTTTTACAGATTTTGAAATTGTTGTCGTTGATGATGGTTCAATCGATAATCTGAAAAAAGTCTGTGATGATTATGGCTCCTCAAAAATACGTTATGTGTATCAGGATAACGCCGGTTCCAACCCCGCCCGCAATAACGGTATAAAAAACTCACATGGATACTATGTTTCATTTCTTGACAGCGATGACGCGTGGGAAAAAGAATACCTTGAAGAGGTAAATAAAAAGTTCGCAAGCGACAATGAACTGGGACTTGTATATGTCAGAAATATCAGAAAAATCCTTCCTGAAGGACGTTTGCTGCAGAAAAAAAGCAAAAAGCTTGAAGGTTTTGTCTACCGCGAGGTTCTTAAACAGGGGTTTCTTACCAACAGTTCCTGTCTTACAGCTAAACGCGAATTACTGGAAAAAATCGGCGGCTGGGATAATAATTTACGCGCCTGCCAGGATGATGATATATGTTTTCGTCTCGCGAAAACAGCTAAAACAGGATTTGTAGATAAAATTCTGACAATATTTTATATTGACGAGAGTATTGAACGTATAAGCTCATCTGTTACGCGCCGCGCGTGGAACGCGTTTGCCCTTTGGACTAAATTTGCCGATGATCTGATATCCTTATGCGGGAAAAAAGAACTGCCCAAAAAAATCGCTCATGTTTATTCAATGTTCCTGAGCGTCAATGAAAAAAAAGGAATGGAACAATGCGAGCAGCTGCTTGTTAAATATTTACAGCTTTCTAAATTCGGAATAATAATGTTTCGGAATAAATGTTGGTTTAAATACCGTCCAAAAGCCATTATAAAAAAAATAATTCATACCTTAAGGAAGTAACAATGATAATAACAAAATTTAACCGATGGGTAAATAAAAAGATAAATTTCCGCATTAATTTTCTTGTAAAACGATTTGAGTATACCTGCAGGGCGGAAAGCCTTAATAATTACGTCCAAAATTCATCTGAGCGGGGTGTTTCAGACGCTAAACACGGTGATAATAATATTATTGTCTCGCTGACAACCTATGGTAAACGCTTATATGATGTATATTTAACGATAGAATCCATAATGCGGCAAACCATGAAGCCAAACAAAATTATTCTGTGGCTCGCGGATGAATTGAAGAATTCGGATATCCCGGTAACTTTAAGGAAGCAGCGGGAACGCGGGCTTGAAATCCGCTATTGCAAAGACTTGCTGTCATATAAGAAATTGATCCCGGCGTTAGCGGCTTTTCCTTCTGACGTGATAATAACCATTGATGATGATGTTCTTTATTTTTATGATTTGATAGAAAACATGGTTAACTCGTATAAGAAGAATCCGGAACTTATTCATTGCGCCAGAATGCACAGGATAAAAATGATTAATTCCAAAACTCCGGATAAATATGAGAACTGGACCCGGAATTACGATGATTCTGACGTTTCTCCGCTTAATTTTTCGGTGGGCGGAGGGGGTATTCTGTATCCTCCGCATTGCTTTACAGAAGAAGTTTTTAATGAGAAAGTGTTTACGGATATTTGTAAATACGCGGACGATGTATGGTTTAAAGCAATGGCTTTATTAAACGGCGTTATGTCGAAAAAAGTCTTTACCCATAATAAGGGAGGTGAGGATTATTTTACTAACGCGACTGTTCAGGATACAGCTTTGTATCAGATTAATGGCAGGCAATCAATGAACGATATACAAATAAAAGCGGTATTTGACAGATATAATCTGTATGAACGTCTGTTAAAAACATGAAAGGAAAAATCAAATGAAGAAACAACCTATTATCGGATTTGTACGCTATTCCTGCCGGGCATCTTTTACCCGCGCTGATTTCTTTAAGCCGGAGTACATGGATTACAGGCTTAATATTTTCAGGAATATAACATTAAAAAGTTTCCAGGAACAAACAGACAAGGATTTTAATATTTTCCTTCTTCATTCTGAAAATTTACCGGAAAAATACAAAGATATTTTCCGGAAGCTGGAGGGAGATAATCCTTTTCTGCATAATATATACATTCCTGATTCTGAAATGGAGGGGAAAGATTATATTAATGCCGTTGAAGGAACCATTGAATATATTGATTTCTGTAATGATATGTCAATAAATTTCAGAATCGATAATGACGATGCCCTGCATAGTGATTATATTAAAAAGTTAAAAGAGTTCCTGAAGCCCGAATTTTCAGGATATATTATTTCTTTTCCCAATATATCCATTGTTCAAAGAAATAAAGCAAATAATTTTCTGGAGCAGGAAAGATATTCACCTTCAAATTCAATCGGACTTGCCTATGTTACCCCCAAAAATAACTACAAAACTATTATGACGTTAGGCGATCATGGGAAAGTAAACAAAAAACATCCCATGGTCCTTCCTGCCGGAAGAGGCGGCATCCAAACCATTAACGGTAAAAATGTAATGAATTCTCTTTATATAGAATATGTTTCTTCTTTGGATGAAAATGCCTTAAGAGCATTTTTACGAGAAAAAGGCTATTCTGATTTTGATTTTACCTGCCTGAATATATGCAAGCGAATAATTATTATTGATTTTATTAAAAAAATAATAAACTTTATCAAGAAAAATATAAAAAACAAAACATAAGTTATGTCCGTTTATAACTTTATTAATATAAATATTTTTAATCCGTTACAGGCTCTTCCTGTTCAATGCTATTTTTCCCTAAAGAAAAAATACTGCCCGCTTAATAGCGCGAAACGGGATCATCATATTGTTGTCTCTCTTACCAGTTTTCCGGCGCGTTTTAAAACTTTACATTTTGCCCTAAAGAGCGTCCTTTGCCAAACCATGAGGCCCGACCTTGTTTTTCTTTGCCTTACAAAAGACGAGGTAAAAGATGAATCTGAACTGCCGGTATCTGTTCTTGAATTAAAAAAATACGGTATCGAGATTTTCTTTGCGGAGCGCAATCTTAAGCCCCATAACAAGTATTTGTACGCCATGAAACAATACCCCAATTCATTGATAATAACCGTGGATGACGACAATATGTACGATAAAGACCTTGTTGCGGATTTATACAACGCTTATCTAAAATTCCCTTCCGCTGTCCATGCGAGGCGCGTTCATAAAATTGTTAAAGATGAGAAAGGCAATATGCTGCCATATAACAAATGGCGTTATGAATACAAAAAAGAAACAAAGCCTTCTTTGGAACTGCTGGCGACCGGCGTAGGCGGCGCGCTTTATCCTCCCGGCTTATTGCCGCAGGATACATTCGATACGGATAAAATTAATGAATTATGCCTGAACGCGGATGATATATGGCTTAAATTCATGGAGTTAAAAAATAATATCCCCGTTGTCTGGGTAAAGGGCCGCAGGATTCACCCGTTAAACATTAAAAGGGCCCAAAAAATAACATTGCAAAAAAACAACTACCACGGAAATTTGAATGACACATACATAGCGAATTTACAAAAATATTACGGGGTGAAAGAAAGATAAATGCAGTATCTGTATGTACTGACAAGCGGGCAAAAAGACTCTTACTATGAGCAATTTCTCCTGTCCATAACATCTTTAAAGCTTGTAATGCCTGAAGCAAAAATAACTTTGCTTTGCGACAGAAAAACAAGGGAGAGTCTTGCTGGCAAACGCGGCGGATACGAAACATACGTGTCTGATGTAATTACAGCCGACGCTCCGCCTGATATGCCTCATGTTGAGGTTTCCAGATGGGTAAAAACTTCCATGCGACGGCTTGTAAAGGGAGATTTCCTTTTTATTGACTGTGATACCATTATTACAGGCGATCTTGCCTCAATCTCGGAACAGGGTATTAAATTCGGCGCTTGTCTGGATAAACACTCGCTTATTGAAAGGCATGGTAAAAAAGACAATATCCTTGAATATGATAAACGTCTTGGTTTTTCTTCTTATTTATCAGGAAAGCATTATAACAGCGGGGTAATTTTTTGCGCTGATACTCCCGAGACACATAAGGTTTTTGACCGCTGGCATGAGTTGTGGCGTTTAAGCGTTGGAAAAAAAATTGTGCGGGATCAGCCCGCTTTCAATATGGCTATTCACGAGAATTCATCGCTGTTTACAGAACTGGACGGAACATGGAATTGCCAAATTGCGTTTAACGGACTGCCGTATCTGGCGGGCTCAAAAATAATCCACTATTTCGCCTCAGATTTACACATACACGCGTCGCCTTTTTTGCCTGCTTCAGGCGAAATTTTCAGAAAAATAAAAGATACAGGAACAGTGCCCGATGATGTATTGGAATTACTGAAAAATCCCAGAGCTGCGTTTGTGTCTGAATCGCGGATTATCGCGGGGGAGGATTCGCTTTCCGTGATCAACAGCGGCGTTTTTGAGGCTGTTTTCTGGATAAGAAAAAAAGCCCCCTGGCTGTTTGGGTTTTTAAACGCCCTCTGTTCCATAAATAAAAAAATCGCTAAATTTTTTCTTGTAATGATTAACAGGAAAAAAGCAGGCGGAAGCAAGTATTATAACTGAGAGCAATGAGGATTAATTTATGAAAGCGTCCATGACAAAGACCATATACTTGGGAATGCGCGGCGATATTGTTCATCCCGGCATAATCAACATTATCCGCAAAGGCGCTGTGTTCGGCGAATTGACCGTAGGCTTACTTACCGATGCCGCTATCGCGTCGCATAAACGCCTGCCCTACCTAAGTTATGAACAGAGAAAAGACGTTATTGAAAACATCAAGGGCGTCGCGCGCGTAATACCTCAGGAAGAGTGGAGTTATGTGCCCAATTTGCGAAAATTAAAGCCGGACTACATCATTCACGGTGACGACTGGAAAAGCGGTCCACTGCAAAGGGAACGCGATGAGGTTTTTGCCGTAATGAAAGAACTCGGCGGCGAGGTTATAGAGATTCCGTATACAGCCGGGATTAACTCGTCAACAATAAATGAGGCTATTCGTTCAATCGGAACAACGCCGGACATCCGCCTTAAAACGCTGAGCCGCCTTCTTGCTTCAAAGCGGCTTGTAAGGATCATGGAAGCCCATTCGGGTTTGTCCGGTTTGATAATTGAGAACCTTGAAATTGAAAAAGAAGACGGCCTGCACAGTTTTGACGGAATGTGGTCGTCAAGCCTCACCGACTCGACAAGCAAGGGAAAACCCGATATTGAAGCGGTTGATCTTACTACACGGCTGCAGGACCTGACCAATATTCTTGAATGTACGACAAAGCCGATTATTTTTGACGGCGACACTGGAGGGCATCATTTCGCGTTTACCGTCAAAACTCTTGAACGGAACGGCGTATCAGCTGTAATTATAGAAGACAAAACAGGCCAAAAAAGAAACTCGCTTTTTGGCACCGACGTGAATCAGGAATTATGCCCAATTCCGGAATTCTGCGACAAGATAAAAGACGGCAAACAGGCGCAGGTAACCAAGGAATTTATGATTATCGCGCGCCTTGAAAGTTTAATCGCCGGTTTTCCCGTCTCCCACGCGCTTGAAAGGGCGAGGGCTTTTGTCGAAGCGGGCGCGGACGGCGTTATGATACACAGCAAGGAAAAAACAGGCGAGGATATTAAGGAATTTTGTTCGCTTTTCCGCGCCGAGTATCCGCATGTGCCTTTGGTGCTTGTTCCGACAACGTATAACAAGTTTACGGAAAAAGAGCTCGCCTCATGGGGCGCGAACATCGTTATCTACGCGAACCACATGCTCCGTTCAGCGTATCCGGCGATGGTCAACACAGCGACAATGATTTTACAGAACGAGCGCTCGCTGGAAGCGGATTCTGTTTGTATGCCAATAAAAGAAATACTTGAATTAATTCCTGGCGGTAAATAAATGATTTCAGCTGAATATTTTTATAACAAACTTGTTGAAAAGGGAGTCGGGTTTTTTTCAGGCGTCCCGGATTCCCTCTTAAAGGATTTTTGCGCCTACATTACCGATCATACCGGCAAGCAAAACCACATTATCGCGGTAAACGAGGGGGCCGCCGTCGCTCTCGCCTCCGGTTACCATCTTGCCACAGGGCGGCTTCCGCTTGTTTATATGCAAAACTCAGGAATAGGCAACGCGGTCAACCCCCTGCTTTCGCTCGCGGACAGCGACGTTTACCGCATACCATTAGCGCTTGTCATAGGCTGGCGCGGCGAGCCCGGCGTGCATGACGAGCCCCAGCACATTAAACAGGGCGAGGTTACCTGCCTGCTTCTTGAAAGCATGGAAATTCCCTTCGCGGTGCTTGAAAAAGATGAGGAAGCCGTAAACGGCCAGATTGAAACCTGTTTTAAAACAATTGCCGAAACGAACGCCCCATACGCGCTTGTTATACGAAAAGACACTTTCGCGCCCTATACCCTTCAGAAAAAAGAAGAACATAGCGCGGCGCGCCTAATGGCGCGAATGACCCGCGAAGAGGCAATCGAAGAGATCGCCGCTAACCGGAGCGGAATTATTGTTTCCACCACGGGCATGATCTCGCGCGAATTATACGAGCTTCGCGGCAAGGCGGGCGAAAGCCATGAGCGCGATTTTCTTACCGTAGGCTCAATGGGACACGCCTCTTCCATCGCGCTGTCCATAGCCCTTCAAAAACCGGAATTGCAGGTTACCTGCCTTGACGGCGACGGGGCCTCTCTTATGCACATGGGTTCCTTTGCGGCTATAGGTACGCAGAAGCCGCGTAACTATTGCCACATTGTCCTTAATAACGGAGCCCATGATTCTGTCGGCGGCCAGCCCACTATCGCGCCTTTTATTGATTTGCCTGCTATAGCGCGCGCCTGCGGTTATGCGAAAGTTTATCAAGCAAAAACAAAAGAAGAGTTAAAGAACATTTTAGCGGAAAAACATGAAGGGCTTACCTTTATCGAAGTAAAAGTAAAAAGGGGTGCACGTAAGGATTTAGGACGTCCAAAGACGACGCCAATAGAAAACAAAGAGGCGTTTATGAAATTCATCGGGGATCAATAATGATAAAACAGGCGGTTATTGTAGCGGCGGGCTTTGGTTCGCGCCTTAAAGAAAGGACGGTTTCAAAACCAAAGGGATTTCTCGAATTGAACGGGATCGCCATTGTTGAGTGGTCGGTTCAGAAACTGCTTGCCTGCGGCATTGAAAAAATAATTATCGGCACGGGCTACCGCGCGGAGGCCTACGACGAGCTTGCGAAAAAATACCCGGCAATACAGACTGTTTTCAGCGCCGATTACGAAACAACCGGCAGCATGGCAACCCTGGGCGTATGCGCAAAATTTGTAACAGACGAATTTCTGCTTCTTGAATCAGACCTTATCTATGACGGCATAGGGCTTTCTGTCCTTTGCAACGATATTCATGAAAATGTTATCCTGGCTTCAGGTGCGACCAATTCAGGCGACGAGGTGTATTTAGAAGCGGTAAATGGCTCTTTTCTGAAAGCCTTATCAAAGAACAAAGCCGAGCTTGGCTCAATTTACGGCGAGCTTACCGGAATTTCAAAATTGTCGCCGGCGCTCCTTTCCGCGATGCGCGCTTATTACGAAAAAAACCGCGCGGAATTTCCCAAACTCGACTATGAGCGAGCGATAATGATGTCCACGGACAAACACGAAGTATACATCCGTAAAATTGAAAATTACGCATGGCGCGAAATTGACGACGAGAGCCATCTGGAAATGGCGCAAAGCGTTGTCCTGCCTGTTATTTTGGAAAACGAGTCGCTTCGCAGCATACGGCGCGAAGTCCTGTTAAATCCGGGACCAGCTACAACGAGCGACAGCGTCAAGTACGCCCAGGTCTGCGCCGACATCTGCCCCCGGGAAAAAGAATTCGGCGATGTGATGAAATGGATATGCCGCGAGCTTACCGCCGTTGTCGCCGACCCCAGCGGCTATGAAACAGTCTTTTTCGGCGGCTCCGGAACCGCCGCCGATGAAGTGATGATTTCGTCCTGCGTTCCTGAAAACGGACATATCCTCATTGTTGATAACGGTTCTTACGGGGAGCGGCTGGCGAAAATAGCGGCTGTTTATAAAATCAACCACACTGTTTTTAAAAGCTCAACCTACGAGAAAATAGATATAGCCGCCCTTGAAAATGAATTTAAAACCGCAAAATATACACATCTCGGAATTGTGTACCATGAAACCACAACCGGCCTGCTCAACCCCCTTGATGTAATATGCCCGCTCGCGAAAAAATACAACATCGTAACCATAGTCGATGCTGTGAGTATTTATGCCGGAATGCCGATGGACCTTTCCAAACTCGGAATTGATTTTATGGCTTCCACTTCCAATAAAAACATTCAGGGAATGGCGGGCGTGGGTTTTGTTATCTGCAAGAAAAGCGAACTTGAGAAAACAAAAAACATTCCCATGCGAAATTACTATCTTAACCTGTATGACCAATACGCGCATTTTTTAAAGACAGGACAAACCCGCTTTACCCCGCCTGTTCAAACGCTTTACGCCCTAAGACAGGCGATTCTTGAGACAAAGCAGGAGACGGTGGAAAAACGCTGGCAGCGTTACACCGAATGCTGGCGTATTCTTGTTGACGCGGTCAAGAAATTCAATCTGAAAATGCTGGTAAAGGAAGAGGATCAGTCGCATTTAATTACTGCTATTTTTGAGCCTGAAACGCCGAAATACAGTTTTGAAAGCCTTCATGACCTCGCCCGCCAGCACGGGTTTACAATTTACCCCGGGAAACTGGGCAATATAAACACGTTCAGAATAGCGAATATAGGCGATATAAAGCCGTGTGAGATGAAAAGATTTACAGAAGTACTTAAAAATTATCTGGTTTCAATCGGGGAGTGTGTATGATTATTAGAGCTAAAGCCCCGCTGCGGCTGGGGCTCGCGGGCGGCGGAACCGACATAGCCGATTACTACAACAGATTCGGCGGTTATGTGCTGAACGCCACAG
>Ga0268262_10001576_pt1 | contig 27960 bp, 26 predicted proteins | sample TergutNc150P3_FD_190354 | JGI IMG/M metagenome (GOLD analysis project Ga0268262, IMG submission 190354) | Nasutitermes corniger P3 segment gut microbial community from laboratory colony in Florida, USA - Nc150 P3 (SPAdes) (version 2) | ecosystem: Host-associated > Arthropoda: Insects >... | reverse complement strand
AATTCCTGAATTGATAAAAAGAGATAGCGTGCAAAAATGACGCAGCTAACCGTCCAAAAACCCGTCTAAACACTGTTTAAACACTTTTTGGACACTTTAAAACCGCAAATACAAGCCAAATTCGCAGTTTTTGCACTGGCATGGTTATTGCGTTTACTATATCTATATCAATTTGTATATTATTCATAAGGAGATAAAAATGTTAACAAATGCACAAGAAAAAACATTAGCTTCTAGTGGCAATGCTACCCAGAGAGCTTATACCGTAGAAGAAGTTTTTGATTAATAAGAAAATGGTTATTGTTTACAACATAGACGGAAATAAACGCAGATTTTTTTACCATTTTTCTGAAAAAACTTCTTTTACTGCTAACATAATAAAAGCAGTATCCACCAACCCTTTGGCGTAAACCAAACCCGCTTTATTCTAGAAAAATTTTTTCTACATTTCTACCATTAGGGAATATTCTTTACCTACATTCCAGTCGCCCTAATGCAACATAAAAATTAGGAGATAGCGTTATGGGCAAAAAAGAAACCAAAGGAGAGCTTGTGCTGTACCAGCCAGATGGCACATTGAAATTAGAAGTGTACTTGGAAGACGAAACAATTTGGCTTACCCAAGAACAAATCGCAACATTATTTGGCGTGGATAGAACGGTAGTTTCCAAGCATTTAAAGAACATTTTACAATCAGGTGAATTACTTGAAAGTAGCATATGTGCAATTTTTGCACACATGGGTAGCAATGGAAAACAAATAGAGTTAATTCCGCTAACGCAACCAAATTTAGGATTTGGGCTAATGGCATTCTCAAAGATTATCTACTTCGTGGCTATGCCATAAATCAGAGGTTTGAAAATTTGGAAAGCAGAGTTAGTGAAACAGAAAGGAAAATTGGCTTTTTTATTAATTCATCTATGCCACCTATGGAGGGCATTTTCTATGACGGGCAAATTTTTGATGCTTTCAAATTTGCTTGCGATTTGATAAAGTCTGCAAAAAAGTCCGTTGTTTTAATTGACAATTACATTGACGAAAGCGTTCTGCTGTTGCTCTCAAAACGAAACGACAAAGTATCGGCAAAGATTTATACAGCACAAATTTCACAGCAGTTGCAGCTAGACATTCAAAAACACGACTCCCAATATCCACCAATTATGGTAGAGAAATTTTCAAAATCACACGATAGATTTCTGTTAATTGATGATTGTACATATCACATAGGGGCATCGCTGAAAGATTTGGGAAAAAAGTGGTTTGCCTTCTCTAAAATGCAAATAAAAGCTAGTGATTTGCTGAAAAATATTTGTTGAAATGTTCTATCTTATCACCAACCCTTTGGTGTAAACCAAACCCGCCTTACCCCAAAATCCTTTCCTGCTACCTCAACGCCAAAATCTCTTCTCGCGGCAACTTGGTTATGCGAGCCACACGCATAGGACTAAGCCCGTCTTTAAGCATAGATTTAGCGGTTTGCAAAACGCCTTTCTTCTTAGCATAAGCCAAGGCATTCATATGGTCGCTGAAATATTTCATTTCCCTTTCGTAGTTCATAAGCTCCTCGCTAGTAAAGTTTAGAAATTTTATGTTAAGTTTTTTCGTTTTTTTTAACATATTACTTACCGCCAAAATTTTCTACATTCCCCCAATGTTCCAAATAAAAAACTTACACGCTTCTTTAGCCGATGGCACAGAGATTCTAAAAGGATTGAACCTGTCCATTGGCAAAGGAGAAATCCACGCCATTATGGGGCCAAATGGGGCGGGCAAAAGTACGCTTTCCAAGGTTATAGCCGGACATCCAGGCTACAAGGTCACGAGCGGCAGCGTGGAATTTTTTGGAAAAAATTTGCTTGAGTTTTCTGTTTCGGAGCGGGCTAATTTGGGGTTCTTCATAGGCTTCCAGTACCCTCTGGAAATAGCTGGGCTTGGCAATGAAGAGTTTTTGCGCGCGGCTATAGATGCAAAGCACAAGGCTCTCAATTTGCCCAAACTCAGCGAAAAAGAATTCAAAGAAAAAATGGACCATGCCATGCAGCTTTTGAAAATGGACTCTCGCTACAAGGAACGGGGTTTAAATGAGGGTTTTAGCGGCGGTGAGAAAAAAAGAAACGAGATTTTGCAAATGGCAATTTTAGAGCCTGCACTGGCATTCCTAGACGAAACAGATTCTGGGCTGGATATAGATGCTCTTAAAATTGTGGCAAATGGAATAAACAATTTGATGAATGCAGAACGCTCCGTTGTTCTAATTACGCACTACCAGCGCCTGCTGGATTACGCAAAACCTCAATTTGTGCATATTTTAATAGATGGCAAAATAGCTAGGAGTGGAAGCTCGGAGCTAGCACTAGAGGTGGAAAAAAGCGGTTATGCTCGCTAAACATTTACTATATTTACTTCCGATTATTAGTTTTTAGGAGATTTTACAAATGAAATGGCTTTTAACCTACATCACTTCTTCCATAGGAAAGAAGCAGATTATGGGTGCTACCGGTTGTCTTTTGGTGCTTTTCGTGCTAGGTCACATGGTTGGCAACCTTCAACTGCTTTTGCCCTCTGCGGCAGATGCTCAAGCGGCATACAACACATATTCCGCGATTTTAACCAAGTCCAAGCTGTTTTTATACACCGTTGAAGGTGGCTTGGCTGTTGTTTTCATAATACATCTGTACCTAGCAATAACGCTAAAACTGCAGAACTACAAGGCTCGCGGTGCCGCTCGCTATGCAGTTGAAACTCGCAAAGGCAGAAAGCAGTTCCCCACATTCTGGATGATTTGGACTGGGCTTTGCATAATAGCCTTTATCATTTGGCACATTTTAACTGTTCGCAACGGAGCACACTATTATTATATAAACCCAGATGTTGCTGGCGGCAGGGTTGTCCGCGATATGTGGCTCACCACCGTTGAGGTTTTGGGCAATCCCCTATTTGCCTTATTTTACCTAACGCTTATGGTGCTCCTGGGCTTCCACTTGTGGCATGCAATTTCCAGTGCGTTTCAAACCATGGGCATAAACCACCAAAAATGGACTCCCATAATAGACAAGCTCGCCATTGCATATTGCATTGTTGTTGCAAGTGGTTTTGCAGTAACCGCAGCTTGGTCTTGCTACGTGGTCAATGGAAACGAAGAAGCAAAGGCAATTATTGAGCAGGCAAAACAACCTGCCTATCAAGAGGCTTTGAAAATTCTCTCTCAGCAACCCCTTGATGAGCAAAAGAAAAAAGCTCATAGAATCGCAAAATTCCCCGAAAAAGCGAACCTTATAGTGGAAAGAAAAGGGCCATTTTTTGGCGGCGAAAAAGGCGATGATTTTATAAAGTTCAAGGAAAAACACAAAAAAAATAAGAAAAAGCATCAAGGCGATGATAATCTACCACAGGAAGAAGAAGATTCAGAAGGAGACGAGCTATGAAATTAGAATCCAATATTCCAGGCGGTCCAATTGCGGAAAAATGGACACGCCACAAATTCGAGCTTAAGCTGGTGAATCCGGCTAACAAGCGCAAATTCACCGTGATAGTTGTTGGAACTGGCCTTGCTGGTGCCTCTGCTGCTGCATCTCTTGGCGAACTTGGCTACAATGTAAAGAGCTTTTGCATTCAAGACAGCCCACGCCGCGCACATTCAATTGCTGCACAAGGCGGCATAAATGCAGCGCACAACTATCCAAACGATGGCGACTCAATTCACCGCCTCTTTTACGATACCGTTAAAGGCGGAGATTTCCGCGCTCGCGAGGCAAACGTTCACCGTTTGGCAGAGTGCTCAAACTTGATTATAAACCACTGCGTGGCTCAAGGCGTTCCTTTTGGCAGGGAATACGGCGGTCTTTTAGACAACCGTTCCTTTGGTGGAGCGCAAGTCAGCCGTACCTTCTATGCTCGTGGCCAAACAGGTCAGCAGCTTTTGCTAGGTGCTTATCAATCCATGATGCGCCAGGTTGCAAAAGGTTCTGTAAAACTATTTGCGCGCCGCGAAATGATGGATATAGTTCTCGTGGGCGGCAAAGCAAGAGGCATTATAGTTAGAAACCTGATATCTGGCGACTTGGAATGCCATGAAGCAGATGCGGTTTGCCTAGCAACAGGCGGCTATGGAAACGTGTTTTATCTCTCCACAAACGCAAAAGGCTCAAACGTTGGAGCAGCTTGGCGCGCGCACAAAAAAGGCGCATTGTTTGCCAATCCCTGCTACACGCAAATTCACCCAACCTGCATTCCAGTTACAGGAGACCACCAAAGCAAGCTAACTTTGATGTCTGAATCTCTTAGAAACGATGGCAGAGTTTGGATTCCTCGCAAAGCTGGAGATACTCGCAAGCCAAGCGATATACCAGAGGCAGAGCGTTATTACTATTTAGAAGAAAAATATCCTAGCTTTGGAAATTTGGTGCCTCGCGATGTTGCAAGTCGCAATGCAAAAATGGTTTGCGATAACGGTCTTGGCGTTGGAACCTCCAAACGCGCTGTGTATTTGGATTTTGCAGATGCCATTAAACGCATTGGCGAAAGCGCGGTTAGCGCAAAATATGGAAACCTCTTCCAGATGTACGAAAAAATCACAGACGAGAATCCATACAAAACGCCCATGCGCATTTATCCGGCAAGCCATTACACAATGGGTGGCTTATGGGTGGACTACAATTTGCAAAGCACAGTTCCGGGCTTGTTTGTCCTTGGAGAGGCAAACTTCTCCGACCACGGCGCAAACCGCTTAGGGGCATCTGCTCTTATGCAAGGTCTTGCAGACGGCTACTTTGTTATTCCATATACCTTAGGCGGTTATTTTGCCGGCAACAAGCTGGACAAAGTAAGTTCTGCTCAACCGGAATTTGTAGATGCGGCAAAAAGTTCAAAAGCTCTTATTGACCGCTTGCTTTCCATAAATGGCAAAAAAACGGTTAGCGAATTCCACAGGGAAATGGGTCACATTATGTGGGAAAATGTCGGAATGGGGCGCAATAAAGCTGGCCTTGAAAAGGCAATTTCCGCTCTTCCGGGTTTGCGCGATGAATTTTGGAAAAATGTCAATGTCCTTGGCGAAAGCAACTCCTTTAACCAGAATTTGGAAAACGCCTTGCGTGTTGCAGATTTCTTGGAATTTGGCGAGCTTCTCGCAAAAGATGCCCTTTACAGGGAAGAATCTTGCGGAGGTCATTTCCGCGAAGAACATCAAACCCCAGATAACGAGGCAAAACGCAATGATGATGCATTCTGCCATGTTGCAGCTTGGGAATGGAAAGGCGAAAATAAAGCGCATGAACTCAACAAGGAAGAATTGGAATTTGAGAACGTACACCTTATGACAAGGAGCTACAAATGAGCGAAGGAAATATGAATCTCACTATAAAGGCTTGGCGGCAGAAAAATACCCAGGCAAGAGGGAACTTTGAAACCGTTAAACTGTCTAACATTTCTCCAGATATGTCTTTTTTGGAAATGCTAGATGTTATGAACGAACAGCTTATGAAAGAAGGCAAAGAAGCTTTTGCCTTTGACCACGATTGCCGCGAAGGCATTTGCGGTATGTGCTCGCTTGTGATTAACGGTATGCCTCATGGCCCAGACCACATTGTTACCACCTGCCAGCTTCACATGCGCAAATTTAGAGACGGCGATACCATTGTTATAGAACCCTGGCGTTCTGCCGCATTCCCAGTTATAAGGGATTGCGCAGTGAACAGAAGCGCATTTGACCGCATTATACAAGCAGGCGGTTTTGTGAGCATCAACACCGGAAACGCACCTCCAGCAAACACACTCCCCGTTCCAAAAGCAGATGCAGACCGTGCTTTTGATGCAGCAGCCTGCATAGGTTGCGGAGCCTGCGTAGCGGCTTGCAAAAATGCTTCCGCAATGCTCTTTGTATCTGCAAAGGTGAGCCATCTCTCCTATTTGCCCCAAGGCAAAGTCGAAGCTCAAAAAAGGGTTCTCGCCATGGTACAGCAGATGGACAAAGAAGGCTTTGGAAACTGCACAAATCTCTTTGAATGCGAAGCGGCCTGCCCAAAAGGCATTTCGGTTGAGTTCATAGCAAAAATGAACCGCGAATATATGTGCGCCACCGCATTCTACGAAGAGAAAGTGTATTCTACAGATGCTTAGAAACTTTATTCAGGGGGGCGGTTCGTTCCCCCTGAAAAAAGTTGTTATTTATAGTTCTCGTGCAAGAGGCGATTTTCGCAATACGGCTACTGCCTAATGCTGAAAACCCTAATTCCAAGCACGGACTCTGAATCGTTTTTTGTTTTTTATTGTCAGAACCCCGATTCACCCGATTTTAGGATTAACAGGATTGCATATCGTGTTGTATAATCCTGCAAATCCTTAAAATCGGTTCCAAATGAAATTCAATCCCTGACTTACGTAATGTGGCATATAGGTATCTGAACTTATTAGAGGGATTTTATTGGTTATTGCGTGTGCCATAATTATATGGTCAAAAGGGTCTTTGTGACCTGGGATAGGTTCTATTTTGCCTAGCGTAAGGATATGTTCTTTTTTAATGTAATCAACGGTAAAACCTTGCTCATCTATCGCTGTAAAAATATCCTTTGTCGTTTTCCATTTAGCTACTTCAATTTTCTTTGCTCGCAGTAGCAAAATAATCTCCTTTATACTTTCAGAGCTGATGTAGATTTTATTTTCATAGTCATAAATAATGTATTGAACATCCTTGCTCAGTTTATCCTGCTCTTGTATTACGAAGAGAAATATATTTGTATCAATGAGGTATCTCATATTAAGTGTACCACCAAGGAGTGTCGTATTGCCTTAACACGGCTTTCATATCGTGAATTATCAACCCTATGCCATTGGGGTGCTTTTGCCGCCATAAGGCAGCTTTTGACAATTTCTTTGGTTTAGCCTCTACTTTTGGCTTGGCTTGTTTGTTTTTTGTTGCTTTTTGCATAGAATTCTCCTAATGTGTTATGAGTAAATATAACAAAATTTTTGGAAAAATGGGTGAAAAAGTGAATATTTAGTCATTTTGCAAGCAAGTGTTGCCAAATGTGAAACTTTACTTCACGCAACGGACAGAATACCAGTAGTTGTTCCTACCGGCGGCGTCCCTGATGACACCCTCTTGTGTTTTTGTCATATACCGTTGGAAGTTGTTGTCGAAATAGCCAGGTTTCTGTGTAGCAGTCCACCAATAGCCGCTGTCTCCGACTTCTGTGAAACCACCTCTTGAATCATTCCAGTAGTAGCCGCCCGGCAGGGCGGAAAAGTCGAAATTATTCGTGCCATTACCCGATGCATTAAGGATTAATTTCATTTAACTAAATTACCGAATATGGCGGGAATTTACATAAAACTCCATAAACCCTTTGGCTACGAATGCAGCCATGCGCCTACAAGCCACGAATCAGTATTTGCCCTGTTCCCGCACGAGCTTATAAAAGATGGCTTGCAATGTGCTGGCAGGTTAGACTATGATACAACCGGATTGCTTTTGCTTTCAAACGATGGGCAGTTTATACACAAAATAGAGCACCCTAAAAAAGGTTTTGCAAAAACTTATATAGCCACGCTTGCACAGTCTTTAACCGAAGAAATGCAAAAAAAACTTTTAGCAGGAGTTGAACTCAGAAGTGAGAAAAGGCCTTGCGCGGCACTGGAACTAAAACCCATAGCGGATAATACGGTGGAAATAACAATAAAAGGCGGAGTTTATCACCAAGTAAAGAGAATGTTTGCCGCTGTTGGAAACAAGGTTATGGCTTTGCACAGAAGTAAAATAGGAGAATATGAATTGGGTGAGCTTAAAACAGGAGAGTGGAGTTATTTTTCTACTTTTTAATGGTGGATAGATTTATTTGTTTAGAGGGCATAGATGGATGCGGAAAAAGTACGCAGGCTATTGCTTTGGGAAATTTTTTGGAAAATGAAGGTTTTAAGGTTTTGCGAATAAGAGAACCTGGTGGAACAGAAATATCTGAAGTTATTCGGCAAATTATATTGAATCCCAAATATAAAGACAAAATGAATGATATAACCGAATTGTTTTTATATAATGCAGCACGAGCGCAGTTAATACACGAAGTTGTTAAACCAGCTCTTAGAAAAGGCTTTGTGGTTTTGGCAGACCGCTTTGCGTACAGCACCCTCGCCTATCAAGGTTATGGCAGGGGCTTAGATATAGAAATGATAAAAAATTTGCTTCGCATAGCCTGCGGAGTTTTTTTTCCGAATAAAACTTTTATTTTTGATATACCAGTTTCTTTAAGCAGAGAACGGCGTTTAAAAGATTCCGCCAACCACGGAGATGATCGCATTGAACAAGAACAAGATGATTTTTTTGAGCGAGTTAGAGATGGATACCGAATAATAGCAAAAGAAAATCCAGAAACTTGCCTTTTAATTAACGCTGATAGACCGCAAGAGGATATTTTCAAGTTCCTTGTTTCCCACCTCAATAGCTGAATCAAATTTAAAAAAGGCTATGCCCGGAGTTTTGATTTTGGTGGTTTTTAAAAATTCAGATAAGGGTTGCTCTATAACTTTTCCCTTCAATTGCGAAGCATGGCGAAACATCAAGCCCTTTTTTTTGCTGCTTCCAATTGCAAAGCCTGCGTGAGCGGCATCTAAGCCTGGCAAATCACTTAAAATGGCAACTCCAAAAATAGTATCTTTCACAAATTTTGCCGTATCCGCATAAATAATGGCTTTTGCTTTTGGCAAATACATAATGTTAACTTTATGATTAGCCACACTTGGATCTGCAAAAAATTTCTTTTTATCAACTTCCTTTTCAAAAATTTCCTCGCTCCCAAGCTCCCACCCCCCAAACCCAGAAACAAATCCATTATTTACAAGCCAATCTGCAACCAAAAAATGATTTCGTGCTTTGTAATTTATAACTCCATCTTTATAACGAATGTTTTGCAAAATACCAAAAAAATCATTGTAGTTTTTCGAATATGCCAAAGCTAGAGCATGTTCCACGTATGTTAGGCAATCCATTTCGCTAAAATTCACCCTTGGTTTATAACTAGGATAAATTGAAAGCCCTTCTCCCATGGGTCCCAAAAAGTAAGGTTTGCCTTTTAGCTTGTTCGAAAAATAATTTATGCGCTCGTTCATGTTTTTTATTTCGGATGCACCCTGCCATAAAATTTTCCCCTCCTCCAGATGCGCTGCCTCGCTGTTGTGCCTCCTCGCTATGCGTCCCGCCAAAGTGTCTAAAAGATTGCGAGCTAAATCTTCTTTTACTTTTTCGGCTTTGTTCAAATAAAGCGCAAAAGCCAGAGTATCGTTATTATCTGCGGCTATGTAGCCAGCGAGCCCGTGAACACCTTCTATAAAACCTGTTTTGAACCTTATTTTATCTTTAAACTCCACATTTAGCCGCTTGCCAGCACCGGAAATTCCCGGAATTGCAAGCGAAGCAAAATATATATCGCCTCTTTCTTGCCTTTTCATATAGGTTAAAAGGCGTGTGAGAGAACCTGGTTTTAATGCGTTTTGCGGAGAAAGACCGCTACCATCGGCAATTTTAAAATCTGCTACCGGCAGCCCCGCGTGGTTCAAAAATTGCTTTTCGCTGAGAATCCCGCTTGCCGTGCTTCCTTCACGCCTGTCGTATTGCCCCAAACCGCGCAGCAGCATTTCTGCATGGAGGTTTTGGCTTCTTTGGTTTATTTCGTCCATCAGGCTTTTTAGCGGTGGCCCCGCATAAGCAATGCTGTCTATAGCCTTGCCTCTATATACAGCTTGTTCTTCTATGTATGCAATGCCAGCATTCTCAAGGCTTTTCAAAAAAGCCGCTTTAAAATAAGCCGCAGGATTGCGAATGGGCAGCACCAGTGTAGAAGCGGAAACCTTAGGGCCTATGGTTCCGCTAAAGGAAATTTCTGGATTCACCGGATCCATAGCATATTTGTATTTGGCTCCATTGCCTGCGGTTTTCACTTCATTTTTAATTCTCACATAGCCAATATCTGGAATAACGGTTATTTGAGCACTATCTCCGTTTTTTGCTCCGGGTCTTATTTCAAATAAAGCGCAGTTATCGTTAAAAGACAGCGGAGAAATTTCTGCCCCATACCATGAATCAAAGAATTTCTTGCGCCATTCCTCCGGTTTTCTGGAACCCCTGAAAAAAGAGGTGTCTAAATCCAAAATTCCATGCAAAGTATCTATGCCTTTGCTTTTGAGAGAATCTGCCAAGTTGTCAAGGACATAGAGAGCTTCTGGATAGTACCTTGCCGATATATTCGGGTCTCCCCTGCCTTCTATCCTAACCACCCCAGAAAAAACGCTTTGCCTTTTTATTCCTTCCAAGTGAATTATCGTTTTAGGTGCATAGTTCAGAGGGAGTTTTTGCAGGGCAGCCGCTGTTACAAGGAGCTTCATGGTGGATGCTGGCACAAACCATTCATTTGCGTTATAGCTGTAAATAATGGAATCTGTTTTAACAGAACGAACTGCAATACCGAGTTTTGCATCTGGGGCAATGGAGTCTGAATATGCAACCAGAGAATCCAGAAAAGGATTCGCTGCAAAAGAAACAGCGGCAAGTAGCAAAAATAAAAGTTGCATTGAATATAAATTTAGAAATTTCTATATTTAGGGCATGACTCGTCCTTCAAAAGGTGAAAACAAGCTTTCTAACTTGGTTATATGCTTATTTAGCTTTGAAAGCAAAAATAATAGCGAATACAGAGAGTTACTCAGTAAATTCAATGTACAAGTTGTGGAAATAGAAAACGAAGAACAATGCCAGCCCGTTTTGCATTCAACTAAATGCAATGGCATTTTAATTGATATCCCAACTTATATAAAATCGTCCATTTATATAAAAGAACTCATGTCTAATATTGAAAATATATATCCAGCAGCTAGAATTCGTTATTGCAAAGAAAACAACGATATGGAACTTACAATTTTAAGCAAAAGAAGCCAAGTTTCATTGCGAGAATTTTTGGAAAACTATTGTGCCCATTTTGATGCCAGAATATTGAGAAGGCACAAGAGGGTGCCGCTTAATTTGAATTTACGTTTATCTTGGAAACATAAAGGCAAACTTAAAGAATTTTTATGCACCTCTGTAAATGTATCGGAAAGCGGTTTTTTCATTGTAGATAGATCCAGTGGCTTGCATATTACGGACAAAGTTAAAATCCAAATTTTGGAACTTAGCGAAAATCATTTTTTGCAAGGAACCATCGTGCGAAAGCTAGAATGGGGGGAAAGGCATTTCCACGCACCTGGCTTTGGAATTCGCATAGACAGCATTGACAAAGAAATTCATGAAGACTTTATCAAGCTAACTCAAAAGTATTAACACTTGCTGTATCCGCAGCCCGTGCACTTAACGCATCCTTCAATAAAAGACAGAACTCTATTGCATTCCGGGCACTTTGCTTTGTAAAGATTAGAATCCGTTGCTGCTGCCTCAACCAGAGGTTTAGACTGAACTCCTGTTTCCAGCGAAATGATATGACTGTCTTGTTGCTCCAAATCTTTTAATGTTGGCAATTCATCAAAGTTTATTTTGCCTGTTAAAATATTGGTTAGCCCATAAGTGCGTTTTGCGAGGTTATAGCGGCGCAGGCTTTTCCCAAGAGCATCTGCAAGGCTTATGACCTTGCCATCTTTGGAGGGAATTGCCATGTGGCTTCCAATGCCTTCTAACTGTTCAATTATATCTTCCAAGCAACCGCCAATGCGCAAGTATAGGCTCACCATGCGGCTTATTGCCTCTAAATCTGAAGAAGCAACATCACCTGCTTTGCCAAGTTGCGCAAAAATTTCCATTTCCTTGCCGGTGATGGGATCCACCGTAACCGCTATGTGCATGTGCCCAAAAGGCGTTGTTTGCCTCATGCGCACGGCGGGCAGCATGGTTGGGGTTTTAATTGGCTTGCGAATTTTATATTCGCTTGGGTCGCGGCGAATTTCTGCGGCTTTTCCCTCTGCCTGGCCAGATTCCGATTTTGAAAGTGCCATAGGTTGATTTTCGCGGCAACCATCTCTATAAACCGTAACGCCTTTGCATTTTAATGACCAAGCTAGCATATAAACATTTTCAACATCTTCTTGGGTGGCATCGTGTGGCAAATTTATCGTTTTTGAAATTGAGCTATCGCAATTTTTTTGGAATGCAGCCTGCATTTTAACATGCCATTCCGGGGCAATATCGTGTGAACATACGAACACCTTGCGAACATCTTCGGGAATATCCTCAATGTGCGCCAAAGTTCCGTTCTCTGCAATTTTTTCCAGCAATTCCTGGCTGTAAAAATTTCTATTCTTTGCAATTTCTTCAAACACGGGATTTATTTCAACAAGCCGCTGCCCATCTAAAACATTGCGGAAAAATGCAAGGCTGAACATAGGCTCAATTCCACCGGAGCAGTTAGCTATAATTGAAACCGTTCCGGTTGGGGCAACGGTTGTGGTTGCAGAATTTCGCATTGGGCGTTTTTGAACAGTATCCCACACAGAGCCTGCCCAGTTTGGGAATTTGCCGCGCTCGGTCGCAAGTATTTCAGATGCATTGTGAGATTCCTCGTTAATCACCTGCATAATTCGCTCGCCAATGGAAATTCCCTGCTCGCTGTTGTATGGAAGTTCCTGTTTGTAAAGAGCATCTGCAAAACCCATTATGCCAAGCCCTATTTTGCGATTGCCCTTGCACATAGTATCAATTTCGGGTATAGGGTATTTGTTTACATCTATTATGTTATCTAAAAAACGTGTTGCCAAATGAACTGTTTCAACAAGAGCCTCGCGCAGAACCTCAACTTTGCCATCTTCGTTTTTATATACAAAAGCAGATACATTTATAGAGCCTAGATTGCAAGCCTCATAAGGCAAAAGCGGTTGTTCGCCGCATGGATTGGTTGCTTCTATTTCGCCAATATTCGGAGTTGGATTTGCCCTATTTATGGCATCTATAAAAATAAGCCCTGGTTCGCCTGTGCGCCATGCGCAATCCACTATAACTCTGAAAACCTCGCGCTTTGTCCAAACTTTTGGGCGTTCTATTTCTGGCAGGGCATAGTAATCTTCCAATTTAAATAATTTTGAAATATCGTATTTGCCCGGAATTAGCTGCTTTGGAATCACATATCCTTTTTTGGTGCGAGGATTATAAACCTCGTGAGCTCCGTCTGGGTTTTCTTTGTATGCCTGCATCCATGAGTCTGGCATTTTCACGGATATATTGAAATTTGTAAAGGCTTTCAAATCTTGCTTTGCAAAAATGAAGGTTATTATGTCTGGATGGGTGATGCTCATCATGCCCATATTTGCGCCGCGCCGGAATGCTCCCTGCTGAATGGCATTTGTGGCCTCGGAAAGCACTCTCCAAAAGCTAATTGGCCCGCTGGTTGTTCCTCCGCTGGATTTTATATAGTCACCCGTGGGTCGTAGCCTATCAAAAGAAAATCCTGTGCCGCCTCCCGCTTTTTGAATCATTGCGGTGGCTTTAACGGTGCTGAAAATACCGTCTATGGAATCTTCTATTGGCAAAACAAAGCAAGCGGAGAGCATTCCGTCTCCTCCACGACCTGCGCTCATAAGGGTGGGGCTATTTGGCAAAAAGCGCCCGCTTGCCATCAAATCGTAGAATTTTTCGGTATATTCTTCGACTATTGCCGGATCATTGCTGTAAAGGCTTTCGGCAGAGGCTACGGTTTTCGCGACTCTTAAAAACAAATCTTCTGGCGTTTCGGTGCACTTGCCTTTTTCATCTTTATGCAAGTAACGGCTTTCCAGCACCTTAACGGCATTTGGTGTTAAACTCAAGGTTAACATTTCTACTCCTACTAGATATAGTGCTTAAATTCAAACAATACACAAAATATAGAAAATTTTGAGCCTTTTGTCAAGGATTTAGAAAAAAAATCAAGCCTCTGGGTGGGGCTTGTTAAAATTTCTCCAATTTATGCATTTGGAAGGCGTTAGAGAAAGTCAACTGAGATTTGCCAGTTTGTTTAGGTTTTAACTTCGTATATTATGGTTAAGCATAGGAGACTAGCTCGTGATTGGGGTCTATGAAATCCGCAAGCATGGGGCGAAACAGGTTGCGCTGAGTGGTTTGTGGTAATTTGCCTATCATTTTATACCGCTTTTATACCTAAAATATAACAATTTCGGTAGAAAATGGCAACCACTTTTATCCTTTTCTATCGGTTTTCTTTCGCTTTAAGGCTTTTTTAAGGAACGACTAGTTAATTTCCCACATAAGCCACGCTAACCCATCTGGAACTTCGTTTAAGTTGGTAGTTACATATAAACTTCTGGTATTGGTATTTACTTTGATGTAAACGTTATTCCAACCTTTTTTTGCTTCAATTTTATATTCCATTCCACCCATTTCTTCAACATAACCGTTGATACTTGTATTTTTTGAAAAATAAAAATATGTAATTTTATGATAGGTACCATCATTCAATATTTTTATGTACTCAAAATCGCCTATATGCTTACCGTTGCTTAAAAGCCTGAACGGTTCATTGTAAAACCACACTTCCGCATCCAAAGGGTTGACTTCCATGCCAGGAGGAAACACATCAATTTTAGTCAGAAAACGCGAGTCCACATTTTCAGGCAAGGTAAAGGTTATTTTCCCGTTGCTCATAACTCCGGCTTCAACCATTATTGTGGCTAATATAGGTTGTCCATTAGAGCCTCGTTCTTCTTCCGCCAAGTAAATTTTGCCGTTGCCCGTGTATGGCTTTTCGGTTTTCGTATCGGTAATTTGCCCAGAGTTTTCAAAGCCTTCGGCATTGCTTTGGCTACTGGAAGATGTATTGTTCTGGCTATTAGAAGAAATGGAGGGCGAGTCATCACCGCCGCTTGTGCAAGATATGGAAAACAATGCAAGCAATGTGGTTGCGAAGAGAATGGATAGCTTTTTCATATCACTACCTCAACTCAAATTTTTGTGTTAAAACTGTGCTGCCTGCTTCAAGCCTTGCCTGATAAGAACCAGCAGGAAGATTTGCCCCACCCCAAGCAACATCTCTGTCGCCCGCAGGTAATTTCCCCAAATTCTTCTGCCAAACGGTTGCACCTTTCGCATTCAAAACCGTAACTCTGGCAAAATTCGCTTCCTTCACAAGAGAAAAAGAAATAGAGTTGCGATTCACGAAATTCAATGTGCCTTTTGGAACATTGGGGCTATGGGCACTCATAATGACATCTTCCTGCGGTGCATCTTTTTTCAGAGAAATATGCTGCATATGCTGCCCCAATTGTTCTATGTCGGAATCCACAAGGAACCCTTTTTGCATAACGCCCAAAAGTTTGTAGCCTTCGCTGACTTTCTGTGAGGCAAAGTAATTGAGTTCTTCCAAGGTAAGATTCTTGCTTTTACCAAACCAAGCCGAGACATCCTGGCTTTCCAAATTCTGCACGGAAATGTAAGCTCGTTTTGCCAAGAGGCTTATGCTCTCACTACCTCTGCTGACTTGCAAAGCAACGGAGGAACCTGTACTTCCCCTTAGCAAGGAAATCTGATTTTCTGGAGCAACGGTGGAGAGAGGAGTTCCGTTGACGGAAATTATCACGTCCCCTGGTTGCAATCCAGCTTGCGCGGCTGGCGAATTGGGGAGCACGGAGGCAACGCTTGCCCCTTTTTTCCCTGAGTAAACGGAAATGCCCAAGCCACCGAATGATTCGGGGGTTTGAGCTATGGCAGCCGTGTTTAGTGCGGCTAAGATTGCTATTGAAGAGATGAGCTTTTTCATGGTTTGTCTCCTTTAAAGTTAATCAAGTCTTGCCCGGAATAGCTAACACAATCATCGGGATTTTTGTCGTCATTCTTGCAGAATGTAAGAGGTTTTTCATCAATCCATAATGAAAAATCATTGTCAAATTTAAAATTCAATGTGTCAATTTTGAAAATCCTACCTTGTGCAGAAAAGTAATTCCCAAACATCTTTTGACCTGAAACGTTGCCCGAAAACTTGATTGTATCAACAGGAATGCCATCTACGAGCAATAGAGTGTAGTAGTTTTCTATTGTACCGTCACGAGCAGCATATATATTATCAACACAAACTGCTTTGTCGCCGATATAAGATAAAAATAAACTACTACAGGAATATTTCTGCATCCATTTATATCCTGGTAGCCACTCGTATCGATTATACCGAAATTTTTCTATTTGCTTATTTTCCACATCCAATATATTCATACCATAAACATCTGGAAATATTATAGTTCCGTTTGCCCAATGACCTGCATTTTCTGCGAATTCTAAATTTGTTACTTTATTGTGGGCACTGAATTCTATTGACTTTGCCCCGATTTTCCAAAAACCAAATTTATTATTTTTTAAATCAAATACCAGTGCGGAAGTATCTCTAAAAAGATATCCGTTAAGTATTCTCAAACCATGGTCATTGTAATAAGAATTATACATTTTGTATTCCAACTCCAAAGTATCTCCACGCAAAGGTTTTTGCTTGGCTCTGTAATTGATTAGGAACAACCCCTCGCGAGAGCTAGTTATATCCTCACTATAATCGCATTCAGTTTTGTATTTATAAGCCGATACAACAGCCAAGGAATCATCAACTATGGATATTAATCCACCGGCTGTCCAATCAGTCCAATAAGGATAAGAGCGAGATTCGTCACACTTGCTATCACTAAAAGAATTAGGACAAATACCTTTATTACTATTACAGCTACATCCACATATAATGACCAATAAAATTGCAAGCAAACACTGTTTCATAATCACCTCTGATTTCATTGTTTTCTTGAATACAGCGGCTGCAAAAGATTCGGTCCATTATAGCTTTCACATTCAGCAACGCTAGGCTCTTTGCCAAACAATATATTCCCGTCTTTGTCTTTAAGCACAATTCCACATACGGTTTTGTCAAAATTGCTCCAGTCCGTCAAATGCAAGCCTACATTGCCTTCACTAACAGAATCGCCCGAATACAATATATGCTTGTCAAAATACATATCCAGCATCCACACCCTGCCACCTGCATTTTTCACAGACTTAACTGACGGATTGGATTCAGGCGCATACCAAACATCAAGAGGCGAAAGGTTTTTGCTCTGCGGAACACGGAACCAAAGCTGTGCGTGGTAATCGGAAATGGCGACAGAACCAGTGTTTTTCACAGTCACTCTCGGCTTGAATGCGTTTGTTTCCCAAGGTGAATCGTCTTTCCAAGCTATCGTTCCCTTTGGCGTTGGGATTATGCTATTGTCTTCGCTCTCAAACCCAGGTGCCTCATTGCCCCAGATTATCTTGTCGTTCTTGTCATAAATTACAATTTTGCGATTAGGCTGAACCATTCCAATGCTGTAATCGGCAGACCAGTCATCGAAGTGATCATACTCATACCAGTCTGAATAATGCACTCTTATCTGCCAACCATCCGCAGAGGGATAAAGTGCTTTAGGAGCTATTTTCTTGTTCCCAACGTCAAGCACAAAACGCCATTTGTCACCGCCAAGATTTTCCACAGTAATTGGAACCTGAGGGTAATCCACCACAACCTTGGGCTTTCTCACAGGGTCTGCCGTGAAGTAGTAAGCTACATTTGAGAACTCAAGAGTGTCTTCGGTAGCATTGAAAACCAAGAAGCGTGGTCTGGAAGTGTTGATTTCATGCTCTCCCCTAGCTTCGCGATGGATAGCGGCAAGTGTTACAGGGGCAAGTACATGACTAGGGGGTGGTGTTGGCGGTTTTTGAGTTTCGGGATTTGATGCAACTGCACTGCCTATTATAACTGGAGACATAGCTGAACCTGCCGGAGTTATAACTGTGGCAGTTACATTTTGAGAAAGCTCTGGCAAAAAGTAGGATTCCTTGAAAGATTGTCCCGAATAGTTTGTGAAAGTAACAAAAAGAGAATCGCCTTTGCGAGCTATTGATGGCTGCGTGGCAAATTCAGGACCTAGCAAAAGTACGTTTTGCTCTGTTCCATTGTAGTTCATGGCTATGGAAGAACCTTTTCCTGGTTCATATTTGGCTATAAGCACGGTTTTGCCGTTCACAACAATGGAAAATGCCTGAACACCTTCAGATATATATGATGGAGCCAAATCAAAATTCCCTGTTACTTCCAATGATCTTTCGTTAAATTCGCCTTTGGATATTATTTCGGAAAGTTTCAGGATTGCATCTCTGCCTTCATGTTGTGCGGTAGTAAAAGCATTGTCGCAACGGGGAGACAACGTGCATAGAAGATCCAAACCTTGCTGTGGGGCACCTTCATATCCCTCAAATGGACCATGAAGCACGGGTTCCCAAGGGGCAAGAGCATCGTGTATGGCGTAATTGCGAGGTTCTAGAAAATATTCGTTGTCAGGCTTATTAGTATTAGAAATAAATTTTTGACTGCCTGCTTCCACAACCGCATCACCATATTCAAGCCAATCATCTTGAATGCTGACCAATGCTTTCCATAGCTCGCTGCCAAATCTGATATTGGAAATTTTTTGTCCTTTCTTTTCCCAAGCGTACTTTTTTAAAACTGCACCTGCGGCGAAACAATTCGGGTCTTTGTTTTCCAGAACGCATAATCTGTTTGATTCTTCGCCTGCAGCTGCCAAAAGCTCTGGCAATATCTTATGCGAGGAATCCGAATACATAGGGAGCAAGGTTATTTTGCTACCATCGGGACGCAAAGGAAATAACCCGTCTGCATTGCGTTCATTCAGATCCGCTATAAAATCATCGTTTTTATCTAAATACTTTCCTGAATTGCGAGGTTTGGCAAGCCTATTTTTAAATACTTCCATGGTTTTTATGCTACCCAAAGGTTTGTGGTCAGACCAAATATGAGCATCTACAAACAACTCTGGTTTATAAACACCCAAATATGGACCTTTTATTATTAGGCTAACGTCCGTTGTTGCAGCTATTATTGGACCTGCCACTGCGCCAATCACTAATCCTAGAACGGCTCCATATCCTTCGCCAATAGCCGCCCCAAAAATCGTAGGAAGTGTCAAGGCAGGCCACCATACCTCTTGATACACTTCCCAGAAAGTTTCATCAACCTTGGCTTTCACTAAGGTATGCTCGGTAGGGTTTTCAATATCGTTTATCAGGGTAAATAACCCAGAATGTTTTTGCTTTATGCTGTCCAAATTTTCTTTTCTAGTCGCAAGCGCGCTACCGAAATGGGGCGTGTTCACTGTTATTACTCGGTTTATATGGTTGGCGGGGTTTTTGATTCCTTGCGGAAAACTTCCAGCATCCTTTCCTCGCAAACCACGTAGCATCTCTCTAATTACCAAACCACCTTGGCTATGGCCAACCAAATCTATTTGGTATTTGTCGCTTAACCACCATTCTATGCCTAGCTTTTTGTAGTAAAAGTCATTCATAACGAAATCTATTTTTTCGTAAAGTGCACGAGACTGAGAGTTATCTTTATCATCTTTTTTCCAATGTGGTTTTGCGTCTTCCCAATCTCCGTTCACCTCTTTTCCTGGTGCTTGAAAAAAATATATACCATTGCTATTTATGTCGTATTTCACCCCGTCAATAACCGTGCTATTTTTTTCCGTGTACAAATTATTGCTACGTGCAAGCATATCTGGCAAACTGCCATTGTTATATTTTTTCACTTCACCTGCTTTAAATTTAGAAAGGTTTTCCTTATCCTTATAAGTATAAGATTCAACACCCCAAACATTATAGCTGTAATCCAAGCCGTGAATAAGCAGAACAGGGCGAGGCAGTTTACCCGGAGTTCCCATATATTTATGATCAGGGATAGATACTTTTTGACCTTCCCATTTTTTTAATATTGAAACCGTGTCCACTCTCGCTATCGTGTAATGCGGCCAAATTATGTTGTATCTGGCATCTCTGGTTATAGTACCATCTGCATTTATGTAATAACTTGGGTCAAGATTTTCCATAAAATCATACCTTTCTTTTGACATTTTTTTGCCGATATCACCATTGCCTGGTGTAGTATTATTCAATATCCTTGATTGGCTTGCCAAATACTCCGTGCCTCTATAAGTAAGTTTATTTCCTCGGCATGTTATTTCATAGTCTATCTTCACCACATGGAATTGGTAATCATACTGATATCTAACGATATAATAGATAGGGTAATTTAATTGGTCCTTGTCTATAAAACCATAGTGTAATTGCATTGCTAAATTGGTAATTTTAAAATCAAATGCCGTGTCGCAATAATTGATAGGGTTGAAACTTCTATCGTAAGGTTCTATATATTTTACAGGCTCATTTTTGTAGGAAGGATAATTTTTTTTATAAAAATCAGCTCTAACTACTTGTATTAAAGGCTCTGGTTCATAGCTCGCCGCTTGCGATATGCAGGGGAAAAGAGATAAAAATACCATTATAAGCACAATTTCATTGCTATCCATAAACATCTCCTTTTATGTCTGCACTAAAATATAAAACTTTTTTTAAAGTTTTGCAAGGGGGAAAGTGACAAAAAAATGACAAAGTTGAATTCTTCAATCTTTTTATTTTTGTATTCTTCCTTTTCCAATGTGAAACGAGAAATTACCTGACTTTGTCACTTTTTAGGGTTGAAATTATAAGCGTCTGTAAAATAAGGAGTTACGATTTAAGAAAACTGGAAATAGGTGACGCACGGGTTAAAAATGTAAATTTAAGCCATGTTTTTTCGCAAAAAGAAGAATAAATCTGGCAGCACAAGCGTAATAGTCATAGACAAGAGCAATGGCAAGTTCAAGTAACTGAAAACGATAGGCAAAAGAGAAGAATTTTGCCATAATTGGTTAATATAGCAAATTAAAACTTCTCCAGCTTGAGCTTGACGGCTTCTTCCAGATCGGCTTTAAGGATCATGGCATTATAGTCAGTAAGAATAAATATAGCTAAGCAAAAAGTTTCATTTTGCTGGAAAATAATGTATATTTAGATATATGGCACATAGCAGTGAATATCGCGCAAAGGCAATAGCTTTCAAAGAAGACGGTCATACATTTCCTGAATTGGCCAAAGTATTCGGGGTTAGCAGCAGCACTTACAAAAGAGGCTGGAGCGCATAGCCGAAAAATATAAAGATAGCCTGCTGTTTCTGCCTCCGTATTCGCCGGATTACAATCCGATTGAGAAAGTATGGGCTAATATGAAAAAGGGGCTTGTCGATATAATCCCGAAATGCAAGACTCTGGAAGAATCTATTCTTTTTTATTTCAAAAAATATAGCTGTTATTAAACTGATTGACTATATATTACCTACTTTGCATAATAGCCCTTTCCAGTTAAATCTTTTCCTGAGTAGCTAACAGAATCGTCACCTTTTCTATTCTTGTAGAATTTAGCAGGATAATCACCACGATCAAGCCATAGCTCAAGAGTTTCGTCAAATTTAAAATTTTCAGTGTCAATTTTGAGAATTCCAGCATTGGCTATACTAACGTTATGGGGTGCTATGTAATTTCCAAAACATTTATATATATAGAAAGGTAGACTTGTGTCAGTAACAATACCATCAACGACTAATTCAAAACGTTTATTATCTCTAATGTAAATTACTTTGCCATCAATATAAGACAAAAAGCCACCTATTTTATCTTCGCTAGGAAAAATCCATTCATATTCTTTAGGGTTAAATATTTTTATTTGTCCTTTTTCTGTATCTAGGATATGCAAATACTCTCGCGAGTGGCTATAGCTTCTGATTACTATTTCTTTATTTATCCAAGGATTAATATCTCTTATATATTCCATTGAACCGCTTATATCATTGTAGCTACTAAATTTTATTGTTTTTTCCCCTATTTTCCAAAAACCAAATTTTTTGTTTAAAAAGTCAAATACTAAAACCGAAGAATCTATAAAAGCTCCACTAGATATTTCTAAATCATAAGGCAAATCCAAAGTATCTCCAAGCATGGGCTTTTGCTTAGTTCTGTAATTGACTAGGAATAACCCCACACGGAAGCCTACTGTGGTTTCCATATCTTCTTTACATTCTTTCTTATATTTGCGAGTTTTTACAGCAGCTAGAGAGTCATTAACGATAGATACTAATATACCATCTTCCCATTCAGTCCAGTAAGGATAGGAACGGGAATTTTTACAATATTCAATATCAGGTAACATACTACATCCGCATATACCAACGCACAAAATCACAAGCAAACTTCCAAGCACTATTCTTTTCATTTTCCTCTCCTTTTTATTTTACAGTATATTGAAGGCTAGGCATTGCAGTACAAAAAGCATGTCGTGACAAAAACAACCGTGGTTTATTTTCATTTCAGCTATCCTAATAATAAATACCTTTAGAGCTTAAATTTAGAAATATTTTTAAAGCTCGTTAAGAGTATGACAAAGTTACCTCACTCAAAATACTCTCCCCACTTGCTTTTTATGCTAGTATAACCAGAGGAACTTATAACCAGATGGTCTAACACCGGGATTTGCAATATATTACCTACTTTGCACAAATTTTGGGTTATTTTAAAATCTTCCATGCTAGGTTCATGGCTGCCGGATGGATGGTTATGGGCAAAAACCACGGCCACAGCCCTATCCTCTATTGCAGGGGCAAAAGCCTCACGCGGATGTATGGGGGCTGAATTTGCCGTTCCAATGCTTATACTGTGGATTTTTATCACCTTATTGCCTCCGTTTAAGGTTATCAAAACCATATTTTCCTGATTTGAATGCTTCAAAAAGGAAAGCAGGGGTACAAGCTCCGCTGGGCTGCGTATGGCCTCATCTTGCATTCCAAGCATAAAACGGCCAGAAAGCTCCAAACAAGCCAGTATTTGGGCAGATTTTGCAAGCCCCAGCCCTTTAACCCTCAAAAGCTCTTCCATTGAGGGAATCCTGGACTTTTTCTCCAAAAGCCCTGCAATTTCCTTTGCAAGCTCAAAAACGCTCTTTCCGGCAACTCCCCTGCCCAAAACAACGCAAAGCAGCTCTTCTATGCTCAATTTTGCTAGCTCTCCAGCAAAAATTCTCTCTCGCGGCAATAATTTTTTTTCTTCCATACTTATTAGACGTAAAAAATGGGGAAAAAAATACTAGAAATGCAATTTTTTTTGCTTTTTTTTACTTTTCTCCAAAAAAATATCTACTTTTAGCTTTATGGAAACTTTGAGCAAAACAGAATTAGAGCGTTTTAAGGAGCTTATCACAGAAAAATATAATGCTCTTTTAGAGGAACTTCGCTACCGCGAAAAATCTTCCATTATGGAAAATCAGAGGGAAACCGGCTCGGAGCTGTCTTCTTATGCAAACCACCCCGCAGAAGCAGCCTCAGATTATGCCAATTTAACCATGAATCTCAATCTTGCAGAAAGAGATAGCAAATATCTGGTGCAATTAGAAGATGCCCTTGACCGCATAAATAAAGGAACTTATGGTATATGCACAGTTTGTAAAAAAGTTATACCTATGGTTCGATTGGAAGCGGTTCCAACCACCACAAAATGCGTGGAATGCAAAAACGAAGTGAAAAAGCGCGAACAAACACAACAGCCAATCGCTTAAATAAAAAAAAGCCGAACTCAGGTCAAATAGGGTCTCGTTTCTACTTTTATGAAAAGATAACCTAGCCTTCGTTAAGATTTTTCAAAGGAGCAAGCCTAAGCATAAATCTCAAAAAAGAGCATCAGACGAAACAAACACGTTAGAACGGCCTTTATTGACCGAGTCGGCACTATTAAATATATATTATTTTTTTAAAAGAGGTAAAAAATTAATGATAAATAGTTGGAATAACTGCCATTAAATTTATAAAAAAATCTTTGAACAGAGCGAGCATTGTTGGCAGAAAAAACATAAGCACAAGGAGAACTGACAAAATTTTTGGTATAAAGGTCATTGTCATTTCATTAATATGCGTGGCTGCTTGGAAAATAGCAATGACAAGCCCCACTATTAGGGCAACTATAAGCATAGGCCCGCACATATAGAGCATTAAAAGCATGGCTTTGCGCCCAATATCCACAACAAAAAGATCTGTTATCATTTATTCCTCACTAATGAAATGAGAGCAAAAGTTGCTGTATTATTAAATTCCATCCATCCACCATAACGAATAAAATAAGTTTAAAAGGCATGGATACCATCATAGGCGGAAGCATCATCATGCCCATAGACATTAAAATTGAGGCAATGGACATATCTATAACCAAAAAAGGAACATATATGAGGAATCCTATTATAAAAGCCGTTTTGAGTTCCGATATTATGAATGCTGGAATTATTGTCCACATTCCCAAATCATCAATGGTATTTGGATTTGGCAGCCTTGCCGCTCTTATAAACAGGGCTAAATCATGTTCGGATGTTTGCCTAAGCATAAATTCGCGAATGGGCTTAATTGCTTTGTCTAGCCCCTCTTTGTAGTCTATTTCGTGGGCTAAATATGGCTGTATGGCTTCTTCGTTTACCCTATTGAATGTTGGGGCCATAACAAAAAAAGTGAGGAATAAACTTAGTCCCATAACAATTTGATTAGGCGGTGCGTTTTGCGTTCCAAGAGCCTGCTTGACAAAATTCAAAACTATTGCGATTCTGGTGAAACTCGTGAGCATTATCACTATAGATGGAGCAAGGGAGAGTATGGTTAAAAGGGCCACAAGTTCCAAAGTTACCGAAACATCTTCCACGCTTTGTGCCTTGTCCACGCCAAAAGTGATGCGAGGCATGGGCATTTCTTGGGCAAAAGTGGCTTGTGCTGCCATAATAAAGAATGCAAATATAAATATTTTCCCTTTCATCAATTCCCTCCCTCCCTTTTGAATCTTCTGAGCAGGTGATCTACGGTTGCGGAGAATTGAGCGGAATTTACGGGTTTTGCCTGGTACATTTCCAAAATGTATTTGGCTTCTTCGCCTTGTATTTCAGAGAGTGTACGCATATTTTCTGAGGCTGCTCCAACCACCAAAACTCTTTCTGCTCCGGCTTTTATTAAGAATATATTTTTGCCTGCACCTAAAAATTTGGAATCTAAAAGCTGAATTGCAGATTGATTGTTGTTTGCCGCAGGGCTTTCCACTTTGCGGATTTTTTTTGCTAAGACATAGAGCACATATAAAAGTATGAGTATAACCAAAAGCCCAATGGTCATGCGAATGGCTACTTTGCTTAAATCTGGCGGTTGGTAGTTGTCTGCCACTGGTGCTATGGGGCGGTAGTCCCCGCCTAGGGCTTGTTTCAATGCTTCCATTTTATATGCGGCGGCTATGGAATCGGTTTTTGCGGCAGCGGAGAGAGAATCTTTGGAATTGCTAGTTGAATCTTGCGAAAACGCCTGAACCCCGACCCCCCCGATTAGGAGGATGAACAGGATTTTTGAGATAATGTTAAAACGCATAGCTGGAATATAGAAATTACCTCACTGCTATTTTTTTAACCGAATGTCCTTGCTTGACTATATAAATACCTGCTTTTTGCGGTTTTGCATTGCCAAGAGGTTCGCCTTTTAGGGAGTAGTAAGTAATTAGTTGAGAGCTTGGAGTTGATAGCCCAGAATTAAGGATTGGGGTATTATCTTCGCTAGAGCTGGAACTGCTTGAATTTCCGTTGCTGCTTGAACTTGGTGCTGTTCCTCCGAGATAAACGGTTTTAATATTTGTTATCGCATCTCCGCCATCCATATTTGCGGCAACGCTGAAAACATCATACTGGGTATTAAAATCAGTGATAACAGATGGCCCAGCCTTAAAATCGTCAAATTGCACCACGCCGGAATAGCCATTGTTAAAAGTTTGCAACAGGAAACTGCGAACATCACTCAAATTCACACTGTTGTAATCCGAGCTGGATAAATCAAATGTACACGTAACCCATTCTCCATTTGCAGGTATATCGCACTTTTTGTCAGTGTCTTTCCAATCCCAACTAGAACCGCTTTTCACAACCAGCCTAAACGAAATTGCAGGGCTGTTAACTGTTCTAGCTTTGAATGTTATGGCTGCTTTTCCAGTTAAATTTGTGGTTGGATTTGCATATTCCAATGTCGCTTCTGCAGTTACATTTGAAAATGTAACCTGCATCACACCATTGCCAGAGGTGGTTTCCGGTGTGTAATCCTTAATATCAATAAATTCTTTGTATGCAGCCAAAGCTTCCATACCAGGTTTTGCCGCAGCGTAATTGTGGGTCACAGCATTTCCAGCCACATCGTCGTTGAAACCGCCATAGTCCCAAGATAAAGCACCTGCATAGCCATTGTCATAAGCGTATTTATAGAGTTGCTGCGGTGTTCTTGTGGGCACTTTATAAGCGGGATATGTTTCCTTGTTCCAACCAGCAGCGGAAAATTCGCCTATTATAAGCGGCTTTGTCAAGCTCCAAAATGAGAATGGGTGTTCAAAAGGATTTTGATCTGAATTTTGATGTTCGGGATAAAAATGCAGTTGCAAAAAATCCAACCAGGTTTTGTCTTTCCAATATTGCAAATCCGATGAGCAATGAATTCCAGTGGAAACCAAGGTTCCTGGAGCTTTGCTATGAATGGCGGTTGCAAGTTTTTCTGAAAAACTGACGATGCTCTCTATGCTTATTTTTTCTTTTGTCCAGCCGTGACCTGTAATCATTCCTTCGGGTTCGTTAAATAGCTCCCAAGTCATCAAAGCGGGATGATTGCCAATTCCTTCCAAAACAGGATTAAGAGCATTGGTTATAAAGGCTTGAGCTGCCGAATTATCGCTAAAAAGGAGTTTATTTGCGGTTATATCTATTTTTTCGTTATAACTTCCCCATTGGTCGCTTTCCATTAAATTATGGCTGAACAAACACATGCTAACCATAACGCCATATTCCTCAGCTATATCCAAGGCCTTCTTCATATTTTTTATGGTATTTGCTGGTAGCCCTGTTACCTTATGAGTGCTTTGGTCTATCACAGGGCTTACGCTCATATTGTTGAAAAGCCACCAGCGAATGGAATTGCCACCAGCTGCACGAATATCCTGCACGGCTTTTCTCCATTTGTTTTCATCGAGTGGGTCTTTGCCCACATCGGAGTTGAAATCTATCCAAGCGAGATTCATTCCGCTGAAGAATATTTTTTTGCCTTTGTATTTGAACTGAGTTCCGTCAATTACAAGCTGGGGTGCAGCACCAACCATTTGCGCAAGCATAAATAAAACCACCAAGAAAACACTTTTTTTCATTTTACCTCACTGCTATTTTTTTAACCGAATATCCCTGTTTAACAATATAAATTCCAGCTTTTTGCGGCTTTGCACTCCCAAGAGGCTCGCCTTTTAAAGAATAGTAAGTGGGGGAGTTGCTAGCGGCAAGCGGCGACTGGCTGATTATTGGCGTTGTGTCTTCGCTGGAACTGCTTGAATCATCGTTGCTTTCACCGCTGGAACTGCTGCTCTCAGTGCTGCTGCTAGACGATATTACACTAGAACTGCTATTTGCTCTGCTAGAACTGCTTGCTGTGCTGCTACTACTCGCTCTGCTGGAGCTACTTGCCACGCTACTGCTGCTCGCTTTGCTGGAACTGCTACTTGCCGCACTACTGCTGCTCGCTTTGCTAGAACTGCTCGCCACACTAGAACTGCTTTGACCACCACCCGATACAGGTTTTCCATCAATGTCGGCTTTAGCATTTGCCTTTGAATACAGGTTTTCCAAGGCTGGTTTGGTTGTGTTGAAACTACCGAATTTGCTGGGATTACCCTCCGTCATAGACCAGCTCAATGCTCCGCAATAGCCGTTGTTGTAAGCATATTCATAAGCAGCGTTGATTGTCATAGCTGTACCCGACTGTACTGTACCATAACCAGATCCGTTTCCCCAGCTTTGAGCTGGAAATTCTCCAATAAGGATTGGTCTGTCCATGCCCCAGAAACTCGCTGGGTTGTGGAATGGCGAACCTGTGGTTCCTATGTATTCTGGGTAATAATGAGCCATGTAAAAGTCTAAGTAAGCCTTAGATGCAAGTGGGTCGTTGCCCGCCGCAGTTTTGAGTTTAGCATCGGAGTACCATGTTTTCATCTTGCCAAATTCGTGAATTCCAGTAG
>Ga0268262_10001575_pt1 | contig 27962 bp, 8 predicted proteins | sample TergutNc150P3_FD_190354 | JGI IMG/M metagenome (GOLD analysis project Ga0268262, IMG submission 190354) | Nasutitermes corniger P3 segment gut microbial community from laboratory colony in Florida, USA - Nc150 P3 (SPAdes) (version 2) | ecosystem: Host-associated > Arthropoda: Insects > Digestive... | reverse complement strand
TGCGAGACGTGCCAGCGATACGCTGGACGGCTTTGGTTTTCTTGGCGTTTGCCATGTTCTGTGCGTATATCTTCATGGATATACTGTCTCCTGTTAAAGCCATTCTGGAATCTACAAGGGGTTGGAGTTCAACTACTTTCGGCACTTATGCGGGGTCGGAAACCTTTCTGAATGTCTTTATTTTCTTCCTGATTTTCGCAGGAATTATTTTGGATAAAATGGGCGTACGTTTTACGGCTATTTTGTCGGGTATTGTAATGCTTGTCGGGGCTGCTATCAACTGGTATGCGGTAACGGAAGCGTTTAATGGAACAAGTTTGGAATGTTGGTTCAACAACAATCTGAACTATATTCCGGGTTTTGACGAGTTGGGGATTTCTCCGTTTTTCAGAGGAATGCCTGCATCTGCCAAACTGTCATCGGTCGGATTTATGATATTCGGCTGCGGGGTGGAAATGGCGGGGATTACCGTTTCACGCGGTATCGTCAAGTGGTTCAAGGGTAAGGAAATGGCGCTTGCCATGGGGTCTGAAATGGCGTTGGCACGTTTGGGCGTGGCAACCTGTATGATTTTCTCCCCGATGATTGCCAAAGCGAAAATTATGGGCAGTGTAGATGTTTCCCATTCAGTAGCATTCGGCGTTATCCTGCTGATGATTGCCCTGATTATGTTTGTTGCCTATTTCTTCATGGACAAGAAATTAGACGTGCAGTTGGGCGAAGCGGAAGAAAAAGACGAGCCGTTTAAAATTAGCGACATCGGCAAAATATTTGCCAGCGGTGGTTTTTGGCTGGTGGCTTTGCTTTGCGTGCTGTACTATTCGGCGATTTTCCCGTTCCAAAAGTATGCGGTAAACATGTTGGAATGCAACATTCATTTTGAAGAGGTTGCCAAAGACTCATTTTGGGCATCTTCGACCGTTACATTTGTACAATATGCAATCATGTTGGTTGTTGCCGCCGCAGCGTTTATCAGCAATTTCCAAAAGAAGACATTAAAAATTACACTTTTAGTAATCTCGGTTGTTTTTTTGATTACGTTCTGTGTAATGGGTTATCTGCGTCAATCGGCGGAAACTATTTTTGCAGTGTTCCCGCTGTTAGCAGTAGGGATTACGCCCATTCTCGGTAAATACGTAGATACCAAGGGCAAAGCGGCTTCGATGTTGATGCTCGGCTCTATTTTACTGATTTTGTGCCATTTGACATTTGCATTTATTTTGCCCATGTTCAGCGGTATCGGCAGTGTGGTGGTTGCGTATCTGACCATTCTTGTACTTGGTTCTTCGTTTTCGCTTGTGCCTGCGTCTTTGTGGCCCTCTGTTCCGAAACTGGTGGACAGCCGAGTTATCGGTTCTGCTTACGCCTTGATTTTCTGGATACAGAACATCGGTTTGTGGCTCTTCCCCTTGCTGATTGGCAAGATTTTAGATGCTTCAAATCCCGAAGTTGTACAGCAATTAAAAGACGGCATTATCACTCCCAAAGAGGCTTCGATAATGTATAATTATACCAATCCGTTAATCATGCTGGCGTGTCTGGGCGTGATTGCGCTGGTTTTGGGATTTGTACTCAAAATGTGGGATAAGAAAAAAGGCATGGGTTTGGAATTACCCAATATTAAAGAATAAGTTTTGTTTCATATAGTGAAAAAGGGGCTGGCTCGGAAGAGGCAGCCCCTTTTTGTTTTTTGGACGATGTGAAAAATATTTTTTCTATTCAAAAAGACTCGCCTGCACACGATACTCTTTATTTTCACTTTTTGAAGTTTCCGTATTAGCAGTAGAGGAAACAGGCGCATCATCATAATCAAAGTCTATATCCATTTCAACTTCAATATCTTCAACTTCAATATTTTCTGTTTCCGTTTCTTCGTATGGAAGTGGGTCAAGTTCGGTGAGGGCTGTAATATTTTCAAAAGAAAGTGCTTTCCCCTTGGCTTTAATTTTCATTATTTCAACTGTTTCCGAGAGATTTAGTACCGTTTTCAATTTTTCTTTACTGCCTTTTTCGGTATATTCCACCTCTACCTGCGGGAGATGGTTTATGCTTAACAGTTTTAATTCCTGTTTTTGTTCAATATCCAGAAAATCAACACGTTTTGTACTCATTTCAGGCAATGCCCGCTTGATAAAATACCGCTTTTTTATACCGTCTTTGTAAATAATGCTGATGGGTTTGTTCGGATTGTACTTTTCAATCCAAAGCAAGCCGTCATCGAAATGGGTGGCGGTTTCAAAACCTGTTATTTTGTAGTAACCCTCTTGATAATAGGCAATTATCTTGTCATCCGCCAAGAAATCGCCCAATTTGAAACCTCTGTTTTCGGTGTTGAGGCGGTTCACGGCTTTGTCAAACCACACGTCCAACGCCCCCAGAGTAGAAGTTCCTTTTTGGCTCAAAACAATGTTCCGCACGGGATTTCTGCTTAAAATATTCCCGATAGAGCCTCTTCCCTTAATGGCTAACGTACTGAAATCGAACTCAAACTGCACGCGTTTCAATTTGGGTTTTGGCTTCAGCGTAATTTTTATTTTTTCCGCTTCGCCGTTTTTGTTTGCGGTGAAATACAGGACTTTACTTCCCGCTTTCCCCTGCGTGAGGTCGTATTCCTTGTCGCGGGTGATGCCCCCGATAGCAAAACGTTTTACATAACAGACGCCAATTTTCCCGTCCGAATACGCCATATTGTAAATGGTGCGGTCATCGTTGCGGGTAAACACGTCCACATGAATAATATCCTTCCCAACGAATTGTTTATCAGCAACTTTCGTAACCATAAAACTGCCATTTTCGCGGAAAACAATAATTTCATCTATATCAGAACAATCGCAAACATACTCGTTTTTCTTCAAGCCGATGCCGATAAAACCCTCTTCCCTGTCCACATACAGTTTTTGATTTGCAACGGCAACGGTCGCCACCGTAATATTGTCAAAATTGCGGATTTCGGTTTTGCGTTCCTTGCCCGCCCCGTATTTTTTCTTGATTTGCTTGAAATAATGTATTGTGTAGTCAATCAAATGGTTAAGGTGATTGTTCACCTCTTCAATATTTGCTTCGATGTCCTGTATCTGCTCGTCTGCTTTTTTGATGTCGAACTTTGAAATTTTGCGAACAGGTTTTTCCGTCAGTTTCAACACGTCCTCCCGCGTGATTTCCTTTTTGAAAAGCGGACGGTAGGGGTCAAAAGCACGTTCAATTGCATCTATCTGTGCCTCAAAACTTTCCTGTTCTTTTTCAAGTTCTTTGTATATCTTTTTCTCAAAAAATATTTTTTCCAGCGAAATCCAGTGCCAATCTTCATTGAGTTCGTCCAACAGAATTTCCAATTCCTGTTTGAGCAGATTTAATGTATTTTGGGTATTTTCCCGCAAAATATATTTCACATCAACAAAAACGGGCTTATCGTTCTGAATTACACAGGCATTGGGTGATATGGATTTTTGGCAATCAGTGAAAGCATACAAGGCATCGATGGTCTGGTCGGGTGAGGTGTTGGGGGCTAAATGCAACACAATTTCCGCATTTTCAGCCGTTTTGTCAAAAATTTTCTTCAAAGTGATGCGTCCCTTGTCCGCCGCTTTGGTAATGCTGTCAATGAGCGACTGCGTAGTGGTTTCGGGCGGAATTTCGGAAATGACCAGCGTTTTTTTATCCAACTGGGAAATTTTTGCCCGTACGCGGATTTTCCCGCCCCGCAGTCCGTCATTATAATTGCTCACATCGACGTAACCGCCTGTCAGGAAATCGGGATAAATTACAAAATCCCTGTTTTCCAAAATGGCTATTGACGCGTCAATCAATTCGTTAAAGTTATGCGGTAATATCTTGGAAGCCAAACCTACACCAATTCCTTCGCCGCCCTGTGCCAACAGCAGAGGAAATTTCACGGGTAGGCAAATCGGTTCTTTGTTTCGTCCGTCATAAGAATATTTCCAGCGGGTTGTCTTGGGATTGAACACCACCTCCAAGGCAAATTTGGACAAACGGGCTTCGATATAACGCGGGGCAGCGGCACTGTCGCCCGTGAGTATGTTTCCCCAATTGCCTTGACAATCAATCAATAACTCTTTTTGCCCCATATTCACCAAGGCATCGCCGATAGAAGCATCGCCGTGCGGGTGGTATTTCATGGTGTTGCCGATGATGTTGGCAACCTTGTTGTAACGCCCGTCTTCCAACTCCCTCATAGAGTGCATAATACGCCGTTGCACAGGTTTTAACCCATCGTAAATATCCGCTACGGCGCGGTCTAAATTCACATATGAGGCGTAATCCAAAAACCAATTCTCAAACATGTTGTTCACATGCAGGAGATTCTGTAAATCACTGATATTGCTTTCCGTAGAGGAAATTTGCAAATCTTCGTTTTCCACTTGCTGTATGTTGTTGCCTGCTTCGTCCATAAATTTTTTTTTAGTACGGACAAAGGCTAATTCCCACGCTGAAAGGATTTATCTGGGGACCGTTGCCTGCCTCAAACATCTTGGTTATCATGTAACTACCGTAAACACTGACAAATTTCCAACCCGTTCGGAAAGTTACCTCAACGGGAATTTTCGTTCGGTTGGGAATATGATAATTTTTAAATTGGTCTTTGTTTAACAGCGGTTTACCCATTTGGGTAAGTATCGGGTCTCCGAAATATTTTGAATGCACATCTGCGGTCAGCCCGATACGGACGCCTGCACTAATTTTGAACCCGCAACGGTGGCGATACCGAAATTCAATCGGAATGTTTACATTGGTAAACGTAATCATGTTGCTGCGGTACTTTATCGTTTCGGGCAACGGCTCAACCACGGTGTGATATTGCCCATCTCGGCTAATATCCCATAATCCATTGGAATAGAGGTTGAAATTGGTAACGCCGACACCTATCCCAAAACTGAACGGTGCGTTTTTCTTCACTGGCAAATCAAAAATGAAAGCTGCATTCACGCCGAAATGAATGGCTTTGGGTTTGATGCCCGCAGGAAGTCCCTGCCAGATACTTGTGTAAAAATCCAACACGATACGGTCTTTGAACAATAGGGGCGAGGGAACGGTTGGCTTTAACCGCGTTGTATCCTGTCCCAATACAAACGAACTGCTTAATATACACAGTGTTATCAATAAAATTGCTTTCTTCATGCTTTATGATGTATTTTATTTTTATTACTTAATTTTCTATATTTCAAACGGAAAGGGCAATAAATCCTGCACGCTTTCCACACTAAAAATTTCTGTTGCTGTTCCGTTGCACAAAATACGGATATTACCCTTGCTTCTTTGCTGACACTCCGCCAATACCTGCCGACAAGCCCCGCAAGGAGTAACAAAGCTTTTCAACTGATAATCAATAGGATTGCCGAAAATGGCAATGGCTTTTATCTGTTCCTGCGGATATTGAGCCATCGCGGAAAACAATGCAACCCGTTCCGCACAAATACCTTCTGGGTAAGATGCGTTTTCCTGATTGTTGCCCGTTACGATTGTACCATTTCCCAAAAGTACCGCCGCCCCCACTCGAAATCGAGAATAGGGAGCATAAGCAGAAAGACTTGCTTCCTGCGCCTTTTCCAGCAACGCACGGTCTTCCTGCGGTAATTCCTCACCGCTATTGAAAATGCTGTACTTTATGTTTATGGTCTCGCTCTTCATTAAAATTTTATATCTTAAATTTTTTTAACGCAGCAATTGAGGGGTTATTGTTATTGCGGTTAAAAAAAATATACATGTTACGGAGCATAAATTAAAATAGTACAAAAAAAGCATAACGCTATTATGCTTTTTTTGTACTGTTTTTCAGGAAATTAAGCCGATTTTCACAACATATGCATTTAATTCAAACCGTGCAAAAGTTTAATTTTTCTTTAATTCTTTGTTGTTTGTTTGATTTCACCATTTTGCCTTCTTCATGAAGAAGCCAATTTCTATTAAGGTCTGGGAAAGCGGTTAGAATATTGTTCAATTTTCATCTTCAAAAGCCATTGATATATAGATATTTGACAACATACATCTCTCTTCAAATTGCTTTGTCTGTGTTTTTTTATACCTGATATACTCCATTATCCTTTCTTTAGTATCCATAAAAGCAGTTATTTTAAAAAAAGCAACGAAATATTATGTGAAAATTTTGGTACAAAAAAATCAACCTTTCCATTTTCATTAAAAAATGCTATCTTTGCAAATCACAATATCATAAAGCATAAAATAGTATGGCAAACAGCGTGAAATCAAAATCAAAAAAAGGAAACAGACTGACAGTGAAGAATTTATGGAAAATATTTGCCTGTTTTTGGGCGGTTGTATTTTTGTTGTTTACGTTTATTTCTTTGGGGTGGCTTGGATTTATGCCCTCTTTTGAGGAGTTGGAAAATCCACGCATCAACCTTGCTACCGAAATTATTTCGGAGGACGGCTACGTGTTGGGGAAATATTACGTTGAAAACCGTTCCAATATCCCGTACAGCCAATTACCTGAAAATCTGGTAAATGCATTGGTTGCAACGGAAGATGTGCGGTTTTACAAACATTCTGGGATAGACTTTCGAGCCTTGTCCCGCGTTGCATTCGGTGTGGTTACCCGTTCGAGCAAGGGCGGAGGAAGTACCCTCACACAACAGTTGGCAAAGACGCTGTTCCCGCGTAAAAGTTCTAATTTTGTGGTAGTTGCGTTCACGAAATTAAAGGAATGGGTGGTTGCGGTGAAGTTGGAGCGAAACTATTCAAAAAACGAAATTCTTGCCATGTATCTAAACACGGTTGATTTCGGCAATATGTCCTCGGGCATAAAATCGGCAGCAAAAACCTATTTTGACAAACTGCCCAAAGATTTGACCACCGAAGAAAGTGCGTTGCTGGTGGGCATGTTGAAAGCCCCCTCCACTTACAATCCGCGCCGTAATCCCGAAAATGCACTCAACCGCAGAAATACGGTCTTGAACCAAATGAAAAAATATGGTTTTCTGGAAGAGGAGGAACTTTCAGCCTTGAAAGAGAAGCCGATAGATATGTCCAAATTCAGACTGCAAGACCACAGGGCTGGGGCGGCGACCTATTTCCGCGAATACATACGGTTGTTTTTGACCGATTGGGCAAAGCAAAATCCCAAACCAGACGGAACGCATTGGGACATTTACAAAGACGGGTTAAAAATCTATACCACAATCAATTACAAAATGCAGGGTTATGCCGAAGATGCCGTGCAGGAATGGGTGGTAAACACTTTGCAACCACAGTTTTTTGACCATTGGAAAGGCAAAAAGAATGCTCCGTTTCACAATATTTCGGCAGAACAGACCGAACAGATATTGACGCGTGCCATGAAAAATTCCGCCCGCTACAAAAGTATGAAAGAAGAGGGTTTTTCTGAAAAAGAAATCCGAAAAGCCTTTGAAACGCCTTGCAAAATGTGGATTTACAACGGAAAGGAAGAGGTCGATACGGTGATGTCTCCGCTGGATTCCATTCGGCACATGAAGTCCTTTCTCAATTGCGGTTTCATGGCAATTGAGCCGCACACGGGAAAAGTGCGGGCATACGTGGGCGGTACGAATTACGAATATTTTCAGTACGACCATGTAATGAAGGCGAAACGGCAGGTCGGTTCAACGTTTAAACCCTTTGTTTACACGCTTGCGATGGCGGACGGCGAGTTTTCGCCTTGTACGATGGTTGCCAATCTTCCCGTAACTTTCGATTTGCCCGAAGGAAAATCCTGGACACCTAAAAATTCAAGCGATTTCAAAGAAGGTCAGATGATTACGTTGAGCGAGGCATTGGCAAATTCAATCAATACCATTTCGGCGTATCTGATTAAACGTTACGGGGCAAGTGCGGTTGTGCATCTTGTCCGCAAAATGGGCATACAAAGTCCCATTGACGAAGTGCCGTCTATTTGTTTGGGGACTTGCGACCTTACGCTTTATGAAATGGTGGGGGCAATCAACACGTTCAACAATCACGGCGTTTACATCAAACCGTATTTCATTACGAAGATTTGCAACAACAAGGGCAATGTGCTGGCAACTTTTACCACCGAACAAAATGAGGCAATGGACGAAGTATCAGCGTATAAGACTGTCCGTTTGATGCAGGGCGTTGTCTTGCAGGGGACGGCTGCCCGTTTGAATTACAAATATAAATTGAATATGCCCATGGCGGGAAAAACAGGCACCACCGACAACAATTCAGACGGCTGGTTTATGGGATATACCCCCATGCTGACGGCAGGTGCGTGGGTCGGTTGCGAGGACAGAGCCGCCCATTTCCGCTCTACAAGTCTGGGACAGGGGGCGAATACGGGGTTGCCTGTCTGGGCGATTTTTGTGAAAAAATGTTACGAAGACAAGTCCTTGAATTTCTCCGCAAAAGAATTTCCTGCTCCCGAAAACAATGCAGATTTGAATTTGGATATTTTTAATTGCAAGGCAAATCCCTCAAAAACAAATGCTTCGCATAATTTTGATTGATGAACGATAGCGCATGACAAAAAAATCTTTGCTTTAAGCCCCTTGCGGAACTTTGGAGATGCTATATTATATAATATAAATGTACAAAACACAAAATCCTCAAATTAATTCATTTTTTGAGGGAAAGGGATTGTTTTTACAAAAAAAAATTGTATCTTTGCAAATTAGTAACAAAAAATTTAAAAAAATTAAGATAGAGATGAAGAGATTAGGAATTTTTATCGCCGTATTGACGGCAGGAATTGGGGTCGCCCAAAGTCAAGAGTTGAAAACTGCTATGGATTCAGCAGCGTATGTGCTTGGTAATCAGTACGGAGAACAACTGTTTGTGAACCAACTTAAATTCAATCTGGAAGCGTTTAACGCAGGAATGCGGGATGGCGCAAACGGTAGTTCGAAAATCCAAGAACCGCAAAAATCGGAAGTGATGCAGGCGTTCGAACAGTACATTCAATCGGTACAGCAGGAAAAATCGGAAAGAGAATCGCGGTTTAACAAAGAAGTTGCTAAAAGTATTTTGGAGCAAAATCGTCAAAATAAGGCGATTAAGGAAACGGCAAGCGGTTTGCAGTACCAAGTGATTAAAGAGGGAACAGGGAAAAGTCCCCTCGAAACAGACAAAGTAGAAGTGCATTACGAAGGCACGCTGTTCAACGGACAGAAGTTCGACTCCTCGAAAGAGCGGGGACAACCTGCTTCGTTTTACCTCAATCAAGTGATTAGAGGTTGGACGGAAGGGCTTCAACTGATGAAAGAAGGCGGCATCTACAAGTTTTGGATTCCGTCCGAACTCGGTTACGGCGACCAAGCCATGGGAAATGTAATTCCCGCAGGTTCGCTTTTGATTTTTGAGGTGGAACTTTTGAAAATAAATCCTTAAAAAAGGTGTCATTTTTTTTGGTTAAAACCAAAAATGGGACAAAAAACGATTTTTTATGTTTTTCTAAAAACAAAAATAGTAGTCCCTGACAGAATTTATTACAGTATAACATTATCAGGCAGTGTTTTGAGAAAAAAAACACTGCCTTTTTGTTTTTTAAGAAAATGATATAGAAAAATAGGATACTTTTTTTCTATTTATTAGATAAAACAGAGATGCTAAAAGTGGTGTGTTGCAGAATTATAGTAAATTTAATAAAACCATTATAAAATATACGCATGACAAGTGTTGAAATTTATAAATCATTGATTAATAAGTAAAACTATTTGCAGCACACAGAAAAATATGAATTCTGACAAAAAACAAGGAAAAATACTCTAAATATATCGCTTATTTATTATATCTTTGCATTTTGAAATAAAACAGTAATTAAATTATTAAATTATTAAATTATTAAATTATTAAATTATTAAATTATAAATAGTTATATAAACATTTTTAATGAGTAAGAAGAGATATTTTTTACAGATTTTTACAGCCCTGTTGCTATTTGCTGCAATTTTCGGGCTATGTACGAATGCACAAGGAAGTGTAAGGGTTCGTACGATGTGTTTAGGGGCAACGGATTCAATCAAGTTGCCAGCACCCATGCCAGGCACGGGTCTGCATGAGTGGTACTTAGTTGGAAACCCTAATGCAAAGGGGTTGGGAACGGAAGTCCTTTGGATAAACAATGCCTCTCCTGCCGATGCGGGTACGTACGTTTGCCGAAGAGATATGGTCACGTCTCCTGATACCATTGTGTTGCAGGTTGCAGTAAACCCGATTCCGGGAGAGATACTGTATAATGGCGTGCCGTTGGTGAACAATCAAAATGTGTGTTTGCAAACGCTCTCCACGTACAGCATACCCGAGGGCATGCGGATTGACTCCTTTAAAGTTGTGGGCGGAACGCCGACAAGTAGTGTAAACAGTACCATTACGGTAACTTGGTCTAACTTGCCACCGAACAGTATTACTGCTTGGTATCGCGATGCACTCGGGTGCATATATGAGGCGACTTATGCAGTGCAGACAAATCCCCTGCCGCCAACACCGCCAGCACCAGGAACAAATATTGTTACCCCAATTTGTTCTTATGACACCTTTGCAGCCTGGGCACAAAATCCTCCTGGTCCCGACCAAATATACTTGTGGAGTGCAGATGGAGTAGATTTTGTACATAGTGTAAATGCAAGGACAGATTCAGCATTGATTTCGTATGGGGCTCTTACAGTGGGGGGAAATTATATTTTTCTAAGAGTGATGGATACTACTACAGGTTGTATAAGTTATCCCGCAAACAAATCGGTTGATGTACATCAGCGACCGTTTGTTGCCTATTTTGCTGACCTTGCTAATCCCACATGGTGTCCCCAAAAATGGCATGAGACAGTTGCCTCTGCGGCGGGTGGGCATAAGCAAAATGAACAAACGCTTACTTACCGTTTGGAGCGGGTAACGCACATTTTGTCTGCGAACAATGGAAGGTTTCCGCAAGGACATGTGTATCGTGATACGGCAATAAGCATTTCGAGTTCAGGTGGCGATTCGATTCGCAATCTCAGTTTTCCTCATGTATGGACGGGGGCTTGCGGCGATTCGATTGAAATGGTATTTAGGGTAATCGAAGATAATAACGGTTGCCAATCTAAATACAGTGATAAACTGATGATAGCAGACGATGTTTCAACGATTAAGTGGAAATTTATCGTAGAAAAAGATGTTTTTGTAAATACATCTGCAAGTTGTGTTTTTGATGCAAATGCGGAGGTTATAAATAAATCTCCAATTGCAACCAGCGATTGTTTTGACAGTATCGTTCCTTTGATGTTGGATTTAGATACGGTAGATTTACCCGCATCACAATGTCCGTATGTAAAACTCATTCACAGGCAATGGACGGCAACAACTACTTGCGGAGGCATACTTATAGATACGCAAAATATATATATAAGCAATGCCTTTCCACCTGTTGCAAATACAGCGGCACTGATAAATCCCGCCACTATTTATAGAAACGGTTGCAGTTATGATGCAAGTCCTTCCAATCCATTATTGGGAGAAATGACGGATTCCGCTTCCTGTTCCACACCGATAATCACCTATAGGGACAGTATGGTAGGCGGTGCTTGTCCGCAGGATAGCGTGCTAATCCGTAAATGGTATGTGCGGGACAGTTGCGGGCATGAAACGATGTTTCCAAATGGGACGAATGCTTTTGTGCAGATTATCAATGTGATAGATACAACGAAACCGGTACTTGACCATTCGTCGTTGTTAAGTACGATTACGCGTAATTATAATGCGTATTGCCAACCTGATATTGCTCCTGCACAGGGACAACGCCCAACAGCGGTGCGCAACTGTACAGGGACTTCCAGATTAACAGTTAGATACGAAGACCACCTTGACCATGCGTGTCCTACCAGACAATATACGCGTACATGGTTTGTAGAAGACTCATGCAAAATGCAAGCAGACCCTACAAGGACATATGTTGCTACATGGACACAAACAATAACCGTAGTAGATACAGGAAATACGGGAACATTGGTGTTTTTTCCAGACAGAGGCGCTTATGAGGAATATATTGTAACATCGTATTCAGGTGCATGTAATGCTCCTGCTTGGGGAAATGTTCCCGCTCCAACATTACCATATCGTATTAGCGGCAGTTGTAGTGGTTGTGTTGGCAACGGTTTGTCGGTAGCGACTGTCAATCAGGGTGCTGCAATGAGCAATGACGGTTGTCAAACGGCAGTTTCAAGGGAATATCGTTTGATTCAAAACGGCAATACAATAGCTACACTTCAACAGCAAGTTATTATTAAGAATAGAGTTCCGATTACTATGACTATGGGAACAATGGCAAATAAAGATACGATTACTGTTTATAGGAACGGTTGCAATGTTAGTATATCGCCGTCAAATACGGGACAACCAGCGGCAAATGGAGCATGTCCACAAACTCAAGCCCATCCTGATTACAGCGACCAAATGCTACCGGGAGCATGTCCGCAAGACTCCGTAATAAGAAGAACATGGTCGGGAACTGATAACTGCGGAAATCGTTCGGTATTTCCAAATGGCGATAGCACATTTATTCAGATAATCAATGTGATAGATACAACCACACCTGTTATTGACCATTCGGCTGTACCTGATACCGTTACGGTTTATGTTCAGGGAAATTGCGGTTTCAATATAGAGCCGACATATCAGACAACACCAACAGCGCAACAAAATTGCATGGGCAATTCTGTTTTATCCCTATCACAAATAACCAATGAATTACCCGCTCCGCCTGACTGTCAGAGAAGATATGAGCGTATATGGAGAGCAGTAGATTCGTGCAAAATGGCAGAATATCCATCGGGTAATTATTTTAGAGAATGGAGGCAAATAATAAAAGTAGTAGATACGGCACAAGTGAGAATAACAGCACTTCCAGGCAGAGAGAATGATACGCTTTATGTAACCGAGTTGGATAATGAAGACTGTTACTGCCGTACTGTATCTGCACCCACATTGCCCTATCATATTAGCGGTAGTTGCGGACTGTGCAATGCACAAATTGTTGTTGATACAACGCGTTTTAATGCAATGCCTTTCAATGGAACTTTAGGTCCATGCGAAGCAGAAGTTGTAAGAAATCTTAGTGTTATCGACCCCTATACGGGAACGCAGACTACGATACAGTATGTTCTTACACTGTTTGATAGAGTTGCCCCTGTTGTAACAGGAATGCCTGTGAAAGAACCGACAATTTATAGAAACAGCGGAGATTGTTCGTATAACAAAGACACCTCCCGTCCTGAATTGGGAGCGGTAAGAGCAACCAAAACCTGTTCAGACCCCATTATAACCTATAGAGATACCATGCGGGCGGGAACGCTTTACGGTCTTTGTCCGCAAGACAGCGTAATCGTAAGAACATGGAGGGTAAAAGATACCTGCGGAAATATCGGCATGATGCCCAACGATGAAGGCGAAGAAGTAGCCGTTTACCGTCAGATAATTTATGTGATAGATACGGCAAAACCTGAATTTGAAACCTATCCTTCTGATACGCTTCTCGTTTTTGTTAATAACGATTGCGCCTATCCCGATACGCTTGCAACCTCTGCAACAACACCAACAAAAGAACTTAACTGCAACAGAACATCACAATTAACCATTACGCATTCAGATGCAGAAGTGCTGAATGTGGATAATCATTGCGTTCCTGTTACGTACAACGGCATTCAGTACGGCGTTCAAAAATCATACACGCGTACCTGGAAAGTAGAAGACGATTGCAAAGGCTATTACAAAGAATGGACGCAAACCCTGCTTATCATAGATACAACACCACCCAATCTGGTGATTACCAAATTGATAGATACCGTTTATACAACGGCGGATGCAGGTTGCCAATATAATGCAAATCCCGAAGCAACTCCCAATCCAACGCCTTACACGGTTTCTGATTTTTGCGGAGAGTCGCAAGGGGAAATCAACGTTGTTCATGTTGATTTAGATACGGTACGTAATACCTGCGGCATGACCATCACCAGACAATGGACGGCAACCGATGCCTGCGGAAATTCCATCTCGAAAAATCAAACAATTCGGGTTTTGGACACGGTAAAACCCTATTTTACCCAATTCCCCAACACGCCCGATACGGTTAAAATGCCCGATGCGAGAGCCGATGTATTGGTATTCAATCCGCCTGTAAGCATGTTTAATGAAGCAAGAGCGGAGGATAACTGTACGGCAAATATCGTCCCTGTATCAACAACAGAATCCATGCGGGAAATCGCACCCTGTTTGTGGTATATTGAAAGAAAATGGACAATCACAGACGATTGCGGAAACAAATATGATTCCATTCAGCCTATTTATGTGAAAGACAGCACGCCTCCCGAAGGTCATGCTCCCGCAGAGGCAACGGTTTATGCCACAGCGACTTCATGCAGATATTCCGAAATATCCGACCCCATGAGTTTAACGGGCAGTGTAGTGGAAATTGCACACCCCAACCATACGGGCGGGAAATCGGTGATGGATGTAAGGGATAATATTGACCCCAATCCTACTGTAACTTACAAAGATACGGTTATCAAAAATGCAAACGGTTGCGGTTGGCGGATAACCCGTGTGTGGTTTATCTCCGATGCCTGCGGAAATATGAAATCCGATACGCAGCATATCAACATTCTTGACGATGTGAGTCCCACCTTGGAAGAACGCACTTATCCGCGTTTCAACGTCGTGTATAAAAGTCGTGAAGCAAACGGTCATTGCAGTTATGATTTATCTGCATTCGATGTAGATGCCCAACAGTTGAAAACCATGCTTACTGCACGGGATAACTGTACGGATTCCACCACCATGCAGGATTCCATTCATGCCACACCGATTGAAGTAATCGGCACCCTGTTGGTAAGCAGAACACCCAATGATATTACCACCGAGATAATGAATAAATTCGGCAATGTGCAGAATTCGGCATTATCCTTGCCGTTTACCACCACAAGCACACAGGCAAATAATATAAAAATCTATATTAGAGATTACCTTAGAAGCGTTATACTTGGAGAAATCCAGGCAGAATTTCAACGCGAACCGAAAATGGCAACGCTTCGGCATATTTGCGATGCAGAACTTTATATGAGAGGTTTCTACGTTTCTGATGAATGCGGAAATTATTACGAAGATGGTGCTTACAGTTGGGAAAACATTTTCGGAACGATAAATGCAGCCAAATTGAACACTTCGGAAATACTAAACGGTAATTATTCAAGTTTCAACAGTTCAGGATTGACATTCCCTTATCAGTTGTTTGTTGTGGTGGACACCGTACCGCCAAAGGTTGAAGTCCGCCTTCCCGACAAAGCAACCTGTAAGACTTTGCCTGATTATCCGTTTATTCGGTTAGAACAGATTGACCCCGCCGTGATGGGCATTCCGACTTATACAAGTTGTTCCCAGGAATTGACTTATGTTGAAGAAGTGCCGTCTCTGCTTGAAAACCGCCTTACCCCTGGAACGTTCGGATATAAAGACGAACGCCACATCTCCTTATTGCCGACAGCAGACGGTTATGTGGACAGAATATGGTATGCAATGAATGAATGCGGTGTGGTAACTTATGATACGCAACGGATTGACGTAACTTCGCAGCCTACTGTGTGGTTGGCTCGCGACCAGATGATTTGCGAAGGCAACGACCTGGTGATTACGGCAAATGTTTATCCTGCAAATGTAGAATATTCTTACGAATGGATATGGTGGGGCGATTCCCAAAATTTGGCAGAATTGCTTGAAGACCAGACAACACCCATTTTGACCATGCACGATTTGGCAGTAACCACTTACGGTCATCTGTTCAGATTTACGGCTTACAATGACGCTTCGGGCTGTTTCGTACAGGCTTTCGATACAATTTTTGTACGACCTGCCTTTGCCCGCACCATGCGTATTTACACCGATGCTCCTTTTGACCAGGGACAGCATATCATTTGCGAAAATACAGGCTTGACCCTAACCGCCGATGTGGATTTGTGGGACGAGCCGATAGACATGGTTTACCAGTGGTACAAAGATAACGAACCGATAGAAGGGGCAATTTATCCCGTCCTGGTAGATACCATTTCAGAAGGACATGCTTATCGATTTGAAATATCTCCAAGAGGAGGCGAAAGTTGCAATGTGGTTTCAAATACGATTAATGTAGCGGTTTTGCCTGCTCCTGTCATCAATATTTTGCAGGATTTCGATACGATTTGTCAAGGCGGAGAGGTTAATCTTACCGCACATCTCAACAGCGAAATGCTTACTTATTCCAATCAGGGAAGCATTACCTATCAATGGTATAAGGACGGAAATGCTATTCCGTATGCCACCGACCTGACTTATCTTGCCACCGATGCAGGTAAATATTGGTTTACAGCCGTGCAGAACAGAACAGGCTGTACCGCAACAATGGGTCTGGACACGGCAACGGTTACCGTTTTGAATGTTTTGCCCACTTTGAACAAAACGGATTTGGACAGCGTTTACTGTTTAAATTCGCAGGTGGCAATGTCGGTAAATATTGACGGAACAATACCAGGTTTTGGCACAGAAACTTACACATGGCGTAAAAACGGCATGGAAATCAACAACCTGACCGCCAACCATTTCATAGATGTATTGCCGACTTCCGGCATCACCATGTATGAAATAAAAGTACAAACGGCAGTTTCGGGTTGTGTCTCCGCATGGGATACGGCTTGGATTTTCCGTGTATTGACTGCTCCCGATATTATGATTTCGGGCAATTCGCTTGCCTGCGGAGCAGATTCGGCACAAGTGAATTTGACGGCAAATCTTTTGCCAACTTCTGCCAACCATGTTTATCAGTGGTATTTGAACAATGCACCGATTGCCAATGCAACGGACAGCGTTTACAAAAATGATTATTATCAGGCAAATATAAATCCTTACAATTTTGCAGTGCAGGTAAGAGATACGGTTACAGGCTGTATAATCATGAGCAGTTTGTACCCTGTATTTATTGAAAATGTTACCAACAATGCAATTATTGTTTCTACTTCCAGAACGCCCTGCAACGGCGAAGATGTAACTTTGACCGTTACCAATGTAGGAGCAAACGACCGCAACATGACCTATCAATGGTTTAAAAACGGCGTTGCCCTTACCGATACGGTGAATGGTGCAGTAAGCAATGTTTACACCTATCCCGCAGGAAATACAAGCGACACCTTTACTTTCGAAGCAAGACAGATAGGAACTTCTTGCGGTAGAAATTCCAACCCGATAATTATCAATCCTGTTGCAAAACCAGACAATATCAGTCTGCATATTACTTCAGCCAGAGATACCATTTGTGCGGGCGGAGAAATCTATTTGAGCGTTCCTTCCATACCAAATATGAAATATGTATGGTATGAAAACGGTGTGAAAATTGAAAATGCAGATTTGAATTGGTTGCGTCAAAACAACTTCTCGCAAACTTGCTGTTGCTGCAAAACAAGTGGCAATGTAGAAACGCACACTTATAATGTACGTTTGGAAAGCCTTACAACGGGTTGTCTCGCTGACGATTGGTCAGATACGGCAACCGTAGTGATTTACTGCAATCCGACTGTTGTTATTTCGGGCGAACCCATACTTTGCAACGATTCAAACATTGTTTTGGCAGCCAACGTGAGCGACAAGCCTGCAACGGCAAACTTCAAATACGAATGGAGGTTGTCCAACGCGGTGATTGCAAACACAACTGTGGATACTTTGAGGGAAAACCGTCCAGCCTCCAACCATTCGTATATTTATACGGTAGAGGCGAGAGATACGGCAAAAGGCTGTATTGCACTCAGCGCCCCGTTTGAAGTACGTATTGATGAAAGTCCAAAAGCATTCATCACCGCTACCGACGACAGTATTTGCGAAGGCGGACGCATTACCATGATTGCCAATCTGATAGACAACAACAGAAACGATGTAAGATACGTATGGGGACACAAATCCTCAACGGGCGAATTGGCTGATACATTAGGCACATTCAGAAGTCTGACGATTAATCCTCAACCCAATGATACATTTATGGTTGTGATTACGCATTCGTCTTCCGGTTGTACGGAAACGGTTACAAAGGCAATTACCGTAAATCCGAAACCTGAATTGACCGTTTCCGCTGTTTCAGGCATAGATACGGTTTGTACAGGCGGTGTTGTAATCCTTTCAGCAGGTGTTACAGGCGGCGTTGCAGGCGGTGAAGTTTATACATGGTATGTAAACAATACCCTGATACCGAACACAATAGGCGATACCTTAATTCATACCCCTGTAATAGCCAACGGAACAAGACAAACATACAAAGCAGTTGTAAGACAGTCTGCTTTGGGTTGCACTTCCGATTATGCTTCCGTTTCAGGAGCAAAAACAATCGAAGTGATAGATGTACCAAGCGTTGTTGTTGTTTCAAACAGCGGTTCGGCGGTTTGTCCAGAAGCAACTTTGGAATTGACGGCAAATGTCTTTCCAACTTCTTCAACCGCCTCCTTCACATGGTTTGAAAACGCTGCGGAAATACCCAATCATGACACAAATGTGCTTTCAGTTGCAAACAAGGCTTCAGGCACATATACTTATGAAGTAGCCATCAGCCAATACGGTTGTACGCCGAAATCGGCACCTCTAACCATCACGGTGAAAGATACTTTGCTTGTTGCCGTAAACGGAAATGCAGATACCATTTGCGAAGGTGGAAACGTTACCTTTACCGCAAATGTTACCCCTGCCGACAACTACAATTACGCATGGTCGTTCGACAATGGCGCTACTTTCCAGCCAGGCAGCAATTTGGTTTCTATTAACAAAGTGTTTGCTGATACAGGAATTCAAAATGTCGTCTTGCGGGTAATCCCGACTTACGGCAATGGAATTTGTGTGAAAGAAGCAAGTTTTGTCGTTAAAGTAAATCCGAAACCAAGATTGGTGGTAACGACTACCCCCGATACGATTTGTACAGGCGGAGTTGTAATTGCTTCAGCCGTAATTGACAGCGGCGGCGTTGCAGGCGGTGAAGTTTATACCTGGTATGTAAACAATACCTTGATACCGAATACCATCGGCGATACCTTAATTCATGCCCCTGTAATTGCAAACGGTACAACACAAACCTACAAGGCAATTGTAAGCCAAACTGCTTCGGGTTGTATTTCCGATTATAATGCAGTTTTAGGAACAAAAACGGTAGAAGTAAGAGATGTCCCTGTTGTTGCGGTAGTTTCAAATACCAGCAGTTTTGCAACCTGTCCGGAAGAACCTTTCCTCTTGACTGCCAATGTAGTTCCAAGTTCGGCAAACGTTCCCACCACGTTCACATGGTTTGAAAACAATATTGAAATGTCTGATGATTCCGCAGTGTTTATTGTGGAAAACAGACCTCCGGGAACATACATTTATGTAGTAGCGGTTACGCAGTACGGTTATACACAACGCTCTACCCCTATAGCCGTTACGGTGAAAGATACAATGGTTGTCGGCATAAGTACGAGCGAAGATACCATTTGCGAGGGCGGAAATATTACATTTACAACAAATATTTCTCCTGCTGACAATTATACTTATTCATGGTCGTTTGACAATGGCGTTACTTTCCAGACAGGCAGTAATTTGTCTTCCATTAACAAAGTATTTGCAGATACAGGAATTCAAAATGTCATCTTGCGGGTAAGCCCAACGGATTGCGATGGAAATTGTGTGAAAGAAACAAGCATTTCCGTCAAAGTAAATCCGAAACCAAGATTGGTGGTAACGACTACCCCCGATACGATTTGTACAGGCGGTGTTGTAATTGCTTCAGCCGTAATTGACAGCGGTGGCGTTGCAGGCGGAGAAGTTTATACCTGGTATGCAAACAATGTCTTAATACCGAACACCATCAGCGATACCTTAATTCATGCCCCTGTAATTGCCAACGGTACAACACAAACCTACAAGGCAATTGTAAGCCAAACTGCTTCGGGTTGTATTTCCGATTACGCTTCTGTTACGGGAACAAACACGGTAGAAGTAAGAGATGTCCCTGTTGTTGTGATTGTTCCAAACATCAACGGCTCGGCGATTTGTCCAGAAGAACCGTTTGTCTTGACTGCAAATGTAGTTCCACCTTCTGCAAACACCACGTTCACATGGTATGAAAACAATGTTGAAATATCTGTGCAAGATACAAATACGCTTTCAGTGGAAAACAGACCTTCGGGAACATATACGTATGAAGTAGCAGTTACGCAGTACGGTTCTACACAGCGTTCTGCCCCCGTAACCATTACGGTGAAAGATACAATGCTTCTTGGCGTAAATACGAGCGAAGATACCATTTGCGAGGGCGGAAATATCACGTTTACAACGAGTATTTTCCCCAACGACAATTATAGTTACGCATGGTCATTCGACAATGGCGTTACTTTCCAGACGGGCGGCAATCTGTCAACCATTACCAAAATGTTCTCAGATACAGGAACTCAGAATGTTATCTTGCGGGTAATCCCGACATACGGCAACGGAAATTGCTATAAAGATACCATTTTCACGGTTAGGGTAAATCCCAAACCTGAATTGAGCGTTACGACTTCTCCCGATACAATTTGTACAGGCGGTGTTGTTGTAGTTTCAACGGAAATTATCAGCGGCGGCGTTGCAGGCGGAGAAGTTTATACCTGGTATGTAAACAATGTATTGATACCGAACACCATCAGCGATACCTTAATTCATACCCCTATAATTGCCAACGGCACAACACAAACCTACAAGGCAATTGTAAGCCAAGCGGCTTCGGGTTGTACGTCTGATTATGCGTCTGTTACGGGAACGAAAACGGTAGAAGTAAAAGACAGACCTGTTGTTGTTGTTGTTTCAAACATCAACGGTTCGGCAACCTGCCCAGAAGATGCTTTTATATTGACTGCCAATGTAGTTCCAAGTTCTGACTCCGTTTCCACCATCTTCACATGGTATGAAAACAATGTTGAAATATCTGTGCAAGACACAAATAGGCTTTCAGTGGAAAACAAAGCACCAGGAATTTACATTTATGAAGCAGCAGTTACGCAGTACGGCTATACGCAGCGTTCTGCTCCTGTAACCATTACGGTGAAAGACACTTTGGTTGTTGCTGTAAACACAAGTGCCGATACTATTTGCGAAGGCGGAACTGTTTCCTTTACAGCGAATGTTACCCCCGCAGGTAATTACGATTATGCGTGGTCATTCGACAATGGCAACACTTTCCAAACAGGCAGCAATTTGTCAAGCATTAACAGAACATTTGCAAATGCAGGTACGGACACGGTTATACTGAAAGTAATGCCGACTTATGGCAATGGCAACTGTGTGAAAGAGAATAGTTTCATCATTAAAGTAAATGCGAAACCCAGCATAACGGTAAATACCACCAATTCCGCATTCGATACGGTTTGCACAGGCAGCGTTGTGTTTGTTTCAGCGACAATCGACAGCGGCGGTTTTGCTGGCGGCGAAACATACACATGGTATGTAAACAACATCTTGGTACCGAACACCATCGGCGATACCTTAATTCATACCCCTGTAATTGCCAACGGAGCAATACAAACTTACAGGGCAGTTGTAACGCAAACGGCTTCGGGTTGTACTTCGGATTATGCTTTTGCTTCTGCGGTTAAAACGGTGGCAGTAAGAGATTTCCCAGCCGTAGTTGTTGTTTCAAACAGCGGTTCGGCTGTCTGTCCAGAAGCAACTTTTGAATTGACTGCAAATGTAGTTCCAAGTTCTGTCCCCACTACTTTCACATGGTTTGTAAACAATGTTGAAATACCTAATCAGGACACAAACGTCCTTACCGTGGCAGACAAAACGCCAGGAATTTACACTTATGAAGCATCGGCTAATCAGTACGGTTGTACGCAACGTTCTGCTCCTGTAACCATTACGGTGAAAGATACTTTGGTTGTTGCCGTAAACACAAGTGCAGACACCATTTGCGAAGGCGGAAATGTTACCTTTACGGCAAATGTTACCCCCGCAGGCAACTACGATTATTCGTGGTCGTTCGACAATGGCAACACTTTCCAAACAGGAAGCAATTTGTCAAGCATCAACAGAGCGTTTGCAAATGCAGGTACTGACACAATTATATTGAAAGTAATGCCGACTTACGGCAACGGCAACTGTGTGAAAGAGACAAGTTTCATCATCAAAGTAAATGCGAAACCCAGTGTAACGGTAAATACCACCAATTCCGCATTCGATACGGTTTGCACAGGCAGCGTAGTAGTTGTTTCAGCGACAATCGACAGCGGCGGTTTTTCCGGCGGCGAAACATACACATGGTATGTAAACAACATCTTGGTACCGAACACCATCGGCGATACCTTAATTCATACCCCTGTAATTGCCAACGGAGCAACACAAACTTACAGGGCAGTTGTAACGCAAACGGCTTCGGGTTGTACTTCGGATTATGCTTTTGCCTCTGCGGTTAAAACGGTGGCAGTAAAAGATTTCCCTGCCGTTGTGGTTGTTTCAAACAGCGGTTCGGCTGTCTGTCCAGAAGCAACTTTTGAATTGACGGCAAATGTCGTTCCAACTTCTGCCCCCACTACTTTCGCATGGTATGTAAACAATGTTGAAATACCTAATCAGGACACAAGCGTGCTTACAGTGTCAAACAATGCACCAGGAATTTACACTTATGAAGCATCGGTTAATCAGCACGGTTGTACGCAACGTTCTGCTCCTGTAACCATTACGGTAAAAGACACTTTGGTTGTTGCCGTAAACATGAGCGAAACATCTATTTGCGACAGCGGACGCATCACCTTTACGGCGAATGTTACCCCCGCAGATAACTACAATTATGCGTGGTCGTTCGACGGCGGAGCAAGTTTCCAAACAGGCAGCAATCTGACTACAATCAGCAATATGTTCAAATATGCAGATGGACAAACTCAAAACATTACATTGAGAGTTCTCCCAACTTACGGAAACGGAAATTGCGTGAAAGACACCAATTTCTCAATCACCGTAAATCCGAAACCTGCATTAGACCTTACGCCTTCTTCCAACAACATTTGCGAAGGCAGCATGGTAAATTTCTCTGCTGATGTTGATGTTGCCAACGGTGGCGTTGCAGGCGGAGAACGCTATACCTGGTATAGAAACGGCATTCAAATATTTGGTGCTGTAAATACGGTAAGCAATACATTGAGCGATGTCCCTGTAAATGGCGGAATGCTGATTGACAGCATGGTATATACTTATACCGTAACTGTTTCTCAGGCTGCTTCGGGCTGTACGGCTACGGCAGGCACGCCTCAGCAAATCGTTGTAAGGCGTACTCCTGTTGTTAATATTACGCCGCTTGGAAGCACCACAATTTGCGAAGGTACGCCCTTGCAGATACATGCAAATGTCAGTCCGCTGGCGAATACTACCTATCAGTGGTACGAAGACAATGCCCCGATAGCAAACAGCAACCATGCAGTAGATACAACAAGAAACGACCTGCCCGCAGGCATACATACTTACAAAGTAACAGCAACACAGGCTTCAGGTTGTACGCCTGTATCCAATATTGTTACGGTTACGGTACTTGCCAAACCGACAGTCAGCCTTTTTGCCAACCATGACACAGCCTGTACGGGCGGAACATTTGCATTCACTGCTTCTCCAAGCACGAATGTTTTCAATTATAATTACGAGTGGAAAATAAATGGAACACCGCAAAACAGTGTCAATGGCAATACCATTACAAGAAATTTGGCAAAATTGCAGGAAAACACGGTGAAAGTAACCATGTATCCTACATTCGACAACAATTGTGCAGTTACAGACTCGATGAGTGTATATGTAAGACAACAGCCTGTCCTCACCGTACATCCTGATGTTGATGCAATTTGTGCAGGCGGTATTGTCAATCTGAGAACAGAAATTGACTGGTCGAACGATAACGGCAATCTCGAAATCCCCAACAAACAGGATTACGAATGGCAAATAAACGGTCATACGATTTTCACGGCTACGCACTCAGGACACAGCGAGGTATTGAGCCTTGTTCAAAACCACAAATATTCCGTACGCATGATGCAGAAAGATGATTTGGGTTGCCGCACTGAGTATGCCGATACTTTCGTGAATGTGGTTGCACAGCCCAAAGTGGCAATTGCTACTACGGACTCCCTGCGTCAGATTTGCGTAGGCGGCGAAGTGGAATTGCAGGCTACCGTTACCGATACGGCAAACAAAGCCGTTTACGGTACGCCAACTTATGTTTGGTATTGGCAATTGGGCAATGCTACCTGGGCGGAAGTTTCTCTTGCGAATAACGACAGTTTGTTGCAGGCAACATTAACCCGTCTGGGAAGATATGATTATCATACCACAGTTACATTTGCAGGACGCGGTTGCAAACCTGCCGAATCCAATTTGATAACTTATGATGTTGTGGCTCAACCGAGTTGGAATACGGTTACAATCAATCCTTCGGGAACGGTATGTGCCGGCGAACAGGTTGAACTTACTGCAACCGTTCAGGGCGGAGTAAGAGATGCAGCAGGCAACACCAATGGTACTGTACAGTGGTTGGCAGACGGTACGCCTGTCGCAGCAGGTCTGGGCGGACATGTATTCGATTTCCCGAAGAAAACAACAGAGTACAAAGTCGTTTACAACAATCTGTTAGGAAACGGCTGTAAGCTGGATACCACCGAAGGAACAACAATCAACCTCAGCGGTCGTCCCTATATCGTATCCATGACATTGAACGGTACAACAACCGATACCATGTTATGCGGAAACGATGTTCAGTCCATTATCAATTTGGAAGTGGAATTTGCAGGTCAGAAACCGTTTAGATTTGAATTGAGCGAAGCTACCCAACACGGCATTGTCAAACAACTTTTGATAACGCACGATTCGTTCTACACCATGCAGTTGAGACCGACAGAAACGGCAGTTTACACCATCTCCATGTTGGAAGATGCCACCATTTGTCCCGCCTATGCCAGCACGCTTACCGCATCGGTAACGATACACGTAACGCACATTGACAACATTTCAATGGCTGTTACCTGCGGCGAACCCGTAGCCGGTCAGCCGCCTTTGGCAAGGGTATATTTTGACATTGTAAGCCTGCCTTTCAATGCGATGTATAAACAAGCAACTGTCTTTTATAATGGAAAAGATACCGTACATAATGTATTGCTCAAAAGAGTACCCGAAGCCATTCTGACAATGGGCAACCTCAATTTCATGGAGTTTGCAACCCCTGAAATCCCTGGCGATTACGAAATGTACCTGGACATCAACGGCTGTATCTATCCGTTCACTTTGAAAGTACTGAAAGCCAATACAGGCAGTGGTGCAACACCGCTTGTAACCCAAAGATGGCATGACGTGGTGGTTGTAAACAACAACCCGAACACCAACGGCGGATACACTTTCACTTCTTACCAGTGGTACAAAAACGGCGAGCCGATTGCAGGAGCAACAGGTCAGTTCTATCAGGAAATGGGCGGACTTAACGGTTACTATGCCGTATTGCTGACCTACATCGGTCCAGACGGAAAACCTGTTCAGTTTATGACTTGCGAAACCTATTTTGCAGGCAAAGAACCGGTGATGAGCGTAGCACCTAATCCTGCTCGCAGGTTTCAGGAGATTACAATCTACACTTCTCTGTCTCAGGAAGAATTGGAGGGTGCGGTCTTAAATCTCTACACCATTACAGGTCAGCATTTGAAAGAGGTCAGGATAACCAGCAATATCATTAAGATTGAAGGTTTTGCGTCTCCGGCTGCCTACATAGGTAAAATAACCACAGGCACTAAGGAAACCAAAACAGTGAAAATGATAGTTATTGAGTAATTAAAAAGAGTAATTAAAATAAGTTTTTAACAGAAATAAAAAAATTAGTTATTATGAAACAGCAAATAGTTTTAATAGGTCTTGTTTTTGCAGTAATGACTGCATTTTCACAAACAAATAATAGTACGCCGAATTCAAACGGAAAAACAGTGGTGAGACCTCCGAAAAAGGAGAAACCTTGTTTTCACCGCGTGTGGGCAGATTTTGGAACTGCGTATACCAACAACATATACAACCGTTTCAATAAGTTTGAACCCAACGCTTTACGGCAGGATTATTCCTTCAGCAATCTGTTGGAGGTAGGTTATGCCTACTACTTCCACCCCAAATTCGGGGTCGGTCTTGGAGTAGGCTTGTCGAAGATTTGGGCAAAAGCCACCCTGGGAACAAATACGTATATTCCAGGTTATCGGGATTCGAACTATATTCCTGATAATATAGAAGTTCCATCGGAGGCGGAGTTGTACGACAAGTGGCTTCGCAGCGATGGGCTGAAGGAAAAACAGGCAATCTGGGCTATCGAAATCCCTTTGACCTTCCAGTTTGAAACCCGTTTTGGCAGAACCAAACGCAACGGACTGCTCGCAACAGTAGGCGTGAAAGGGTATTTGCCCATTCCGAAAGCCCGCATTTATTTCAAAGAGGGGGAAGTCGCCCAAAGGGGGTATGACGAGTGGTTGAACGTGAAGTGGCCTGAGGATATGCCCGTGCATTTTGAACGCAAATCCATGCAGAAAACTTTCGCCCAGGCAAAGATGAGTCCCTCGGTGGACATCATCGGAAATGTCGGAGGACTTATCGGATTGACCAGACGTGCAGACCTTTATCTGGGTGTCTATGCCTCTTACGGCTTCATGGATATTCTTCCAAAAGAAAGGGAAAATGTGAATTTTGTAGAAGGCGATTACCTCAACGGACTGCTCAATTCCAACACTTTGGACAAGTACAGCGAGAAATATCCCGATGTGAAAGTGAGTACGAAATGGAATTTGTTCCAAGCAGGTATTAAGGTGGGCGTTCGTGTGAAAGCTTGTGGTCAGCGCAGACAGTCGTTCTACGAAGACAAACGCGACTTCCTGGATAAATACGGCGACCAGTTGGCAAACGCCAAAAATAACGAACCGAAGAAACCGCTCAAGGAAGACGAACCGAAGAAGAACGACAGCGAACCTGTTTACATCATGCCGATAGTTCTTGGCAATCCTTCTCCTGCAAGACGCGGCGGCGGCGGTGGCGGTGGAGCGCTCGACAGTATTCCTGACGATGATTTCCCAGAAAATATGAACCCCATCGTGAAAGATTTGCTTAAGTATCTCTTGCCGAGAACAAACCCTGCCAATCCTAACAATGACCGTTTCAATGTTCTTGACGATGACCCTGCCAATGACCCCGCAGTACGGCAATTGCTTAATTCGCTGACAAATGCGCAAATCTATTTTGATTTGGATAAGGATATTCCCAACAGACCAAGAATTGCACACAACGAAGTTGAGAAAGCCGTTTTCATTCTGAAAAACAATCCTGACATCAAGATTATCATTGCAGGTTATACTTGCCGTTTGGGTTCTCAGGCGCACAATGAAGATTTGGCACAACGAAGAGCGAACACCGTACGCAATATGTTCATAGCAAGAGGCGTTAATCCTGAACAGGTGGATACTGAAACCTTCACGGTGGCAAACTACCCGTGGGAAGTGAGAAGCACTTTCCATACGTTGGAGGATGCCCGTACGGTAATATTCAGAATTGAACGTTTAAAGAAATAAAAATTTTTTAACATGCAAAGAAATTTCAGAAGCCTTCCTGTGGGAGGCTTCTTTTTTGTTAGAAAGAGGAGGGGAAATGTAGATGGTATACCCTCCCTGCTTTCCTCCGCAGTGGGGGGAGGCAATTCTCCGCAATGGGGGGAGGCAATCCTCCGCAATGGGGGGAGGCAGTCCTCCGTAATGGGGGGAGATGTTGATTGTACGCAACCCCCTATCCCCCCCCGAAAGGGAGGGAACTTCTCCCTCCTTCGGAGGGGGGTAAGGGGAGGCTTAATCTTTTTTCTGCTCTTCAGCATCGGTTTTGCACAAGAAAAAAACAGTCCGCAAACATGGGCGGACAGCGTATTGAAAACCATGACCTTGGACGAAAAAATTGCCCAATTGATGTTCATTCGGGCGCATTCCGACAAAAATGCC
>Ga0268262_10001574_pt1 | contig 27963 bp, 18 predicted proteins | sample TergutNc150P3_FD_190354 | JGI IMG/M metagenome (GOLD analysis project Ga0268262, IMG submission 190354) | Nasutitermes corniger P3 segment gut microbial community from laboratory colony in Florida, USA - Nc150 P3 (SPAdes) (version 2) | ecosystem: Host-associated > Arthropoda: Insects >... | reverse complement strand
TCTGTAAACCAGGTCAACGAGATAAGCACAAAGAACCGCGAAGGTATAGCTATCTTAATGCAGGAAGTTTCAAAGTTTAAGGTAGAATAATTTATTTATACTCGCGAAGGAATTTAAGAAGCGGCTCTTCCCAGGATTGAGCCGCTTCTTTTTCTTTTAGGAAACGGTTGTAAAGCGAAAGTATGTGGCTCTTTATCCGCGCCTTGTCTTCTTCCTCAATTTTTGTTGCAGGAGCGGCGCAAGGGTGGACTTTGATTTTCCGCAAACTTTCATCGGCTTTAGGCGCGGGAGAGAAAAGCAGATTTGTAAACGCCTCGGCTTCCTTGGGCGGAAAAAGTTCCGGGCTGAAACATGTCATAGCGTACAACGCCGCCGGAATACAGTTTACGCTGTGCTGTTTAACAAAAAGAATAGCCTGGCTTATCGCTAACGCGCCTTGTTTTAATTCCAGCGCCTGCTCTTTTAATTTTTCATAGTCTCCCAGCTTTTTGGCGGTTTCTACAAACTGCAAATAAGTGTGAATAACCACCATAACATGAAGGCTTGGAATACACATCAGGTGCGGATCCATCATGTGAATCACAAAAAAACGCGGTCTTGCGATATAAAAGGGGCGCTCTGTCGTTGACATATTTTTTTTGTAAACATCCGCCGCAAAAGCATAGAGATTTCCAACCGAATAAATAAATTCCCTCATAAGGATATACGCTTTACGTTTGTAGCGTTTAAGAAAAAACGTAATCATCCGTATCCAGAAATGAACAAAATCAAGGTAAATTGTCACCCAAGAGGGAATAAACGGCACTTTTTTATCCAGAGCGTGATCAACTTTTGTAACGGGAATCCTGCCGGGCAGAAACGCCGCGCGGAACTGGCAAAAGAAAAAATTGTAAAATATCGACGGAACGCTCTTACAAAATGCCGGTCGCAGAACAGGGAAGAAAAATGAGTTAAAAAAAGCATAAAGCCAGTTTTGGCTGTAAACGCTGTCTTTGCGGCTCATAATTGTAAAAAATATCATAAAAAATGTCCTTTGTCATCTCTGTAAAACAGGCTGTTAAGCGTGAAATTTGCACTTCCCAAAAATTTCCTTTTTTGCTACACTTGTTAAATACAATTTTTTAAAGAGGATTAAAATGATTCGATGCGGAGATATTGTCAAAGGAACCTGTCTGTTACAAAAAGGGCAGCCCTTTCTTGTAGTTGAGAGAGAATTCCACACACCCGGAAAGGGGACGGCGATTGCCAGAATAAAAATGAAAAGTATCAAGGACGGCTCTGTGCTGAGCATTACCGTCCCTACCCAGCAGGAAGTGGAAGACGCGGAAGTAGACGTCCACACCTGCCAGTATCAATATGCCGATCAGGACAATTACCATTTTATGAATAACGAAACTTACGATCAGTACGAAGTTCCGATATCCGAAAACCCCGATAAAAAATTATATTTAAAAGAAAACGACAATTACCAGCTTACCATTTGGGAAGGAAAAGTTATCGACATTCAGATTCCCTACAAGGTGGTTTTTACGGTAGCGGAAAGCGAGAATTATGTAAAAGGCGATACGGTATCGGGCGCGACAAAACCCATTGTAACCGAGACAGGTTTAACGGTGCGCGTTCCCCTTTTCATCAAACAGGGCGAAAAAATTCTCGTGAATACCGAAACAAACGAATACGTAGAAAGAGTTAACGAATGACGAACCCTGCCGTAGGGCAAAGGGATTCATCGTTTTATATAAAATCCAAGTTTCACAAAGGAGCGTCTTATGGTAATCAAAGTAATTCTTCTGCTTTTGTTTTTCGCGGTGACAATTTTTGTCGGGTTCTATTTTAAGAAAAGAACGTCAAGCGTAAATGATTTTGTACTCGGCGGACGCGCGGTAGGTCCGTGGCTTACGGCTTTCGCTTACGGAACGTCGTATTTTTCCGCGGTAATTTTTGTCGGATACGCCGGACAATTCGGCTGGAGATTCGGAACCGCGGCGACATGGGTTGGTTTAGGCAATGCGTTTATCGGTTCGCTTATGCCCTGGGTAATCCTTGGGCGGCGAACGCGCGTAATGACGCAGCACTTAAAAAGCGCGACAATGCCGGAATTCTTCGGTTCGCGTTTTAACGCGACTTCGTTAAAAATCGGGGCGTCAATTATACTTTTTATATTCCTTATCCCCTACACCGCTTCGTTATACAACGGTCTTTCGCGTTTATTCGAGATGGCTTTCGGCATTGACTTTATTTACTGTATTATCGGCATGGCTGTACTTACCGCCGTTTATGTCGTAGTCGGCGGTTATTTTGCCACGGCGGCAAACGATTTTATTCAGGGTATAATCATGCTTTGCGGTATTGTCGCAATTATCGCCGCAGTGCTTCACAGCCACGGCGGTTTTATCGAGGCGTTAAATAAAATGGCTGCGATTACGCCGTCAGCCGGGGAACTTGCGGCAAAAAACGCTCCGCCGTTAATCGGCGCAAAAGGCGTATTTACCTCGTTTTTCGGTCCCGACCCGTTAAGTTTGTTAGGCGTCATAATTCTTACGTCGCTTGGAACATGGGGACTTCCGCAGATGGTTTCAAAATTTTACTCTATCAAGTCCGAAAAAATGATAAGCAAGGGCGCAATAGTATCGACATTCTTCGGGCTCATTGTAGCAGGCGGCTGTTATTTCCTTGGCAGTTTCGGAAGATTATACGGCAGTTCGAATATATACAACGACAAGGGCGCAATAGTCTTTGACGCCATTGTCCCGGCAATGCTTTCCAAATTCCCCGATTTTTTGATCGGCATAGTTATAGTACTGGTATTCGCCGCGTCAATATCTACGCTCTCGTCCCTTGTCATGGCATCATCCTCTACCCTTACGCTGGATTTCCTGAAAGGTCACATTATTAAAAACATGAACGAAAAGAAACAACTGTTTATCATTCGCGCGTTGATTGTTGTATTTATATTAATTTCTTCATGTATAGCGATTATTCAGTACAAAGGCGCAATTTCATTTATCGCCCAGCTTATGGGTATTTCATGGGGAGCGCTTGCCGGTTCCTTCCTTGCGCCGTTCCTCTACGGGTTGTATTGGAAACGCGTTACAAAACCAGCAGTTTGGTGCAACTTTATTTTCAGCACGGTACTTATGACTCTTAACATCTTTTTCAGAGCGAAGTTCCCGGCTATTTTACAATCGCCTATCAACGCCGGAGCGTTTACAATGCTTGCCGGATTTATTATCGTGCCTGTCATAAGCATTCTGACAAAAGCGCCGGATAAAAACGCGGTGGATAACTGCTTTAGCTGTTATGATGAACTTGTCAGCGTAAAAGTCCGCGACGACCTTGGCGGAAAATAGTATAGCGAGGAATTAAATGACCAATACAAAATTAGCGCTCTTGGGAGACGAAGCGGTCGCGTTAGGAGCAATACATTCTGGCGTCAGCGCGTCTTACGGCTATCCCGGCACCCCGTCAACGGAAATTCTGGAGTTTTTAATTGACGAACACAAAAAAGGCGGTCCTGTCGCGCGCTGGTGCGCCAACGAAAAATCCGCGCTGGAATCTGCTATGGGCGTCTCATTCGCCGGACGCAGGGCGCTTGTTACAATGAAACACGTCGGGCTTAATGTCGCGGCTGACCCGTTTATAAACGCCGCTCTTTTAAAAATTAAAGGCGGTCTTGTAGTCGCAGTCGCCGACGACCCCGGCATGCACAGTTCCCAGAACGAACAGGATTCCCGTTTTTACGCCAAATTCGCGATGGTTCCCTGTCTTGAGCCGCGCAACCAGCAGGAAGCCTACGACATGACGCGCGAAGCCTTTGACGTTTCGGAATGTTTCAGCGTTCCCGTCCTTTTGCGCCTTGTTACACGCCTGTCCCACGCTCGCGCCGTAGTTGAGACAAGAAACGCGCAGGAGCAAAACGCATTATCAAAGACAAAGGAAAAAGAGGGGTGGATGCTTCTTCCGGCTTACGCGCGCAAAAATTACTCCGCGCTTATCGGGAAACAAAAAATTCTTGAGGAATGGTCTTTCCAGCATGAAATAAACAAATTTTCAGGCGCAAGCAGCGACCTCGGCATAATCACATCGGGTATTGGCTGTAATTATTACGAAGAAAATCTTGCTGACTTTTTGGCAATGCGGAAAAAACAGGGAAAGGGCGAGCCGCTTCATTTACACATCGGAACGTATCCCCTGCCCGAGAAAAAAATCCGCAAACTCTACGAGAGCGTAGACGAGATTCTGATAATCGAGGAAGGTCAGCCGTTCATAGCGCAAAGGGTTTTCGGTCTTACAGGCGCGGAGTTAAAACCCGTCATTCAAAGCGGAGAGCTTGACCCCGACAATGTACGCAAAGCGCTCGGTCTTCCGCCGAGAAAAAGCGTCAATATCATTACAGGCGCTCTCCCTGCGCGTCCGCCGCAGTTGTGCAAAGGCTGTCCCCACGCCGACAGTTACAACACAATCAACAAAGTCGTCGCCGCCCTTGATCCGCGCGAAGACCACCCCGACGTGGCAGTCAATTCCGACATCGGCTGTTATTCGCTGGGAGCGACTCCGCCGTTTTCAGCCATAGAGAGCGTAGTCTGCATGGGAGCCTGCGTCGGCATGGCAAAAGGCGCGGCGGACGCAGGTATTAAATACTCGCTTGCCGTAATCGGCGATTCAACTTTCATACATTCAGGCATTACTCCGCTCATTGACGCCGTAGAAGCCGATACGCCGATGACTCTCATAATTCTTGATAACTCCACCGTAGCAATGACAGGCTGCCAGCCGACCATAGTGCCGTCCAAAAACCTAAAAAACCTCTTAAAAGGCTGCGGTGTAAAGCGCGTACTCGAACTGGAAGCAAAGCCGGCTCTTGTAGAAAAAAACGCCGCCAAACTAAAAGCGGAGGTTCAGCATAAAGGGTTCTCTGTAGTCATCTTCAAACGCGAGTGTCTTGAGGCGCTGCGGAAGAGCAAGAAATAAGAGAATTTAACCACAAACCACACGAACGCTCACGAACTTATACTCCGAAATCTTGTCGCCGTTCGTGCTGGTTCGTGTTGGTTCGTGGTAAATTTCTTCCTCCTTTCGTTTGGTTCGTAGTTGACAATAAAGTAATTACTTGTTAACCTGATACAAAGAGAGGTTAACATGAAAAACCCCCGATCCGCACGGAACCGCCTTGTATTTGCGGCTGTTTTTTCTGCATTAATCGCTGTCTCCAACTTTTTTCAAATCCCTACCCCGATCGGCGTGCCTATCGTACTAAAAAATATGTTCGTCGTGTTATCGGGTACAATTCTTGGGGGCGGCTACGGCGGTATTGCGGTGCTGGTTCTAATCGGCGCAGGGCTTATCGGTATCCCTGTGTTCGTAATCCCGGGGGGGATCGGAGTCTTTAACACTCCGCTTGGCGGCTATATAATCGGTTACTTTGCCGGAAGTTTGTGCGCCGGGCTTGTCTGCGGACTTCCAAAGGTAAGCGAAAAAAAGCTCAAAGCCGTTCCTGTTATAAGACTCTGTATCGCGTCATTTCTGGGGTTCGCCCTTATACTTGCGTGCGGATCAGTTTACATGACGTTTCTAAAATCAATGACGCTCAAGGCGGCGTTTCTAGCCGGGACAGTCCCTTTCATCATCGGCGACTCAATCAAATTAGCGCTCGGTATCGCTCTTGCCCTCGCGCTTCGTCCGGTAGCGGCAAGGTACATTAACAACGAAGAGTAAACAATGGCGGCAGTAGAAGTTTTTAACGTAACAAAAAAATTCTCTGTGTATGAAGATATACCCGGTAATGAGCAGATACAGGACGGTAGTTTTTACGCTCTTCGCGGCATATCGCTCTCCATCGAAGACGGCGAATGTACAATAATCGCCGGGGCGAACGGCTCGGGGAAAAGCCTGTTAATGTCTATCATCGCTGGGCTTGAAGAACCTGCTTCCGGCACTGTAAAAACAAGTTCCAAAGCGGGGCTTGTGTTTCAGGAGCCGGACTCTCAAATACTCGGCGAGACGCCGAGAGAAGACGCCGCCTTTGGTCCGCGCAATATGAAGCTGTCAAAGAACGAAATAAAAGCGCGGGTTTCCGCCGCCCTTTCGCAGACCGGGCTTGAAGACCGCGCGGACTTCCCTGCCCGTTCGCTATCAGGAGGGGAAAAACGCCGGCTTGCATGCGCCGGAGTTTTGGCAATGGACGCGCAGATTATCATTTTTGACGAACCTTATGCCAACATGGACTTTCCCGGCGTTGTGCAGGTAAACAGGCTTTTTCAAAAACTGATCGCCGACGGCAAGACTGTAATTATTCTCACCCATGAACTGGAAAAGTGTTTAGCTCTTTCCAAGCGTTTTATTGTATTATGTAAGGGGGAGAAAGTTTACGACGGCGGCGCGTCCGACGCGCTTTCCCGTGATCTTGAGGCGTGGGGAATACATCATCCGTTAAAAAATTCCGCGCGCTCTTTGGGAGACCTTTTATGGTTATAAGTAACTCGGTTTTCAAGTACAAAACGATAAAGGGTTCCTTGCACAAAGTTCCGGCAATAATAAAATTGTTACTGCTCCTGCCCCTTTCCTTTTTTTGTATGTCCCTGCCGTCATTATGGCTGGGCATCGGCATTTTACTTTGCGTTCTTGCGGCGTTCATCTGCGGCTTATCGTTACAGGATCAAATAACAGACTTTAAACCTGTATTTTTTTACGCGCTCCTTATGTACGCTCTGTCTGTGTTTTCAAATTTAATTGATAACTTCAGTATGCCCGTAAATCAATTTTTTACCCTGTTCATTCCCAACCTTGAATATCTGCGGATAACTCTGCGCCTCGTTCTCATTGTGCAGATTTCCGCGCTGTTATTCCGCACGACAAGCTCTCTTGAAATAAGGGAAGTTGTAAGATTGGAAATACTGTCGTTATTTTTATCTTTTATTCCGGAAATTTTTAAAATATGGACTTCCGTAAATACGGCATGGAAGGCGCGCGGCGGCAAAGAAGGGTTGGGGAAAATAAAAACGCTTATGTTTGTTTTAATCTCGCTCAGTTTTGAAAAAGCGGCGTTAAAGGCGAACGCGTTACAGGCAAGGAGTTATCATGAATAAAACAAAATCGGTTTCAAGCAAGGCGCGTCTTCTTACACTCCTCAGAGAAAAACACGGCGCGCCGACCAGCGGAAGCGTTCTTGCAAAAGACATGGGTATCTCCCGTGTCGCGGTCTGGAAAACAGTCCAATCCCTTGCGGAAGCCGGCTACTCCATAGACACAGGGGAGATGGGCTACTCTCTTGACCCTAAAAAAGAAAAGGATTTCCTGTACCCGTGGGAATTCGGCGAAAAAGAAAATTTGTTTTATCATTACAAAAACACGGGAAGCACAATGGACAGGGCAAGAGAGTCGGCTGCCGGCGGCGCGGAAAGCGGAAGCGTTTTTACGGCTGAAAAACAAAGCGCAGGCAGGGGAAGGAACGGCAGAACGTGGGTCTCGCGCCAAGGAGGGCTTTTCTTTTCTATTCTGGAACGTCCGCGCCTTACAATAGCCGAATATACCCAGCTTTCGCTTATTCTGCAAATCGCCGTCGTACGGAGTATATCGTCAATCTGCGGCAAAAAAGCTTTCTTGCGCTGGCCCAACGACGTCTACATCGACCGCCGTAAAATCGCCGGAATTACAACCGAAGTCTGCGGCGAAGGCGATTTAATTACATGGCTGTCAGGCGGAATAGGCGTAAATGTGAACAACCCTGTCCCCTCAGGCAGAGCCGCAAACTGTACGGAGATCACAAGACGGCAGGTCTCGCGCAAAGAAGTGTTAATAAAAATACTGGAAGAAATTGACAATGCAAAAAAATCATTCGCCTCAACCGCCGCGTATTCTCAAGGGAACCGTCCTCTCGCCTCAGAGTGGAATTCATTAACAGACTGCATTGGCGCAAAAGCCGCTGTCTTTGAACCCGCGGCGGCGCAAAGCGGCGACGATTCTTCCGGCAGACGCGAAAAGATTCTCGCGCGCGGAGTCTTCCAGGGAATAGACCCTGCCGGCAGATGTATCATAAAAACAGACGACAGCTCTCTGTACTTTAACCACGGCTCCGTTTCGCTGGCTTTTTTGAACGGGTAGCTGGTCGTTTCGACAGGCTCAACGACCGGGTTTGACCGATCCATGCCGGACGCTGAGCTTGTCGAAGCGTCAAAGGAGCGATAGTAGCTGGTCGTTTCGACAGGCTCAACGACCGGGTTTGACCGATCCATGCCGGACGCTGAGCTTGTCGAAGCGTCAAAGGAGCGATAGTAGCTGGTCGTTTCGACAGGCTCAACGACCGGGTTTGACCGCTCCATGCCGGACGCTGAGCTTGTCGAAGCGTCAAAGGAGCGATAGTAGCTGGTCGTTTCGACAGGCTCAACGACCGGGTTTGACCGATCCATGCCGGACGCTGAGCTTGTCGAAGCGTCAAAAGAGCGAAACGGGCAAAAAAAAACCGCTCCTTTGACAGGGAGCGGTTTTGCTTTTAAATGTAAATTTACTTGGCTTTATTAACCCAGTTATTTAAATCAACAACCATTACATGATACCTGTTAATTAAATCCTTAAGGTGCGTCCATTCACCTATCGGTACTGATATATTGGCTCTTTCCATTATTTGAATTTCTTCCATTTTATAATCAACAAGTCTTTTCTGCCTGTCTACCAGAGTCTGCATTGCTTTAAATTGGTCTCTCTGCTGTTTAGTATTGTTATAAGTTTTTAAAGTCTTAAATTTATCTTGGAAATCATTAAAATAATCTTGGTTTTTCTGCAGCATTGCTTTAATTTCATCGTCTTCTCCCGGCAGCGCTCCCGGATTATCCACTTTCGACTGCCCGACCCCCAGATCCGTTCTCGGAGTTCTTATGCCTTCTTCGTTTGCCACATCTCTTGTTCTGGTCTGCTGGCTGAAAGCAGAGCCGACTGCAAATAACATCATAAAAATAAATATAAATTTTCTCATTTTCTTACCCTCCATAAAAAATCCGTTATTTTTTCTCGTTTTTTCCATTGGTCCAGTTATTCAGATCCGTAGTCATTTGATGGTATCTGTTCATTAAAGTTTTAAGCTGGGAAAATTCCTTTACCGGAACTGTCTTGCCGCCTTTTTGTTTTACTTCAATTTCTTCTATTTTAAAATCAATAAGTTTTTTCTGCCGGTCTATCATCGTCTGCATCAGCTTTAAAGTATCCTGCGCTTGATTGCTTTGATTATATTCTCCTAAAGATTTAAATTTCGCCTCGAAATCATTAAAATAATCCTCATTTTTCTGCAGAAGCGCTTTAGCTTCATCATCTGTCGGATCGGCAAAAACAGAGTTTGCCGCAAATAAGACCATTACACTAATCAATACAAGAAATACCGCTTTTTTCATTTCCTTACTCTCCTCTGGCTTACATAATATAGAAAAGTGTAAACTTTGTCAAGTTTTTTATGCGTATTTTTCCAGCTGGTTTATAAGGCTTGCCATATCCTTTGGGAGCGGCGCGGACAGTTCCGGTCCGCCCGGCAGAGCCAATTCCTGCGCGTGCAGTCCAAGCCTTGCAAGCAGGGGGCGCTCCTCGTGCGGATCGCCGCGCCAAGCGCGTTTAAAAGAGGACAGTTTTACAGGCGACATTTTTCCGTACAATTCATCGCAGACTACAGGGTGCCCGAGCGCGGCAGAATGTACCCTGATTTGGTGGATTCTGCCTGTCTCCGGAAAAGCCTGAAGGACGCTGTAGTTAGCGGCGCTTGTTACGCATACAAAGCGCGTAAAAGATTTTTTCCCCCGGTATTTGTCAATAATGGTCATGTGTTTTTTATTTCCGTTCGGAACAAGCGCCAAGTCGCAGGTCGTCTCCTTCCACGGCGGACGCCCGTGGACGACAGCGGTATAAAGTTTTTTCACATCACGCTGTTCAAAAGCCATAGATAACTCTTTGTGGGTCCCTGCGTCCTTGGCGAAAACCACAAGCCCCGAAGTATCCTTGTCTATCCTGTGTACCGTAAATATTTTTGGAATATTAAAATCTTTTTCGATAAGCCTGTCCAGTCTTTCCGCGGATTCATCCCACCTGTCTCCGCCCACGGAAACACCTGAAGCCTTGTTAACCGCGATAATTTTCTCATCATGGAAGACAACAGTGTAAAGACTTTTCTTCATGCCCAAATTCTCTCTTTGTTCGCGCCGGTTATCTGGACGCTGAGCCTGTCGAAGCGTCCCATCTTTACCACTTATCTCTAATCGAAATATCGCTTAATTTCGCTATCTTCCGGGCTGTCATGTAATTGTGTATGCCGTCGATAATTTCCAACATCGTGTGAGGATTTGCAAAAGTAGCGGTTCCTACCTGAATTGCGTCGGCTCCCGCCATTAAAAATTCCAGCGCGTCGTTTGTACAGGAAATTCCGCCAAGCCCTACGATGGGTATGTCTTTCATGTTCTTTAATGTCTCTTTTAATTCCCATACCATGCGGAGGGCTATCGGCTTGATTGCCGGACCGGAAAGCCCGGCGATTATATTGTCAAAAACGGGTCTGCGGTTCTCTACGTCTATCGCCATCGCCCTGATTGTATTTACCAAGGAAAGCGCGTCCGCTCCGGCGTTAACGCAGGCGTTCGCGACGGATGCAATAGACGGACAGTTAGGTGAAAGTTTTACCATAAGAGGCTTATGCTTGCAAACGCGGCGGACTAAGACTACAAGCGCGGCGGCGGTTCCTGCGTCAAGACCGAATGTCAGTCCGCCGTCTCTAATGTTCGGGCACGAAATGTTCAGCTCGATCATGTCAACGGAAGATTCGTTAAGCAAAACCGCTCCTTTAACATATTCGTCGGAAGAAGAGCCGGAAAGGTTGGCTATTATCGCCGGTCCAAGGCGCTTCATATAATCGAGATCGTTTTCTAAAAACGACTGGATACCCGGATTCTCAAGCCCGATTGAGTTTATTAATCCGCTCGGGGTTTCCCAGACGCGCGCGCCTTTGTTTCCGGCGCGCGGAACAAGGGTAAGCCCCTTTGTGCATATTCCGCCGAGAAGCGATATGTCAAAAATACTGCTGTACTCTCTTGCTTTGCCGAATGTTCCGGAAGCCGCAATGACGGGGTTCCTTAATTTAACTCCGGCTATTTTAACGGACATGTCGCATTGGTTTTCCTGCATATTATTTTTTTCACTCATCAAAAACCACCTCGCGGGAAGGGAAAATAGGACCGTCTTTGCAGACTCTGCGGTTTCCTCCGGCTGTGGATATTGTACAGCCCAGGCATACGCCCGTACCGCAGGCGAAACGGCTTTCCATTGATAAAAAGCACGGGACATTCTGCGATTCGCATTTTCTCTTTAAGGCGCTCATCATGGCAGCAGGTCCGCAGCCGAAAATTACGTCAAAATCCTGGGGCGAGAAAATAAAATCGACTATTCTGCCGTTAAGGGCGTGCCCTCCGTCTTCCGCGGAAATTGTAAATTTAGCCGCGTTCAGGGCATTGCCTACAATGGCGTTCTCGTGCTCTTTCTCTTTAAAACCTTTTCTAAAACCGGCGAAAAAATGAAAATAGTAATCCGGTTTTTCCGCGACTAACGCCGCAAGGGGCGCGACGCCTGCGCTTCCGCCGACAAGCGCGGCTTTTCCGTTTTCAGGAAGAAAATCCGCCCAGCAGTTTCCAAGCGGTCCCGTCAGCTGGACTTTGTCTCCCGGGTGCAGTAAAAAAAGTTCTTCGGTTCCTCTGCCTTTTATGCAGATAAGAAATTTAACGGTTTTATCCTGCGGATTATATTCAAAAACACTGATAGGACGCGCTAAAAACACGCCGCTGTGAACCGGTTTTATCATAAAGAACTGCCCGGCTTTTATTGCGGGACTTTCCCAGGGAAACTCAAGAATAAAATAATCGTCGGTAATATATGTGTTTTTTTCAAGTTCGCATACAACGCTTATACTCATGTTTTATTTTCCTGCCTCATTTAAAATTTCATCCCTCATCTTAATTACGGCGCGTCTTGCGGCTTCGGCGGCGAAAAGATTATCCGCTTTACCGCAGTCGGAATGCTCTTTCCATGACGTGATAATCGATCTTGAAGCGTTTACAACTCCGCCGTTTCCGTTCCGCAGAAGCAGAGCCGCGTTTTTCGCGCTTCCTCCCTGCGCCCCGTAGCCCGGTATCAGGAAAAAAAGATCCTTATAAGTTTTGCGGATTTCTGCCGCTTCATCGCTTTCCGTACACCCGGTAACGACGCCGAAAAGCCTGTAACCGTCTTCTCCAAGGCTGTTCGCCTCAAGAGACGACAATTTATCGCCTACAGAATGATATACACGTTTTCCGCCGCCGATTTCAAGATACTCAAAGTCTTTCATTCCGGCGTTGCTTGTCCGCATTAAAACAAACGCGCCCTTACCGGAATTTTTCGCTTCTTTCAGCCACGGTTCAATTGAATCCATGCCCATATACGGGCTTAAAGTGACAAAATCAGCTTCAAAATCGCCGCGGAAATGGGCTTTTGCGTAGCGTACCGCTGTATCGGCAATATCGCCGCGCTTTATGTCGGCGATTACAAGACCGTCCTTACTGCGTATGTATTTCAACGTCTCGGAGTAAGCGCGCAGTCCTTCAAGCCCCATTTCCTCGTAATATGCAATCTGCACCTTAAAGCAGGCGCATACGTCGCATACGGCGTCAATGAGCGCTTTATTGAAAGCCAGCACTGCGGAGGCGTCGCTGTCCGCATTAAATCTTTCAACTTCGGGAACATAATCCGCCGACGTATCCAGCCCCACGCAAACATGCCCCTTCTCCGCCACTCTCTTAAACAATCTGTCTATGTTAAGCATTTACATAAACCCCTCATAATTTATGGCGGTTTACGACGTCTGACCACATAAAATGTGGTCAGATGTAGGGCGGTTCTACCGCCCGTAAACCGCTACGATAAGCGATGTTGCGAAGCAATGTCGCTTATCGTAATGGTATCTGCCGTTTTAATGGCAGATACCATTTATTTGAAGTCTCCCGCGGAAATTATCTCGTCGCAGTATTCACAGCGGTATGTGCGCTGTTCGCGGTTTTCCAAATAAAATATATGCGGTAAATATTTTTCAGTAGAACTTATACAGCGCGGATTTTTACAGACAAGCACATTCTCCACTTTTTGCGGAAGCTGCAGCTTTATCTTTTTTGTCACACGCTCGTTCTCTATTATACTTACCGTAATATTCGGATCGATTAATCCAAGAACGTCAAGGTTAATCGAAATAGTATTGTCAATTTTTATTATATCCTTTTTTCCGCATCTTTGTGAATTGGCATTTGTAACAAACGCGACATTATATGGAACTTTGTCAAGATTAAGCCAGTTAAAAATACGGATCCCCAGCCCTGCTTTAATATGGTCAATAACAATCCCGTTTTTTATCTCATCAATATTTAACATCTTCCGCCCCCAAAACCTCGGCAAGCAAAGCCATACGGACATACATACCGTATTTCGCCTGCCTAAAATACGCCGCCCTCGGATCCGAATCAATCTCCACGGAAATTTCGTTTACGCGCGGCAACGGGTGTAAAACAATCATCTTCTCCTTACCGGCGGACATTTTTTCTTTATTAAGCACATAAGTGTCCTTCAGGCGGATATAATCATCCTCGTTAAAAAACCTCTCCCTTTGAACGCGCGTCATGTACAGCACGTCCAGCTCAGGCATGGATTTTTCAAGATTCTCTCTTTCGTCAAATTTAATATTCTGGTTTTCTAAAATATTCTTTATGTACTCAGGCAGAATAAGCTCCTGCGGCGATATAAAAATCATTTTTATATTCGGAAAACGCGCAAGCGCCTTCGCAAGCGAGTGAACCGTGCGCCCGAATTTTAAATCGCCGCAAAAACCTACGGTAAAATTCTCTATTTTTCCCAAAAGCTGTCTGATAGTTAAAAGATCCGTAAGCGTCTGCGTGGGGTGGTGATGCCCCCCGTCGCCTGCGTTTATAACCGGAACAACCGAATAACGGCTGGCAAGAAGCGCCGCGCCTTCCTTGGGATTTCTCATAACAATCGCGTCCGCGTAACTTGCCGCCATGCGGATTGTATCGGCTAAACTTTCGCCCTTTACCGCGGAACTGGAACCGGGCTCCGCAAACCCAAGACAGCTTCCCCCCAAACGGAGCATCGCCGCCTCAAAACTCAGGCGTGTTCTTGTGCTCGGCTCAAAAAATAAAGTGGCTAAAAGCCGCCCTTTCATACTCTGCCTTAGGTATTTTTCGTCTTTTTCTATTTTCTCTGCCAGAGAAAACAGAAAATCCATCTCACTTAGCGAGAAATCTTCCGGCTCTATTAATGATCGTCCCTTAAGCATCTTTCCCTCCGCTGTTTACAAAAAAAAACCGCCTTGAAAGGCGGAATTATCTTTAAAATAAAATTTTTGGCTCAAAATTATCATAATATGGATTATACAGGGAAAATTTTTTTTTGGCAACATAAATTTTTAAAAAATTATTGGAAATATTTCCCACTTAAAAAAGTTTTGCATTATAATAAAAAAGGATACTATAATTTGGAAATTGGGTATTTTTTCCAAATTCCACAACATTTTTAGTTAAATTTGACCAATTTAACAAGGGGTTTTAGATGATAAAAAAGAGCTTTTTTATCTGCGTGTTGTTCGCTGCGTTCTGCGGCGGCTTATGGGCTGGCGGAAATAAAGACAATATCTCCAAATCAGCGGAAGATCCGTCCGGATTTACGGATACACTCGATGTTTCCGATAAAAAACCGGGTAAATACAATTTTTACATAGAAGCTAAGGACAGAGCCGGCAATACTACCCGTTCAGGACCGGAAAATATCTATATTGATCCTGAGTCCGATCTCCCAAGGACTACTATTATTAACCCTCTGCCGTATATGCGCGTTCAGGGTAACATGAATATTGTCGGTATTGCGTTTGACGACGACGGCGTTAAACAGGTTGAAATCGCCGTATACCGCGGAACAGACGGAAAAGGCGAGGAATTAATCCGCGCAATGGCGTCCGGAACCGATTATTGGTCTTATTTACTTGATACATCGGACAGCGAGGTCTGGCTGGACGGAGATTATACAGTTAAAGCGTGGGCGACGGACATAAACGGTCTTTCGGGCATTGCGGATATTTACAGTACCGGAGAGAAAGTACCGCCGAAAAAGAAAAAAGCGGCGGTTGTCTACTGGCGGCTGGACAGAAAAAAACCCGAGGCTGTTATTACAAGCCACGCTGTCGGCGCTCTTGTTTCGGGAAATATCAAGTTAAGCGGCACTCTTTACGACGGCAACGGCATTGCGTCTTTCAGTTATTCGGTTGACGGCGGACAAAAGTATATTCCGGCAAAATTCAAAGTTAATAAAAAAGGCAGCGGTACTTGGGACATTAATCTTAACACAAAACAGCTTGAAGACGGTCCCATCGTTATATGGTTTAAAGCAAAAGACGGAAACAACAGCATTGGAACCGCCGCCCACTTGTTATTCGTAAATAATATTGGTCCCGACGTAAAAATTGTATATCCGGAACCGAATACCGTTATAAACGGAATATTTAATATCGCCGGTTACGCGAAACATCCGGTAGGGTTAAAATCCGTAACATGGAAAGCCGGCAGTTCTCAGGGCGAATTTGAACTGCTTCCCGGAAACCAGTGGTGGTCGGCGCCTGTAGACGCGCGCTCGTTCAGAGGCGGCGCAATTGATGTCGAAATAAAAGCGGTTGACGTTTCAGGCAACCTCACTGTATCAAAACAAAGATATAAATTTGACGCATCTTCGGATTTACCGGTTGTAAAGTTAACATTACCCGTACCGGGCGTTATTCAAAGTAATTTAGGTATTGTCGTAAAAGGAGAGGCGACCGACGACGACGGCGTCGCTTCCGTTTTATATTCGCTGGACGGCGCTCCTGCCGTGGAAGTACAGTGCAACGGATATTTCCAATTCTATATTCCTACTCCAAGCGAAGGAACCCATACTCTTGACGTCTGGGCGAAAGACACTTCCGGCGTTATGGGAAATAAAACACAGGTAAAAGGGATAATGGTTTCCAACGGCGTAATACAGCCCGGCATAGCCTCTGTTTCATATCCCGACGGAAAAGGCGCAAAGACTGATATTTTTAATACAGGTATGAAAATAAAACCTGTTCCGAAAATGACGATGCTTCTCTCTTACCGTTCCGGGAACGCGCCTGCGTCGGCTTCAATCGCCTTCGGCGATCAGCCGAAACTGCAGGTTAAATTATCGGGTTCAAAAGACGTGTTTACCGCGGCTGTCCCCGTTCCCGTAGATCTTCCCGAAGGGCTTTTGGAAATTAAATTGACGGGAACAGACCGCCAGGGCAGGGAATTCGCGTACAGCGAATTTGTTTATATAGCCTCGCCGGGCGGCGATGATTCGTCTAACCTTTTCTCGTTTGTAAGGCAGACGCTGACAGCGGACGGACGCATATTCCTTAAAACCGGAGAAACTTTACTGGGCGTAAGCAACAAACCCATAAAAAACGCCGTCTTGCAGGGACAAGGCGCAAATCTGCTGAACGCAAGCGTAGATCAATACGGGCGCGTCGCGATTACAGCCGCTGACGACGGCGAAACAGGCGCTCTGTCGCTCAGACTGGATACCGAGGACGGTCAGTCTTTTACAAGCAATCAATTCAGGGTTACTTCGGCATCGTCCGCTCCAATTATAACATTGCAGAATTTTACCAACTTCAGCTGGGTAAAAAACAGTGTTCCCGTCACTTTTAACCTTGCAAGCAGAAGCAGAATAGCCGCCGTAGAATACTCACTCGATATGGGAGACACATGGCAGAGACTTCTCAGCGCCTCGGATATAACGGCTTTACGCACTCCTGTTAATACAAATATCAGCAGAACGCTGGATCTTTCAGGCATAGGCGACGGTTCAATCAACATACAGATAAGAGCGTCGGGCGATTCCGACAGCGCGTTTATTGATTTTACAGTGTTAAAAGACACTTCTGCTCCGGCGGCGAATATTATCGTTCCGGTATCCGAAGCTAAAGTAAACGGAACAATACGCATGGCGTTCGCGGTTGAGGAGTTAGGCGTCATTCAATCAATTGCTTACCGAAGAAACGCTGCCGCCGCTCCGAAAGAAATTTATAACGACAGCCAATGGACCGGCGATTATTCGCCGCGTTTCTTTGAAGTGCTTATGGACTCGCTTCAAATGCCGCTTGATACCAACATGCGTTTTATATTTACGGATAAAGCCGGAAACTCAAACGAAGTTAACACATGGTCGTTTGTAATCGATCAGCAAATGGACATTCCGGCAGTGCAGATAATTCTTCCGCAGGAAGATGAAGTAATAACAAACGACTTTATAGTCTCCGGCGTCATGTTCGACGACGACGGAATAAAAGGGTATCAATGGAGAATCGACGCAAAACCGTGGAATAACGAAGAAGCCGCCTACGGTTTCTCCATTCCCGTGGCGTTGTCAACATTGACGGATAATGATCATACGGTAACAATAATCGCTGAAGACATTTACGGAGTAAAAAGCCTCCCGACAACGCGGAAATTCCGCGTATCGTTAACCGAGCCTACCGGAACAATGACATACCCTCTTTACGATACGGTATTAAAAGAAGGCATAGAGCTCCGCGGAAGCGCCTTTGACCGCAACGGCATTAAAGAAGTAAAAGTTTCCGTTGACAACGGCAATTCGTTTAACAGGACGATAGGTAACTTCGGAACAGCGGCAGAAACGGTACAGTGGACGTATCAATTTAACACGACGATATTAAAAGACGGTCCCCATGTAGTATTTATCAGAGTATGGGACAGATACGAAATACCGGCTACTTACGCGTTTATGATCAACATAGACAACACCAAACCGGAAATTATTTTGGACAACCCCAGCGACGGTTCAATCTCAGTAGGAAATATATCCGTAATGGGACGCGTAATTGATCCAAACTTAAAAGACGTAAGCATAGAGTTAAGAAGCCTTGACGGCGCGACTATTCCCCCCAGCTTAAGATCAAGAAAACTTGATCCTAATTCCATGATAAGGGAAAATATCGATATTACCGCAATGGCGGACGGACAGTACAATGTCGCGGTTATAGCGGTAGACAGAGCCGGAAACCTGACCCGTCTTTCACGTAACGTGCAGATGGCGCGCCAGACATACAAAAACTATATAGAAATCCTCTACCCTCTTGAAAACGAAGAAACAAGCGGCGAATTTAACCTGTACGGCTACGCAGGCGGCTCGTCTCCCGCCGGAACCGTAACAATCAAAATTAACGGCGCCGATTCGCAGACCGCGCAGGTAGACGACGCAGGATACTATGCCTTTAAACTGAACGGCGAGTACCTTAAAACCGGAAACAACGCGGTTACCGTAACAAGCAACTTCGGCGGCGCGGCGACGGTTTCATCCAGAGCGTACAATATCGTCTACAGGAACGGCGGTCCGTGGGTAACGATAGACAGCTTTAAGTTTGCCGAATTCTCCTATGACAGAGCGTATTTGGCAGGAAGAACAGGTTATACGCTATCCGAAGAAGACACGCAGCTTCTTGCGGACAAAACCGCGGATAAGGAAACAAGGGCGAAAATACTCGCAAAAACGCCGAAGTTTACGGAGATAAGTTTCGATAACGGAAGATCATTCATAAAGACAAGCAAAGCGTTTGCAAAAGACGTTGATTACCGATTCCGTCTGGAAGACAGCGAAATGCCGGAAGGCTATCACTACATCGTTATAAGAACAACGATGAAAAACGGCGAATTCGCGGTAACAAGAATGATTGTTCAGATCGATAAAACATTCCCTGTAATTCGTCTTATATCGCCGGAAGAAGGAAGCAAATACAACGAAAAAATCGCCTATTCGGCATCCGCTTCCGACGACATCGAGCTTTTAAGCCTTACTTACCACCTCCGCAGCGGCGACAAGGCAATGTACGCGGTTCCCGGCTTCCTGCAGGGGCTTTACTTTGAGGGCGTAATTCCGCCGTTTGTAAAACAGCTTGCCCCTGACGCAGTGCCGACTGCGTTTGCCGGCGGCGCGACATATACGGACGTTGGTCTTGGATTGAGTTTCTACGACGACAACGTAAAAATACAGGGACAATACGGATTCATGTCTCAGGATTTATACGAAGCCCTCGGCGGAGTAAACAATATGCGCTTCGGCGGCAATGTGTTTGGATTTAAAATCATCGCAAACGTTTATTCCCTGCCCTTCGGATCGTTTGCCGGACCTGATTTTGACTGGCTGCACGCGTCGTTCTCTTTTGGAGCGAATTTCTCTTACTTTGAGATAGCGCAGAGCGGCAAGCCGACATGGATGAGCGCGCTTCTTGGTCAGATAGAATTCCCCAAAGTTAAAATACCAAAGAAGGAATTTTTAAGAACATTCAGTTTATTCACGGAATTCCAGCTATGGTTCGTACCAACCGACGTACCGCCGGGACAGACTGACATAAAGGTCGTTATTCCCCACGTTACAACGGGATTAAGAATTTATGTATTCTAATTAAATAAAAAAAAACGGCGCTTAGCGCCGTTTTTTTTATGCCGGACTGATTTTATAAATATATTTAAATTTGTACGTCTTATTACGGATTTATTTTAACGTACCGTTACGCGCTTAATTAATATGACAACAAATTACTTCTTGTCATTATGTTAAATGAAATATTTAAAAAAAAACCTTGATTAATCATGATTTTATTGTTATTATATATATTGAGATATTCTATTTTTTGGAGGTAATTGTATGAAAAAATTACACTCGCATAAAAACCCCATATTATTGGGAGTCGGGATATCAACGGTATTAATCATAACTTTAATACTATCCACTGCCTGCGATATAGGATTAGGACAAATTGTAAATACAGAAAAACCGGTTATTAACAGCGCAGGAGACGCTCCTCCCGGAACATTCCTGCAGGGCGATAAAAACAAAATAGAGCTGGACATTTCAAACAAACTTGGCTTTAAAATCGTAGAAGTCTGGATGGACGTTGATTACAAAGACGCAAAAACCGGCGAACCCGCGGCAAAAAAGGTTTACGCTCAGAAAGACCCGGACACAGGCGAATGGTATGTTATTCTTGACACAACCGGCATGGCTGACGGAAAAATCATCGGCAAGGTTACGGCGATAGACGAAACCGGAAATACTGCGACAACGACAGAGATGGTCTATAACGTAAAGAACACTCCTCCGCAGATTAAATTGAATATGCCTCTTGTAGACGGCGAAAACTGGGACGACGACGATTTTCTTGCCAATCTCCATTTAACCGACCCTCTTACTCTGGGCTTTGACCTGATGGGATTGGCTACAGACGACTACGGCATCGAAAAAGGCTACCCAATGATCATGATTTGGCCCGCGCCGGGGCAGGATTTTTCTATTCAATTGGGCGATGACGGGATGCCTCTGCCCGGCGACGACAGATACGGAACTTGGCGGTCGCTGGTCGTTCCCAGCGTAAGAGACGGGTTAACAGCTACAAAATTCACATGGTCTATGATGTACCTGATACCGGATTCAGCCGCTCCCGGCGGCTGGCGTCTGCCCGGTAAAGACGAGCCGAACAATTTTCTTGATCAGGGTAAATACCGTATAAGGATTAAAACCAGAGACCTTTTCGGAAATGAAAATGAATACCCTAACAGAACGGATACGACGCGCAAACCTGATAAACCTTCGCCGAAATTTATAGAGATAAACTACAAAGCATCTAACGTTCCGTTAATTCAATTTACAGAGTATCCGCAGTACTATAACGCGGTGCAAGACCTTGAGATTTATTTCCGCGTCAGCAGTCAAAGCCAGGTTACTTCTGTTACGGCGTCCATAGTCACCTCAAACGATATAGAAGAATCAACCGCTTTAGGATCATATACCCCCGAATCCAAGGGTACAACAGGCGCTTTGTATAATTTCAAACTGACTGTTCCAGCCGCGGACGCGAAATTATGGATTGATAATCCGAAATTTCCTGAATCCGGAATTTTATTTGTAAAAGTACAGGCGGCTGCCGATACCACTGTCGGTCCCATTACATACCAGAATTTTATTTACGACAGCGTTCCTCCCGGCGTAATAATTGACAGACCTGTAAATTTAACAAACAAAGCCGCGTCCGGAAAATTGAACGGCGGCTCTTACGAAATTCTGTATCCCGATCCTGAAAGACCGAAATGGGTAACAGGGTCTATAACAATCGGCGGCTCTGTAGATGATAATTTAACATTAATAAAAAAAGTTTATTATCATATCGGTAAACTGGACGACGATAACCCGTCTTCGGATCGCGAGTCAATCTATAACTCTGCCGTGTGGGAAGATACAAAACTTGAATTGCCGGATAAGGATAAAGCGAAAAATTGGAAAGGAGGACTCTACTCATGGACTTACACTTTTGATCCTTTCGATAACGATTATAAAACATCCGCAGAAGGCATAGAAAGAACGCAGAAACATACGGATTTATTTTATAATTTTCCCGGCAGCACTTATTCTGAAACCGCAAGTCCCGGCAGAAAACGGTTCTACCTGCCGTTTTATGTAAAAGTAGTTGACAGCGCGAACAATTATAAAATTATTCATTATAAGTTAAGCGTAGATCCATTACTGGACGAACCTTCAGTAACAATAACCCAGCCGGAAGTAAAAAAAGATATTACCACAGGCGCGGCTATAACTCCGATTGTAGGCGGTACGGTACGCATAGCCGGATTTGCCGAAGACAATTTCTGGATGCACACTGTATTGATAAGGGTAAAAAAATTCGGCGGTCCCGGCGGAACTGCGGGCGGATACATCAACGACGCTAAATTAGATAATAATTACTACATACCCAAAACTTCGCCGCCGACAGAGGCTTTCTATAAAACTTCTCCGGGTTCGGGTTTCCCCAGACCCAAAAAACCAGATAACTCCGACGATATTGACGGCTGGTTCACAGCTTCAAAAATCGGCGACAGCAACAATGTAAACTGGTACGCCAACATAAATCAAAATCTGGAACTTGATCCAGCCGGAAGCTCTACCGTAAAAGTAACAGTTGAAGTTGTCGCCGTTGACTGCGCTCAAACCGATACTACACATAATACCCCAAACACAATCGGTCCAGTCGAAACATTGGATATTGAATTCAGCAAAGACGTTCCTATGATTACCAACAAAATAATAAAAAAAACCGGCGCGGACGACAGAGAATATACCGAGGGAATAAAGGCATCCGATTTATTTTTATTTTCCTTTGATATTGAAGCCATTAAAGACATCAACACCCTTACGGTGCGTGTAAACGGAGCTTCAACTCCGATAACCCTTATAAACGGAACTAATGATCAAACCGTAACCGGTTGGGAAATTAACGAAATAACTCCTTCGGCTGTTGGTAAAAAGAAACGAAATTTAACGGTTACCGTTGATTCTACAGCGGCAGTAATTCCCGGACTCAGCGCGCCTTCTGGGGCTTCGGTTGCCGGGTATCCTTTCGGCAGTACCGGCAACCTGGCATTGGAAATAACGGCTATAGACGCTACGGATAACAAACTTTCAACAACCAACACATTTATCATAGGGATAGATAATTTCTATCCGACAGCGGTGATAAACACCTTGAATATCGCCGCCGACAGTCCTCCCAATAAATATTACTTTGTAGAAGGAACCGCGCAGGACTACGGTACCGGCGCTAATCTGGTTCAAGGGCTGGATAAAGTGTTAGTGTATTTTGAAAGAGCTAATATAGTTTACGAAAACAATGTTAGAAAGGTAAAAGGAAATGATGTTTATGTAAGACCTAACGGCGTTGATGCTAATCCCGCTACCGATTTTATTACTTATCCGAAGATTCTTGATCATGAAGGTTCTGCAACATCAGCGACTACAAGCCCGAATAAAAATAATTATATTAGATTTCCAAAACTTAATTCCGGCGTTCCATTGACATCTCCAAGCGCTATGGTAATTGACAGTCCTGAAAACGGAGCTACGACAGATGTGGACGGCGACGGCGTTTTTGGCGAGATATGGAACGGTACAAGCGCAAACAAGGAATTTGGAGCGCGGGTGAATTTTAGAACCGGCAATTGGGTAGACGGTCCTTACATTGTCCACTACATAATTCTGGATCAGGCGGGAAACGCCGCCCATTACCAAAACGACATTTATCTGGAAAACAATAAACCCCGTATTTCGACAATAAACTTTGGAACAGACATAAACGGCGACGCAAGTGTAACTTCCAGTCCCTTAAACGAGTACCTGTACATTAATGACGAAGTAATAAATCCGCCCAGTAATTCCGCGGTTTACGGAGTAATGACATTAAATAACCCATACTTCAGGATACGCGGCGAAAGATTTGCCGTTAAATTTACTATTTCAGGCGGAAATAACGGTAAAGGAGCCGTACTTACCTATGTTACCAAGGGAACCGATATTGACGCTTCATCTATGCAAAAAGGCAGAGTATATACTATCGTAAACCAAGGAAGCGGAACAACAATGACCGACTTTACCAGATACGGCGCTCCCAATAATATTGTGACAACTACTTTTGTGGCGACAGGTCCCGCGGCAGGAACAAGCGGCAAAGTTACTCCATACACACAAGTTCATAGATTTCCTCTTCCATCAGTCATAACAAACGGCACTATTACAGTTACAAACTTTGCAGGTATAAATGATTCACATAAAAACAGTTCCGGAGACGTAGACCAGCATAATGAACGGTTCTTTATTCTTAGAGTATACGATACGACAATAAGCAACGAAACATCCGAAGAAGGATGGGATCAGCTTGCGGACGCTATACTTTTAAAGGTGGATATTGACAATCAAGACAGCAAGGCTCCGTTAATAGAAGTCCTTCCGTTTGGCTATGAATATAATGTCGATCCCATGGCTGTACCCCCCTTAAACAATCCGGCAAACTATGCCGCTAAAACATGGAAGCTCCTTTCTGATTCTGATTACAGCAAGAATATTGTCGAGACTGTGAATTTGACCAACGGTGTAAAAGAAAAAAGCGGATATGTACAATACGCGTACAGCGCGTATCCAGCGATAAATCCGACAGGCGTAGCGGATATCAGCGGCAAGGTAAAATTCCTTGGTAAAGCGGAAGATAACCACAGTATCGCTTCAATTTGGGCGACTATTAAAAATTACAATAACAATCAGGCATTCCAAATAGCGCAAACAAGCAGTCATCAAATCATACCCGTATCCTCAAACGGCGACTGGGAATTCAAAGTGCTTGATACAAATTATCAAACGCTTGAGTTTGGACATTCGTTCAGCTGGGAATTTATGTTTGACAGTTCAAAGCATCCCAGCGTCGCCGATGACGGAATTACCGTAACCTTTGAAGTCCGCGATGCCGCCTACAGCGCTGTTCCTGCAGGTCATTCAAATAATGTCTCAAAAACGGTAAACATTGTTCCCTACATATCGGAAATTGTAACTTCGTTAAGCGGCACATACTATCAACCCTCCGTTTTTAACCGTTCCGCCCTTGGAGGATATCCGGTAAGGCAGGGAGAAACAATTACGATTAAAGGATTTAACCTGAGTACGGACGTAAAGATAGGAACCATTCCTTTAACCAGTGTTTCCACAATTACAGGAGCAGGCATAAAGGGAACAATTCCTACAACTGATATTGATTCAGGACCTCTTATTGTTACGGTGAATGGCAAAGAATCATTTAACAACTCAAACCGAAAACAGAAGGAAGCTTCTTATAACAAAGAGCCCAACGGCGTAAACAACAACATTCTTGACAACAGCCGCTACATCTATGTGTGGAACACAGGATATTTATACAATACAAATATGTCCCAGATGGCAAATCCATTTATGAGAATGGATAATAAGGCAAATCGGTATATGAGTTACGGTAACTACGGCGCCGCGTCGTCGGGAAGGTTGAGAGTAAGGAAAAACAACAATGATATTAATATCGGAGACGCGTTTTCTAACAGGATGGTCTACACCACTGTCGGTGTAGGCGGCAGAAACAGTTCCTTTTACGCGGCAGGCACCGATCTTAGTTCTTCCTCCGGCGATAATCGCGGTTTCCAATTAGGCTTAAGTAATAACACAAGTACTAACAGCATTCATGGCGACGGCACTGTTCAAGGCGCTAACGGCGTTAATCTGGGTAATATCCTTATTACAAAGACAAATGACTCCAGCCCTGAACGTTATAAAATTCCCCGTATTGCCGTTCTTCCTGCAAGCGATACCAGAGGGGATAATCCTGCTCAAGACCGTCTTTTAATAAGCTATTATGACGACAGCCAAAACCCCGGTATAGAAGTTATATACGTCACTGTCGGCGCTACGGTTGTCGCTACCAGTCCGGCTACTACTGTTCCTGCTGCCAGCGGCGCTACCGGTTATCGTTCTTTTGACCAATCCGTAAAACAAAGAGTAACAGACGGCACCGCATACAAAGGCAGTATTTATACAGCGGCAGGCTTGCTTAACAACGGCTATCCGGTTATCGCATGGTATGAAAACGCTACTCAAAAATTGATCTTCTCTTATAATACTGCCGCGTCGTCAAGCGGCAGTTGGGTTACCAACGCCGCAATAATTGCCGACGGCAAAGGCACGCACGTTGACATGGCGGTTGACGCAGGCAATAACGTCCACCTTGCGTACTACAGCGACGACGGCGGACTTTGGTACACCTACATACCGTCCGGCGACGTACTCAACAGCGGCAGACCCAAGCCGCCGTCGGTAAGAGTGGACACCTTCCTCTCACCGGGAACAAAACTCATGATCAATATAAGGGACGGCATACCCTGCATTTCCTACGCGCACGCGTCCTTCCCGGGAACCAGGCACTCAATCCGCGTCGCGTGGCGGTTAAGCGGCAGCGCTAATACGGCGGACGGTACAAACGGGGACGATACATTTACCGGAAAATGGGAAGTAATGACCGTCCCTGTCAGAACCGACGTAATCCCAAATATCGACGAATTTGTCTGTAACGGCGTACCAACATCCAGTACGGCGAGTTTTTCAAATACCGGCACCGGGTTAACATATAATTCACCACTTAATGAGACAATTCTGGTTGGTTTCCTGACGAATTCATCGTATGAGGGAGCTATACTAAGAGGGAACATTTTAACCGTACCGGATATATTGAGGAAGTAACATAAAACAGTAACAGCAGACGGGCGGACGCGAAAGCCTCTGCCCGTTTTTTTTGCGTCCGCGACGGCAAAATTTATCATTTCCTCTATATTTTGCTCAATTTTAGTCAAAATTTATAAAATTTTTGAGAAAAACTTGAAAATTCGTTTTTTAAAAAGTATAATTATAGTGAAATAGTCTAATTTTTAGGAGAAATTGTATGAAAATATCGTTTTCACACAAAAATTCACGCAAAACCCCGGTTTTAACGGGTGTCGGAATATTAGCAGTATTAACTATAATTATGTTATTCACCGCCTGCGATATTGGATTGGGACAAATTGTAAACACTGAAAAACCGGTAATTAATACCGCCGGAGACACACCTCCCGGATCATACCTGCAAGGTACCAATAACAAAATTCCGCTGGACGTTTCAAACAAACTCGGCTTTAAAATCGTAGAAGTCTGGATGGACGTTGATTACACCGACTTAAACGGAGACCCCCAGAAAAAAAGAATTGACGCACAGCAAGACCCGGACACAGGCGAATGGTTTGTAATCCTTGACACAACCGGCATGGCAGACAGAAAAATCACCGGCACAGTAACAGCAATAGACGAATCCGGAAATAAGACAACAACAACGCCGATGGTGTACAACGTAAAGAACTCTCCCCCTCAAATAAAATTAAATATGCCGCTTGTTGACGGCGATAACTGGGATAACCTTCCTGTGGAAGACGGAATAGGATTTCTTGATAGTCTTAAAGCCCGCGATCCGCTTCTTCTTGGCTTTGAATTAATAGGACTGGCTACAGACAACTACGGTATAGCCGAAGGCTACCCCAAAATCATGATTTGGCCCGCAGATGAAAAAGAAAATGGCATAAAATTTCTCGTAGACGATGACGGAGTACCATTACCGCCCAGCGAAGGAGGCAGTAAGAGACATGGCGCAGAGTACTCTCTTGTTGTGCCTAACGCCAGATCCGGCTTAACCGCGACAAAATTTTCATGGCCCATGCAAAAATTAGTAGAGACATCTCCTGGTTCCGGAGTGTATCGTCTGCCTAAAGACAATGAACCTCGTAATTACCTTAGTACGGGGGTGTACCGGATAAGGATTATAACCAAAGATCTTTTTGGAAATGTAAATGAATATCCAAACAGAAAAGATACAAAACGGCCAACCGATAACCCTTCAAAAAAATACATAGAGATAAATTATATTGCCTCGGAGATACCAATATCTCAGGTAACAACTATTCCGCAGTTCTACAACGCGGCAAGCGACTTTAATGTTACTTTTATAGTCAGTTGTACAAAGGAACTTGCCGAAATTAATCCCGTTGAAGCGTATATAACCGATGGAAATGACAATGAAAATGTATTAGGCGGACCGTACCCCGTTATTCAACATCATTCAAACGGCAGTCCGTATAATTTTACCCTTACCATTCCTGCCGCTCAGGCTCAACAATGGGATAATCCCAAAGAAGGAACCTTGTATTTAAGACTTAGAGCGAAAGCTAAAGGCGATATTAATTATGGTCCTCCTATATACCAGTATTTTCAATATGACATTACACCGCCCAAAGTACCCATTGACCGACCCGTACCTTTATCAAATATACGCGAAGAAGGAAAATTGAATGGCGGAAGTTACGCTATTTATTATCCTGATACGAAAACTCCAAAGTGGGTAACAGAAACCGTAACAGTCGGCGGAATTAACACCGATGATAACGGCATAAAAGACGTTTATTACCACATTGGCAAACT
>Ga0268262_10001573_pt1 | contig 27977 bp, 31 predicted proteins | sample TergutNc150P3_FD_190354 | JGI IMG/M metagenome (GOLD analysis project Ga0268262, IMG submission 190354) | Nasutitermes corniger P3 segment gut microbial community from laboratory colony in Florida, USA - Nc150 P3 (SPAdes) (version 2) | ecosystem: Host-associated > Arthropoda: Insects >... | reverse complement strand
AAACAATTAACAACTATTGCAATAAGATTTCAAAGCGCCCCATCTAATATTTCAAATCTTAAAGAACTTCATTTAGCATTGATAGAACTGCGTAAAAAGATGCGTATTTTGGGGTATGACCTTTCTATGGGTAAGTATTCGCTTATTTTTGACGGTTTCCGCAATGACGAGGTTTATGGTTTTTTTACGCGCATAGTTTTGGCGATTGGACAAAACGGCGTTTTTTACTGGAAAACAGGCGATGGTAATCATCTTACATTGGATGGTTTTTTAGAAAATACAATTATGAAGATAAAGGTTGAAAAAAAAATTAATATGGGAACCTTTGAAAAACATTATCTTTGGTTTAAAAAAACAATTTCAACAGTAACGCTTTCAGGTTCCGCTACAGAAACAGCGGAATCTTACGAGAAACTTAAAAAATACGCAGAGGCGGATAACCTGCTGTTTTTAAGTCGTCTTAAAGGTTTAATATAAGTAGAATAAGGAGAGGAATAATGAATAATTTAAACGGTTTTGACAATCAATTAATGAAAGAACTGCAAGCCAACAGTCTTCGCCGAATTTTAAAAAATTTGCGGACAGCAACAGTTGATGAATTAGCAGAAGCGGCGCGTATTGAGCGTGATATCACTATTGAGATTATTAAGGAACTGTGTTTTTCCGGTGAATTTAAACAATCTGGGGAAACTTGTCTGTTCAACGAGAAATATCGTCTAACGCTGGTAATATGTATGCTTGAAATCAATAGTGTCTTCGCGGTAGTAACCGATATGTATGGCGAATACCTTGAAAAGGAAGAAATTATCACCAGTCCAAATACGATTGATTTTTTTGACGAACTAATACAAAAATATCAAAATAAATATCCTTCTATCGGGCTTTTAGCTTTTGGTATAGCCGGTTTTGAGGATCGAAAAAGCGGATACCTTTTGACTATTGATTTTCCGCAGATTGAAGGGGGGCATTTTCGCGAGCACTTTATAAAAAAATTCGGTCTTCCAGTTATTCAGGAAAATGATATTAACGCGGCCGTTTTGGGTTTTTATAAAAACCGAAATTTTGATGAAGGAAAATGCGTATGTGCTATTTATCTTCCGCGAAACCGATGCCCTGGAGGCGCGATTTGTATTAATGATAGCATTTATCGGGGAAGGGACAATATGGCGGGAGAACTCAATTTTCTTAAAAGCTCCGTTCAATGGAAACACTTTGATAAAAATGTTATTGATTACTCAACAATAAATGTTCCTTCTCTTATCTGCGATTTTGCTATACCCGCGATAACTTGGTTAAATCCCGACTGTTTGGTAATTTACGGAAGTTGGTTGCCGGAAAATACCGCAAGTGAATTAGAAACACATTTAAAAGAAATTATGCCTCGTGAATTTATTCCTGATATTGTATTTGCGCCTAATATAATTCAAGACTTTCTTGACGGGCTTATACGTATGTCGTTGAAGGAGCTTGAACCTAAAATTGATATTTAGGCATACATCTTTCCCTCACTTGGAATAAAGTGTTTGCGTAACAGCACGACGGACTAATTAAACTTTATGAAATAATTTGTTAAAAAACATAGCCAAAAACCTAAAAAACTTCCCCTGGCTTTGTCCGTACTTTTTAGAAAAATCCCCAGCCGCTTTATGAAGCGGATATGTCCCGTATTTCTTTTTCAAAAAATCCCAGTGCTTTATAATCCAAACATAAAGATCGGCTTCCGTTCTTCCCTGAAAATGGACAAGCAGCCATTGTTCTCTGATTATCTTTATTACGGGATTATACACATTATTGTACCATGATACGAGGGCGTTGTTAAAAGGTATCTCTTCTTCAATATCCTCGTTTAAGTAATATTTATGAACAAGTATATGGTTATAAATAACGTCATAACGTCCCGGAGCGCTGAAATTCATGTCCCAATAATCTGTTAAATCGCCGAATAATGTCTCGCTGTAAAAAATATTTTTTTCATATTTGATAAGCTCCGCCGTTAATTCCTCCGTAGTCATCGAGGGATTAATATTTATCTCGGTCGTAAGACTGATTACCTCCGCGTCGATGTATTCAACGCCCTGCATTTTCGCCACGGACACGCGGTGGTTGCCGTCGCGGACGAAATATACTCCGCCGATTTCATACAATAGTATTGGAGGAAGAATTATATCCTTGATATGCGCTTCGTCAACTCTTTGCCAGCGTTGGCGCATATGTTCCTTGCGCGGAAGAAAATATTTATTAAAATCGTGGTAACGGCCTTCACTGCCGACAATCATTTTTATCGGCACCGTCTGGTTTCCCATGTATACTTCGTTCTTGGGCTTAAGTATGCCCTTGACATCGTTAAACGAAAGCAGTTTGTCGCGATCCGTATTTAAGAAATTTTGTATTTGCGATAACATCGCCTTTCCCCTGGCACGGGTAAAATCATCGTAAGCTAACTGTGTTACTGCGTCACCTGACATTTTAATCTCCCAAATCTATAATATAATGGCTATAAGCGTTAACTACTGTTGTATCATTCCATTTCGTACTACGAATATCATTTAAATCATATAAATGAATATGGCCGTGTACAAGGTACTTCGGCTTAAATACCTTCATAAACCATAAGAAAGATTTAAAACCGATATGGCACTTGTCGTTTTTATCATGAATGCCTTTGGGAGGAGCGTGGGTAAGAAGCGCGTCCAGAAAACGTCCGTGTACGATACGGTTCCAAAGAAGTTTTGGTATTATTTTTAGTATCTCGATATTCATTTCAAAATTTGTAAATTGATTGGGACCGTCATTGTAACGTATGGAACCGTCAAAACCGGCTATTATAAAATTCCCCTCTTTTTTGACTTTTGAGCCAAGATAAATGGCCCCGCAGCCTAAATATTCCCTGACCCCCTGTAATATCATGCTATTCCAGGGCTTTTTATAGTGGCGTAATTCCTCGGTATGGTGGTTGCCGAAAATGAAGAATAAGGGCTTATTTAAGTTGGAAATGATAAAATCGAGGTAATTCAACGGCAAATCTCCGGCGGAAAGGATCAGATCGACATCCTTAAAACGCTCTTTTATCATGGGAGAGTAGACTTGAGGGTCAATTTTGTCGGAAATACACAGTATTTTCAATAGAAAGTCCTTTTTTGTCGATAATATATAATATATATTATATATTATATTATGGTGGTTTACGAATTTAGGGCGGTTTTTATTGCCTTTAAACCGCCGTAATACGGGAAGGGAAAGATGACAAAAAAAATTATTTTGATTTGGGTGTTATTATTTTTTGCCGGTCTTTGCTACGGGCAGTCGAACTTTGTAAAAGGTGAAGAACTTCTGATGAAAAATCAGCCTGCCCAGGCGGAGAGTTTCCTTATGCGCGCGATCTCCGATGATCCCGCCAATCCTGTCGCGTATATTTATTTGGGCATTGTATATGAACAAATCGGCAGGGCGGAAGACGCGATAACTATTTACAGGCGGATTTTACCCTCGGCTGGAAATTTTTCCGCGAATGTCGCGAATAATTTAGGCAATGTTTATTTCCAAAAAGGAAATATCGATACGGCCGAACAGTACTATACCCAGGCGATTGGTTTTGATTCCGGCTATCCTAACGCGTATCTCGGCAGGGCGAACACCCGCATTAAAACGGGGAATTTGAAAAACGCTATTTCTGACTACGAACAGTATTTGCGATTGGACCCGCGTTCCTTACAACGGAACAAAATTGAACAGCTTGTAAACTTGATTCAAACTGAGGCCGCCGAGGCGGAAATGAAAAGGCTAATGGCGGAAGAAGAAGCGCGCAGAATCGCCGAAGAAAGGCAAAGACTTTTGGATTCCGTTTCCGCTTCCCTTCAGTCGGTTGCCGATTCCAGCAAGGGAATTTCCTCCGGTACGGAGAGCGTTGAAAATTATGACGGTGAATTTGTGCTTGAGTAATATAGACCGGTAGAATAGGGGAGGGAATATAAATGACGCAAAACCAAAAAAAGATTCTTTTAATTTCGGGCGGAGCTTTGCTTGTTCTGCTCGTTACGGGGTTGATTCTTTTTTTGACGCTCGGTAAAAAGGGAGCGGTAGATACCGATATTACAAAAACCGGCGCCGACGCGAGAAGAAATAACATACTTAGGCTGGCGAATACTTACGCTCAAAGCGGGGAATATGACAGGGCGTTAGATCTTCTTGACGGTCTCTTAATCGATAATCCCGATGATGAGGACGCGATAGCGCTTCAACGCGCCATACTGAGCATGGATCGTAGTAGCGGCGGAAATAACGGCGACAGGACGGATGCCCTACTCGAAGCGCAACGCAGATTTCTTGAGGAACAGCAACGGCAAAACGCCGCGCTTGCTTCCAGTATTCAAAGAGCGGGAGTCGAATCGTCTTCTAAATCGGCCGCTGAAACGGAGGCCGCAGCCGAGCGCAGGGCCGCCGCCGAAGCCGAACAGGCCAGAAAAAAAGCGCAGGATGAAGAGCTTGCGAAGGCAAGCCGTGAAATGCAGGAAATAATGCGAAGGGTAAATAACCTTGTCGCCGACGGCAAGGCGAAGCTTAACTCCGACGATCTGCATGGGGCGACCCAGTTATTTAACGAAGCTAAGAAATTAATCCCGCCGAGCGAGACGCGCTTTGACGCGCAAAAATTGTCTGAAATGGCGGACGCTTATTATGATTACGGCGCGAGGAATTCCGGCAATAGCTCAGGGCGGGAAGCGGTTAACCACGCGTCGCAAACGGCGAATGAAGCTATAACAAAAGATTCCTCTCAGGCGCTGCCGCATTATGTCCTGGGGCGTATCGCGCGTGACGCTAATCAGAATGAAAAAGCGATAAACGAATTCAGGGAAGCTGCGCGTCTTGACGCTTCAAATTTCATGTACTTCCATGATTTGGGAAGAGTGTTATTTATATCGAAGCGTTATTCGGAAGCAAGGGACTCTTTTCAATCGGCGACAAGGATAAGTCCCCGGTTTGAACCGTCGTGGTACAATCTTGGCGGAACGTTACGCGCGTTGAACCGTTTTGACGACGCGCTTGCCGCATATAAACAGGCTGTCGAGATAAAGGCCGATTATTCCGCCGCGCACCGTGAAATAGGCAGGCTTCTTTTGGCGAAAGGAGATACGCATAACGCGATTAAATCCTTCGCGAGCGCGTTACAGTACAATCCCAATGATTTTAGTACGATGTGCGAATTGGCCGCCGCGTACAGTCAGGCCGGTAACTATGGGGAAGCGGAGACTATCTTTACAAGGGCGATGAAAATAAACTCTTCCGATCCCCAGACGAACTACAATATGGCGGTAGTTAAGCTGGAACTGAAAAAAAATAGTGAAGCGCTTAGTTTTGCGAAGTTGGCCGTAGACGCTAATCCTACCAACGCGGTTTATGTGTACACTTTGGGGCTCGCGTGCGAGGCCATAGGCGCTTTTGAGCAGGCCGTTTCGGCGTATAAGAAAGCCGCGTCTATGGACGCGAAATACCTGCGTCCCAGAATAAATCTTGGCAGTATTTATCTTGCCAACGGAAATTATTCGGAGGCTATTTCATGGCTTAACGAAGCGTACACGATAGATTCTTCCAACTTTGAGGTAAATAACAATTTAGGCGCGGTTTACGCGAAACAGGAAATTTGGTCCTCCAGCATTGTTTATTACGAACGCGCTTTGAATATTAAGCAGAACGATTCCGTAGTGCGCCTTAATCTCGCTCGCGCCTATACGGGGGCGGGCGATCTTCAAAAAGCGCAGAATGCCTATCAGGCGGTACTGCGCGTGGCCCCCGACAACTGGGACGCGATGTACGAGCTTGGAATGACATGCGTAACGCTTGGACAGAACGCGGACGCGAAACGTTATTTGCAGGATTTGGTTAGCCGGAATCCCAATTATTCGGGTAAAGCTGAAGCGGAAAGGATTTTAAGAAGCCTATGAACGCTATAATAACGGTCGTAGGAACGGACAAAGTCGGGATAATAGCGAAAGTATCCGCTTTTTTGGCGGAACGTAATATTAATATCGAAGATATTTCGCAGACTGTTTTAAGCGGAAATTTTGTAATGATGATGATGATAAATTTAGCTTCCTGTTCAAAAGCTCTGGAAGAAATAAAGAAAGAACTCTCGTCTCTTGGAGATACGCTAAATGTAAGTATCAGTTTGATGCATGAGAAAGTTTTTTCCGCCATGCATAGAATATAAAAAATACTTCGTATTTTTTATATTCTTAAGGAGAAAAGCAGAGCTTTTCTCCAGACATATTTATAAAGGACATTAAGGTATAAAGAATTATATGCTATTTACGCCGTTTGAAATTAAAGAAACAGTAGATATGTTTATGCGCTACAAGCTGGACATACGCGCCATAACGCTCGGCGTTTCTTTGCTGGATTGTATCGGTTCTACGGGGGATGTTACGCGAAAAAAAATACGCGAAAAACTTTTACGTGTCGCGGGTCCGCTTGTGAAAACAGGCTGTGATATTGAAACCGAATACGGCATTCCGATAATCAACAAGCGCATATCCGTTACGCCGATTTCACTTGTCGCCTCTTCCTGCGAGGATGAAAATTATACGCCGTTCGCTAAAATCTTGGATGAGACCGCGAAAGAACTCGGCGTTGATTTTATCGGCGGTTTTTCCGCCCTTGTTCAAAAGGGGATTTCATCGGGCGATGAAAAACTGATTAGGTCCTTGCCTGACGCTCTTTCATCGACGGAAAGAACGTGCGCTTCAGTAAATGTCGCGTCTTCAAAGAGCGGCATTAACATGGACGCGGTGCGTCTTATGGGAGAGACGATCAAAAAAACTGCCGAAGCGACCGCGGACAGATGCGGCATCGGCTGCGCGAAACTGGTTGTTTTCTGCAACGCTCCCGAGGACAATCCCTTTATGGCGGGAGCTTTCCACGGGGTAGGGGAGGCGGAGAGCGTACTTAACGTGGGGGTTTCCGGCCCCGGCGTGATAAAGGCCGCGCTTGAAAACTGCCGCGAAATGAGTTTCGACTCGTTAGCTGACACCATCAAAAAAACGGCTTTTAAAATAACGCGAATGGGCCAGCTTGTCGGGTTTGAAGCCGCGCGCAGAATAGGGGTTCCTTTCGGCATATTGGATCTTTCACTCGCTCCGACTCCCGCGGTAGGGGATTCCGTAGCGCGAATACTCGAGGAAATGGGTCTTGAAGCCGCCGGTACCCACGGAACGACAGCCGCTCTCGCGATGTTAACCGACATGGTAAAAAAGGGCGGAGTAATGGCGTCTACCCATGTAGGCGGCTTTTCCGGCGCGTTTATTCCCGTCTCCGAGGACGAAGGCATGGTAGCGGCGGTCAAAAGCGGCTCGCTCTCCCTTGATAAACTGGAAGCGATGACCTGCGTCTGCTCCGTAGGGCTGGACATGATCCCCCTCCCCGGCGAAACGTCGGCGGCTACAATCGCCGCGATTATCGCCGATGAGATGGCGATAGGCATGGTGAACAATAAAACAACCGCCGTGCGCGTAATTCCCGTCCCCGGCAAAAAATCAGGCGAATGGGCGGAATTCGGCGGCCTTCTGGGAGGCTCCCCGATAATGGCGGTTAACGCCGCGAAAAGCGACGCGTTTATTAATCGCGGCGGAAGGATTCCCGCGCCTATTCATAGTTTTAGGAATTAATTGGAAAAACACCTGATCCCTCCTTTGTGATCTTTGTCCCTTTGCGCTCTTCACGTGAACTCTTTCTAATAAAATGATTATATGCTATTATAATGCAAAAGGAGAAAAATATGAAAGAAGCTAAAATATACGCCGAATACAATCAGGCGGGTAACAAGGTTATTTTTGGACTCTTGGACAAAATGGGCAATGACGAGCGGGAAAAGGACAGGGGAAGTTTTTACGGTAGCCTTACGGGACTGTTCCGTCATATTATCGGGGGAACAAGATTTTTCCTTGGAATGTATAAAGCCTCTTTAAGCGGTAATTCTGCGGCGTTAAAGGCAATCTCCGCGATTGAAACGCTTCCAAAATTACCTGAAGGAGCGTTAAGCGCTACACAGTGGAAAGAACTGGAATCTGCGGTAAATACCGTTGACGCGGCTTATGTCGGTATGGCGGAAGCCTTAAGCGAGTCCGATCTTAACCTGCCTGTTAAGGTTGAATGGTACGGGGGAAATCCCGCCTCCGTGCCGTTGTCATTCATGCTGAGCCAGCTTGTCGTTCACAACACGCATCATCGCGGACAAATTTCCCAGATACTTGATTCCCTAAAAATTGATAATGATTATTCTGGAATCAATGTTTCGTTCCTTGGTTAATGAGAAATTTTTTAAAGCATTATTCTCAAATTTCATCTCGCAAAGGCGCAGAGGACGCAGAGTTGTTATTTGAGATATTATCGTTATACCTTCATGATCATTGTTTTAAAGATAATATATCTTGTATAACTAAAATCTATCGGACAGGAGTTTAGCGTCCTTTGCGCCTCCGCGCCTCCGCGTGAGGTCTTTTTGTATATATTTAATTATTACAAACTACTAGTAGAATAAAGGTTACTTAACTAATTCATAACCTTCAAGCGCTTCGTCAATAAGCGGTTCAAGTTCCAGCTTTTCGTATAACGCGTTCGCTTCCGTAACATCGCCGTGTAGTACGGGGTGCCGGGGAGTGAAAAGAGTACAGCAGTCCTGATAAGGCTGTATTGAAATTTCAAAAGTGCCGATTTGTCTTGCTTTTTTTATGATGTCTTCCTTACTGAAACCGATCAAAGGGCGAATAACGGGAAGTTTTACCCTGCTTTGAGTACATGTTAAATTTTCTATCGTCTGGCTCGCGACCTGCGACAAACTTTCGCCCGTAATCAGGCTTTTGCATTTTACCTTTTGCGCGGCTTTTTCCGCGGCCTCCATCATCGCCATCCGTAACATGATAGTAGTCCATTGATCTGGCGCGCGTTCCTTTATTCTCATCTGCGTTTCGGTAAAATTTAAAATGTAAAGATTTATTCCCATACAGTACGCGCCCGTAATTCGCGCCAGATCGATAACTTTTTGTTTTGCTTCCAAAGAAGTGTAAGGATAGGAGTGAAAATGAATAGCGTCTATAGTCATTCCCCGCGCCGCCATCATAAAACCGGCGACAGGGGAATCGATTCCACCCGATAACAATAGCATTCCCCTTCCCGCGGTTCCTACGGGAAGACCGCCTAATCCCTTTTTGCCGCCTGAGTAAATTAACGCTTTTTCGCGGATTTCAATTTTTATAATGTCATCGGGAGAGTGAATATCAACTTTCAACTCTTTAAACGCGTCCGTAATCGCGGCTCCCGCGTTACAGCATAATTCATAAGAGGTAACGGGAAAACTTTTATCCGTCCTTCGCGCGTCAATCTTAAAAGTTTTTGCCCCCCTCCGGCAGAGTTTCTTACCCTCTTCAACGCAGGCGGCAAGAACCGCGTCGGGTGTTTTTTCGCAGGCTGTAATTTTTGCCCAGCCTGAAATTCCGATTAAATGGGAAAGAACGTTTTCTATTTCCTGTGATTTTTCTTCCGGGGCTTGAATGTAATAACGGCCGGCGGTGAATTTTAACTTTATGCCGCCCGTTTCACGAAGCAGTTGTTTTATATTGTGCTTTAACGCCCCTTCAAAACTTTTTTTGTTATCGCCTTTAAGGGTAAGTTCCGCGGGTTTTAAAAGCCAGTCGCTTACAGAAATTTTAACACCTCCGCGACCGCTTCCAAAAAAAGCTCTATTTCCTCGTCCGTAGTGGAGTACCCCTGGGAGACGCGAATACCTTCGATTCTTAAATTTTCCTCAACGCCCATTGCGGCAAGGACGGGGCGTTCGGGAGAGGATGAGGAACAAGCCGATCCCGTGGAAACCGCGAAACCAAGATCGTCAAGGGCGCGCGCCATAACTTCGCCGGGAATGTTTTTAAAAGCGACTTGTAATATGTAGGGAGAAAATCTGTCGTCCTCAGGGGCGCGGCAGGACGGAATGAAGGTACAGCGTTCCATCGCCGCGAGAGAGGTTATCAGTTTTTTCCATCTGGCTTTCGCCTTCGAATACTCAAGTCGCGTCGTTTCCGTGTTAGCGTACCGTGTAAGGCAATCCGCGAGTTCTATGGCCCCCCGCGTATTCTCGGTTCCGCCCCTTATCCCATTCTCCTGACCGCCTCCGGAGTAAAACACTTCCAAAGGTTTTTTCAGGTATAAAAGTCCAATCCCGCGCGGTCCTGTAATTTTATGGGCGCTTATTGAGGCCGAATCAATTTCCAAATTTGAAATGTCAATCGGTATCTTTCCTATCGCCTGCGTAAGATCGCAATGGAAATGTATTGGCGCGGATTCTTTTCTTTTTTTGATAACATCCCTTAAGGAATCTATATCGGTTACGGTTCCCGTCTCGTTGTTTACGGACATAACCGCCGCGAAACGAACATCGCCGTATTTATCAAGCGCATTTGTGAGGGTTTCGGCCGTCACCCTTCCCGTGGAATCTACCGCGATACCGCCGGTGGGTTTTCCTACTTTATCCAAAGTCTTCATTCCCTCCCTGACTGAGGAATGTTCCGCAAGGGATGAAATTACCCTTCCTTTTCCAGGACGCGTAAGATTGGAAAAAAGCGCTATGCCGTTGGACTCGGTTCCGCCCGACGTAAAGTACAGAGTTTCAGGAGGCACGTTCAAAACAGAGGCGCACCGCTTTCTTGCGTCTTCAAGAGCCTGTTTTGCATAGCGTCCCTCGCGGTGATGGGACGATGGATTTCCAAACGGGACGGAATTATCGCTTTTTGAATAAGGGGAAGATGCCGCCCAATCAAGATAGATTCTTTTTATATCGGATTCAACTTTTGCCATGTTTTTATCGTTTACTTACTATTGTAAAAATATAAAAAAATTTAGTATTATTCAATGGGAGTAAAATTATGTTAGTGTTAAAATTTGGAGGCTCGTCCGTTGGAAGCCCAAAAGGGATTGAGCAAATTATCGGAATCTTAAATGACAAAGAATATTCGGGAAACGTAAGCGCGGTAATAGTTTCCGCGTTTTCAGGGGTGACTGACGCGCTTATTAATATGGCAAATACCGCGGTCAGCGGCGAGTCATGCAAGAAGCTGTTGGAGGACCTCAGCGCGCGCCATAAAGACTGCGCCGCTCATTTTTTAAAGGCGACGGAGCGCAAGAATGCGGTTAAGGAAATAGAAGACAATATAACTCTTTTATCGCAAATTCTTGATGGAATAACGCTATTGGGTGAATTGTCCTTGCGTAGTAAGGATTTAATTATGAGTTTCGGGGAAAGACTCAGCGCGAATCTTATCGCGTCAATTTTTACGGCGAATAATATTTATGCGTCGTTTTTGGACGCGAGGGATTTGGTAAAAACAAATTCCAATTACGGCAAAGCTGAAATTTTAAAAAAGGAAACTGAAGAAAATATTAAGGCTTATTTTAAGAATGTAAAGAAAACGGTTCAGGTTGTAACAGGGTTCATCGGTTCTACTGTGGACGGGTATACGACTACCGTAGGACGCGACGGTTCCGATTTAAGCGCCGCCGTTTTTGCCGCCGCTCTTGGCGCGAAGAAGCTTGAGATATGGACCGACGTTGACGGAATGCTTACCGCCGATCCCGATCAGGTTAAGAACGCTTTCCTTATAGATGAAATTTCTTATAACGAAGCGATAGAGATTTCCCACTTTGGCGCAAGGGTAATTTTTCCGCCGTCGGTTAAACCGGCGCTTGAAAAAAATATTCCCATTTATGTGCGTAACACCTTTAATCCAAAGGGAAGCGGCACGAAAATAACCGCCAAAGCCTCTCCCGGAAAATACCTGATTCGCGGGATAAGCTCTATAAATCAAGTCGCGCTTATAAGAATTCAAGGTACGGGCATGGTCGGTGTCGCCGGATTTTCAGCGCGCGTATTCGGCGCTCTCGCGCGGAAGGGAATCAACGTTATGCTGATCTCGCAGAGTTCCAGCGAATACTCTATCTGTTTAGCGGTTCTGCCTGAGGATATACATGGGGCCGACGCGGCGTTAAAGGAAGAGTTCGCGAATGAAATACATAATTGTTCTATTGAGAATCCGATTATAGAAAAAGACCTTTCAATAATCGCCGTCGTAGGTTCCGCGATGAAGAACACTTCCGGGATTTCGGGGAAATTTTTCCACGCCCTCGGCAGAAACGGCATTAATATAGTGGCAATCGCGCAAGGGTCTTCGGAAATAAATATTTCCGCCGTCATATCCGCGGCTGACGAAGGCAAGGCGCTTAACGCCATTCACAACGCTTTCTTTTTCGCCCATCACCGTTCGGTCAATCTGTTCCTGATTGGTACGGGTCTTATCGGCGGCACTTTATTGGATCAAATCGCCGACAATCGCGATAAGCTAGCCGACAATATGCTCAAAATTAATTTAATCGGGGCCGCCGATTACGACAAGATGATCTTTTCACTTGACGGGCTCGATCCGAAACAAACGAAGAAAATGCTTACTACCAAAGGAAAAGTTGAAGGTACGCAGACAATCGAGCCGAGTAAAAAGGGCGCGACGGAATTTGTCGAGAAAATGGCTTCATTCAATCTTCCCAATTCGTGTTTCTGCGATTGCACCGCAAGCGAGGATATCGCGTCCCTTTACGAAAAAATTCTTCACTATTCCATACCTATTGTTACGCCTAATAAAAAGGCGAACTCCGGTTCTATGGATTATTACAAACGGCTTACTTCATATTCAAGGGAGAGGGGAATTCCCTACCTGTATGAATGTACGGTAGGGGCGGGACTTCCCGTTATTTCTACATTACGCGATCTTTTCCTCGCCGGGGATAAGGTAATAAAAATAGAGGCCGTGTTATCGGGAACGTTAAGTTATATTTTTAACAATTTTGACGGTTCAAAGCCTTTTTCCGCCCTTGTGCGCGAGGCGAAAGAGAAAGGTTACACGGAGCCGGATCCGAGGGACGACCTTAACGCTATGGACGCGGCGCGCAAGGTTTTAATCCTGGCGAGGGAATGCGGTCTTAATATAGAATTTAAGAACGTAAAAATCGATCCTATTCTGCCTCCAGCCTGCTTTAACGCGAAAGACATCGAAGCTTTTTTCAGCGAATTGGAAAAAACGGACGCCGATTATGAAAAACGCCGCGCGCAGGCCGCCGCCGAAGGCAAACAACTGCGTTATATCGCCATGATAGAAGAAGGAAAAGCGAAGATTTCTTTCCGCGCCGAAGGGGAGGGAAGTCCGTTCCGCTCGTTGGTGGACAGCGATAATATTGTAGTTATTACGACAAACCGTTATTCAAAACTCCCGATGGTAATTAAGGGGCCGGGAGCGGGAGCGCAAGTTACCGCTACGGGGGTGTTCGCCGACATTTTACGTACCGCGAGAACATTGGTTTAGCGGGTTTGTCGGGCGGCAAAGATTAATTTAAGGAGAATAAAATGGCAGTTGCGGAAAATATTAAAAACGCGCTAGCGTCCTCTTCGACGATACGTAAAATGTTTGAGGAAGGCATACAGTTAAAAAAACAACACGGGGATGACAAGGTTTTTGATTTCTCGCTTGGAAACCCCGATATAGACCCGCCCCCCGCTTTTCACGAGGCTTTTGTAAAAATGGCGCGGGAGGACGAGAAAGGCTCCCACGGGTATATGCCTAACGCCGGCTACCCGCATGTCAGGGAAGCGCTGGCTAAAAAAGTCCGCAAAGAGCAGAATGTTAATATTGACGGCTCTCATATAATCATGGCGGTGGGGGCCGCCGGGGGGCTTAACGCGGTCTTTAAAACAATATGTAACCTCGGCGATGAAATTATCGTATCGCGTCCATATTTTATGGAATACCGGGCCTATACCGCCAATCACGGCGCTAAACTTGTCGAAGTTGACGCTTTAGATAATTTTGATTTGGACATCTCGGCAATAGGCGCCGCATTAAACGAAAAAACGGCCGCCGTCCTTATAAATTCACCTAACAATCCGACGGGAAAGGTTTATTCCGCTTCCGTCCTTGCCTCCCTTTCTTCGCTCCTTACCGAACATGGAAAGAAGACCGGACGTTTTCCTTATATTGTTTCAGACGAACCCTACCGTGAAATAGCGTATAACGTTGAAGTTCCTCCCGTTTTAAGCTGTTATGGCGAATCCATTGTTGTCAGCTCTTATTCAAAAAGCCTGTCTCTTCCCGGCGAACGTATCGGTTTTATCGCGGTAAGCCCGCAGGCAAACGGCAAGGACGATCTTTTAAACGGTTTAATTTACGCTACAAGGATACTCGGTTTCGTAAACGCACCCGCCCTAATGCAAAGGTTGGTCGGCTCTCTTACGGAGGCGCGGATAGACGTTTCCATTTACGAGCGAAGACGGGACGCTTTTGTAAAAGTTTTGAATAACGCCGGTATCGAATACTCCATGCCGCAGGGGGCGTTCTATCTTTTCTGTAAAGTACCCAAGAGCAAAACAGGCAGGCGGGAAACTGACGACAAAGCGTTTGTGGAACACCTTAAAAATTACCTTATTTTAGGAGTAGGAGGAAGCGGTTTTGGCAAAAGCGGTTGGCTGCGTTTTGCCTACTGTGTTGACGAAAAAATAATTAACGCTTCACAAAACGCTTTTAAATCGGCGATGGAGAGCTGGTAAACCGCTGGAGAGGCATGGGACCGAATCTTAGTCATCGCAAGGCTAATGTTAATTTGAAATTCTTAACCGCATAAATGTTGATTAATTTGATTCATGGTAGAATTGTTCTTTTTATTTTATGTTATTTTGAAATCCCCATATTTTTATTAATTTTTTAATAAAAGAATTATCAATATTATTTTATTTTTTAATTAGCTGTTTCCGCAACGCGGGTTATTTGACACGCTTGTCAGGAATATTTATGGAATAAAAATATCTCGTAAACGAGAGGGAGAAAAGATATGAAAATCCGTACGAAATTATTCGGCAGTTTCTTTATTGTTGTCACAATAGGGGTTTTCCTTGGCACGGTGGGGTATTTTAGCAATATGAAGTTGACGTCTTCATCCGCGGATATTCTTCGTTTATCAAAAGTTAGAATGAGTATAACGTCAATATTAAACGCGCACTTTATCTGGATACAGGGACTATCCAATACCGTGTATGCCGGAGTGCCGTTTACCGGTTCGCTTGATTCCTCTTCCTGCTCTTTAGGTAAATATTTACTCAGCGAAGAAAGGGAAGAAGTGACCGATAAAGAGGCTGTTTCACTGCTTAATAAGGTCACTGAACCTCATTATTTTATTCATAATAGGGCGAGGGAAATTATTGAGTATCTGGGTAACGATCAAAAGGATAAAGCGGTTAAAAGTTTAGTAAGGGATATTTATCCGAAAACAATTGAAGTAATATCAGATTTAGAAGAAATAGAAACCCGGTACGGCGATATGCTTAACGAAATAATAATAGAAAACACCGAATTAGGCATAATGTATAAACGTATTATCATAGCCGTTATCATTGTCGCGATAATCGCGAGCGTTATGTTGGCGATAATTATCACGTCGTACATTACAAAACAAATCAATAAAGTAGCCGATACCCTTAAAATAGCGGCTGACGGCAACCTGACGCAAAATGTCGATATCAGTACAAAAGACGAAATCGGCGATCTTGCCCAAGATTTTAACTTTACGATTGATAAAATTAAAAAACTTGTCGTAAATGTCAAAAGAGAAGCGGCGACATTAACCGGAATCGGAAACGACCTTGCCGGTAATATGAGCGAAACCGCCGCCGCAGTGAACCAGATTAACGCGAATATTCAAAGCATCAAAGGAAGGGTTATAAACCAGAGCGCGAGCGTCAGCGAAACTCACGCGACTATGGAACAGCTTACCGTAAACATTAATAAACTCAATGAACACATAGAAAACCAAAGCGCCCATGTTACGCAAGCCTCGTCCTCCATTGAACAAATGATGGAGAATATCACTTTGGTTACCGGAACGCTTATAAATAACGCCGACAATGTGAAGATATTGAGGGAATCGTCGGAAGTGGGACGTTCCGGTCTTGAGGAAGTGGCGTCGGATATTCAGGAAATAGCCCGCGAGTCCGAAGGGCTTATGGAGATTAACGCGGTAATGGAAAGTATCGCAAGCCAGACTAATTTGCTTTCGATGAACGCGGCGATAGAAGCCGCCCATGCCGGAGAGGCCGGAAAAGGCTTTGCCGTAGTCGCCGATGAAATTCGTAAATTGGCTGAAAGTTCCAGCGAACAGTCCATGACGATCAGTTCTGTTCTGAAAAAGATAAAAGAGTCAATAGACAAGATAAAAGTGTCCACAAAAAACGTGCTTGGTAAATTCGCCGCTATCGACTCAAGCGTAAAAACGGTCGCGGATCAGGAGGAGAGCATCCGCAATTCAATGGAGGAACAGACTACCGGAAGCAAGCAGGTGCTTGAAGGCATTAGCGAAGTGAAAGAAATAACGCGGCGGGTGAAAACAGCGTCCCAGCAGATGCTTGAAGGCGCGAAAGAAGTTATTCATGAGAGCGTCAATCTTGAAAAGGCGACCCAGGAAATAACAGGCGGCATGAAAGAAATGGCTTCGGGTGCGAATCAAATCAACACGGCGGTGAACCACGTCAACGAAATAAGCGGCAAAAACCGCAAAGGCATCGACTCATTGATACGCGAGGTGTCGCGCTTCAAAGTGTAGGAATTTATTTGGAAAGATTTTCACACGAAGAGCGCAAAGGTTAGAGGAACACAAAGGGGAGAGATGGGGTTTTTGTCCGAAGGACGAGCGTGAAGCTCAACGATAAGATAACGGACAAAAACCCTCATTTCCCCAATGGTAGAAGCCTATTGGGATGGAATTTACCCCGTTAGATAAACACCATTAAGCAAGGTCTTATCCCAAAAAAGAACAATTTAATAGTAAACGATTTTCTAACAGTTTAAAAAGTTAATTACGACTAAATAATATGGAAAATTTAAACCGAATATTTGAAGAAGTTTTGAGAGAAGCTGGTGATATAGAGCCCATTTATAAGGATCTTGATAAGCCGTATGAATTTGATCCTGGAGAAGAATATAGCGAAAAAGAATTAAGACAATTCGCTCGTACTTATAATAAAAATGATAAATTTCCATCAGAATGGATTAGAGCCAAAAGAATCTTAAAAGCTTACGGTTGGATATAATTATTTTTTAAAGTATAAATTTATACGTAAGGGGATAATTGCGAAAAATAATTCATATCCTGTTGTTAATACAAATGAGAAAAACAATATTCCATCGGATGTCATCGGCAAACACACGCTATTAAATATTCCTGGAATGGAAATAGCAATTTATAATTTTATAAAAAAGAAGGGAATGAAATATATTGATGACAGAAAAAGTAGCTTAATATGGTATAAATTAAAGAAAACATCAATACATTTATGGAATATATCAGACCACGATTTATTTATTAATAAAATAAACAATCTCTTTTAACGGTGAAGCAAAAAACAAACCGATTTTGTGGATGCGTCAATATAAATACTTTATAATATTACACTATAGCCTAAAATAATATATAACTATAAAATATAGTAAAATTCAACTATAGAATATAGTTATAATATAGTATATAGTTGATATATATTTCTTACATATATAGGAGATCAAAATGGCTTCGTTTAATGAAGACGACCGGACATTGCACCGAATCCGCATCAGGCTTTTTCCCAGCAACCTTCCCGGCTCAAAGAAGGCATGGTACGCGCGCACGGTAAATGAGGCGGAATTGACTGTCGAGGATGTGGCAACGGCGATGGTAAAGCGAGGCGGTTTTACCGGCAATTACTACGATTTAATAAAGTATGTGCGGGAGTTTTTTGACGAAGCCGCCTACCAACTCTGCGACGGGTATGCCGTCAACGTGGATTATTTTTCCATTCATCCGGTGGTGGGCGGGTTTTTCGCTTCCGAAAGGGAAGACCCAAGCGGCCATCCGGTACGGTTCCGGTTCCGTGCCCGCAAGCCTCTGCGAGACATTGCCCGATATATAGCCGTAGAGGCGGAGCCGAGGACGGGCTTTGGCAATATCGACAGTTTTATTGACGCTGATTCCGGGGAAACCAACGGGCGTGCCACGACGGGCGGCATATTTTTCGTAACAGGAAAAAAGATAAAGGTAACGGGTAGAAAGAACACCGGCCTGTACTTTGTGTCAAAGGCAGACCCTTTACTGCGCTTCAAAACTGCCGGAAGCTTTGCGGTAAACACAAGTACCCGCATCATCGGCGTTGTTCCGGCCCTGCCCGCCGGGGAATACCGTATCGAAATTAAAACGCAATATACCGTAGGCGGCATAGACCTTAAAGAGCCGCGGACGATTATAAGCGGGTTTAGCGTTTATGTACCATGACATTAACGCATAACTGTTATAACCTACATTTTCACCTCTAAAAATAATTTTCAGTCTATCGGTATTTGATAGAGTGAGTGTAATACAATTTAAACATGATAAAGGAAAAGGATTAACAAAATGGCAGAAGTGCTTAATAATGAAGAAATAGACCAGTTTATTACTGCAATAAATTCAGGCGATACAAAACCAGAGAATTTCAAACCGGCTGTAGATCAACGAAGAATTAAAATATACGATTTTAAACGGCCAGATATGTTTTCAAATGAACAAATAAGAAATATTTCGATCATACACGAAACCTTTGCCCGCTTAACAACTACCTACCTTACTGCTAAATTACGGAGTATAGCTAATGTTCAAGTTGCGTCGGTAGATCAGCTCACATATGATGAAATTATACGCTCTATGCCGACTACCACCACTTTGGCGATTATAAACATGGATCCACTGAAGGGGAACGCAATTCTGGAAATTGATCCTCTTATAACCTTTGCAATTATTGATAGGATTTGCGGCGGAATTGGAGACGGAACAAAATTCCAGCACGAATTAACTGAAATTGAACAATCTATTTTGGAAGGTGTTATCATCTGTTTGTTAGGTAATCTGCGTGAAGCATGGACTTCAATATTAGATTTACGCCCACGGTTAGGACAGATAGATACAAATCCGGAGTTTGCAATGATTGTTCCCAAAACTGAAATGATGGTATTAATAACACTTGATGCCAAAATAGACGATGTGGAAGGGATGATAAATATCTGTATTCCTTATCTAACTGTAAAATCAATTATGGGAGAATTATCAGCTCAGTTTTGGTATAGCTCAACCCGTAATAGTATACCGTTAGAATCATCAAACTATATATTAAGAGAAAACATTCCTATACGCCTAAGCGCCGAAATATTCAGGAGTTATTTTCCCATCAAAGAAATATGGAAATGGGATATTGGAACAGTTATCATGCCGCTTATTTCAATAAAAACGGACTATTGTTATTTAAGACTTGGCAACAGGCGCGTATGGCAATGTCAAATATTGCCGGATAACAAGTGTTTCCCAAAAAGAATCACTATTGTTAATTATGCTGAAAAACCATTTGGAACGGAGGGAAATGATATGAAAATGGAAGAAGGTAAATCATTCGTAACAGACGCGTTGAACAGCGCGATGATAAAAATTTCCGTGGAACTGGGATGTACTAAAAAACCTGTAAAAGAAGTCTATGCGATAGGTGAGGGAACAATCCTTGAGCTTGATAAATATGCCGGGGAACCGGTAGACATATTTGCCAATGGAGTTCGCATCGCCAAAGGGGAAATGGTGGTTATTGATGAAAATTTCGGGGTAAGGATTACCGAAATGCCACAACCTTCGCCTGAACCGCCGACTCCGCAAATGTCAAAAAAAGCGTTTGCAGATTTTGATATGGACTCATTTAATGAATCTTTAGGAAAAGCCATAAAGGAATCATTTAAGGAAACAAAATGACCATTATCAAAAATAAAAACATTGCTGAAATCCTAAATCATGTTGATAAAGAATCAAAAATCAGATTATTAAAGATGAAAATCCCGAACTTGCTAAAGTACTAATAAAAACCGATTATAAGCCCGCTAATAACAATCCTAGCGTTTTTTATGCCTCTGAATCCAATGCGAAAAATAATATTCATAATTTATATAAAGCGATATATGAATATACAGAGGCTATTCGGATACTGCCATCTGAAGCTATCTACTATTTAAACCGAGGCATAACCTATTCAAAGCTGAAAAATCATAAGAAAGCCATTGAAGATTTTTCAAGCGTTATACAATATGCAAGATTATGAAAAAAGAATATTTAATAAAAGTAATGTTTATAATGAAGATGGATGTAAAAGATAAAGAAAATATAAAAGAAGAAACGATAAATTTCTCGGTAATCCGGTAGAACAGGCATTGAAAAAATGGCTTAATCGGTAAAAATACAGGACAAAATACGAAATTTCCGGTAATATATAAAGGTATAAGAGAAAACTATGGAACCTAAACCTTTTATTATTTTTCTTCTCGGGTTTGTTGTTTCAATAGGGTATTACCGTCTTTTTTTCACCATAAACCGCCCTACTGTACGATGGCGGTTTTTTGCCATGCTTGCGGTGGTTATTTTAAGCCGACCGATTTATACGGCATTGCAGTTCCATTTGTCTAACGTAGTGGGTGGATTTCTGGAACCCAAAGCTATTGTTATTATGTTTACCTATTTCAGTAATATACTTTCACTGCTTCTTTGTGTTTTACTGGGACCTAACCGCCTGCGGTCGTTTGTCGCCGCTTCATTTTTCATAAGTATTTTTCATGTAGTTGAAATACCGTTAATTTATTTTACTGCGGCAATAACATATTCGTTTTTTAGTCCGTTTGCTTCCCTTGAAGTAATACCGTTAATACCGGAGCGTTACTATTTAATGTTCTTTACTTTTAATTTAATTATAACATGTAGCTGTTTCATGGCCGCCCGCTGGCTTCGTAAAACTAAGGAAAAACCGCCGCTTAAAATAAGTGTTTGTTTTTGCCTGTTTTTTATTTCTTTCGCGATAATAATGTCGTTTTATATTATTACAAATTGGTTGTTGAATATAAAGACGGTTATGCCTTTATATTTATGGGCTTTAGCTTTTCTTGGGATACTGCTGGTATGTATTCCGCATTTCGCTTTGTATTTTTTTTCACGTCTTACCGTTCAAAGAGAACCTATGCCACCTTTAACGGATACGGCTAACGCCGTATACGCTCAATTTATCGGGCAGTTAAGCAGGCGGGAATTGGAAGTCATCGAAGCGGTTTTAGCCGGAAATGTCAGCCAAAAGGAACTTGCAGTATCGCTCAATATTTCTATAAATACGGTAAAGAAACACCTACAACATATTTATCAGACTACCGGAACCGCGAATATGACCGCCCTAACGGTTCTTTTTAGCGGATATTCTCCAAATAACCCCTCAATCATCCCAAAGGGTAATATATTTCATTGAGAAAAACCCCGATAATTTTAATAGTTGTGAATTTAGGAGGCAAAATAATGCGACATTTTAAGGCTATAAGGATACGAACAAAGTTCACCCTCTCCTTAATCTTGGGCTTCGCTCTGGTTACTTTTGGCTGTGATACAGGCAAGCTTTTTTCAGATGTATTTGCTTCAAGCAAATCTCTCCAATCTGTGGATAAAGAAGTTGCGATTGCTGATTATTCGTATAACGCAAATGGGGGATTGAACTCATACACTGTTTATCTTTATAAGAAAATATGATAAAAAATGTCTGTCTATAGTGTATTTACATTATGGACAGGTTTTAATAAAAAAGAGATTAAAATGGACATTTTAGAAAATATTATATTCAGGAAATTAAATAAAAATGATAAAGAACTATTTATTAATTTAAGATTTGCTTATCTTAATGAAGAACATAATTTTGATGAAATCGGGATAGAACAATTAAAAAATAACTTAAATTTATATTTTGAAAAACATATAATGGAAAATGATTTTATTGGAATAATTGGTGAATATAATGGGAAAATTGTTTCAGCGGCATATCTTGCAATATCGGAAAAACCACCTAATCCCAGTTTTATTAACGGTAGAGTCGGAACATTATTAAATGTATATACATTTCCTGAATATAGGAAAAAGGGAATTGCGAAAAAATTAATTAAAGAAATAATAAAAGAAACAAAATTAATGGGAGTTGACCGTATAGACTTAAAAGCAACTAAAGCAGGGTATAATTTATATAAAAAATTGGGGTTTAAGGAAGATAATGATAAAGGCATGGGGTTAAAAATATAATAAATTGAAAATAGATTCATTTATAACTTATCAAAACATGATGAAAGATTTTGAAAAAGCAAAATTGCATTAAAATTGAGTTATGCGAAATAGCGGCTAAGATTTTATTAGGATATATTGACAAAAAGTAAATAAAATTATATTTAAATAATAGGAGTATAATTTTGGCAAAAGTAATATTAATATGCGGTAAAATATGTTCCGGAAAAACGACATACGCAAAAAATATAATGAAAAGAAATAAGGCTGTATTATTATCAGTTGATGAAATTACATTATCGCTTTTTGGTCAACATCTTGGTGATAAACATGATGAAATTGCCGATAAAGCAGAAAAATATTTGTATAAAAAATCTGTAGAAATAATATCTTTAGATATTAATGTAATTCTTGATTGGGGTTTTTGGAAAAAAAGCCAAAGAAGATACGCCAAAGAATTTTTTAGTAATTTAGGGATAGAAATTGAATGGCATTATATTGATGTTGATAATAAAACATGGGGAAAATATGTACAAAAAAGAAATAATGATATTGAAAAATGCTTAGAAAATAATTATTTTATAGATGAAAATATAACAAAGAAATTTTGGAATATTTTTGAAGAGCCGCAAAAGGATGAAATTAATATATGGTATAAAAATGATGAAAAAATCAATTAAGTTGGATATAAAAAATATTATATGTGTTTATGATTGGTTTAGTTGGAGGGAAAAATGAAAAACATGGAAGAAAAAATATAGAATGTCAACTTTGGAAGAATGATTAAATATGTTCAATATTGCAAAAGAATTAAATGCTGTTGGTTATATTCATATTGCTTTTAGCGTTGGTAACAAAAATAAAGTTGACGAATTAACGGAATTATTATAGAATGATGAATATAAAATAATAAGTAAACCTAGAACAACAGGAGATGGCTATTATGAGAGTTGTATTATTGACCCAGAGGGCAATCAAGTAGAAATTGTTAAATAATTTTTAATAAATAGGAGGAATAAAATGCCCAGACCAACGAATAAAAAGGAACTCCTTGAACAGTCGGAACTCAATTTCAATAAATTATCGGAGTTTATTGACAGTCTTCCCGAAGAAATTAAAACGAGAACATACAAGAATGATGAATTGAATGATCGGGATAAAACAGTCGCCGACGTAATATGCCATTTGCATGAATGGCATTTGATGATGTTAAATTGGTATAAAGTTGGAATGTCAGGCAAAAAACCAGTAATCCCTGCGGAAGGCTATACATTTCAGACACTACCTAAATTGAACCGTAAAGTATGGGAAAAATATAAAGGGACAGAATTAAAAAAAGCGATTATCATGTTCAGAAAAAGCCATAAGGACGTAATGGCATTAGTTCAAAAACACAATGACGATGAATTGTTTACAAAGAAAAAATACGAATGGACCGGAACAACATCGTTGGGGTCGTATTTTATTTCAGCGACATCAAGTCATTATGATTGGGGTTTAAAAACGGTAAAACCGTTAAAAAAATTGGCTAAATAAAATATGGCAAGTGATTTAAATTATGTCCAATATGTTATTGACCAAATAAAAATTAATGGTAAATTAACATATAAAAAAATGTTTGGGGAGTATTTAATATATCTGAATAATAAACCTGTTGTAATGGTTTGCGATAATACGGCTTTTGTAAAAATCCTTGATTGTATAAAACCATTAATGGAAAACGCTGAAACGGGTTTTCCGTATGAAGGAGCAAAAGAACATTATATTCTAAATGTAGATGACAGTGAACATTTAAGTAATCTTGTAATGGTATTGGAAAAGAACGTACCAATGCCAAAAAAGAAAAAGAAGAAATAAAGTATGGCGCAACATCGCCTAAAAATAGTTATGTGCCATTGTGCCTTTGACAATATAGGAGTTGACATATTCTATATTTATTATTAAAATGAAGTATGGATATTAATAATATTAAGATAAAATGGATTTATCTTTTTATCAGTTTTTTCTCTCTTTTTATAGGAATAAGTATCTATTTTCTATATAGGGAAAATAGTATATTATATATAAAAAATTGGGGGTTTACTATAGAAAATAATATCTTTACATCTTTTATAATTTATAATATCCCAGATGGTTTATGGTTTTTGTCGGGCTTATCTTTAATTCGTTCAGTTTGGTTTTCAGAAAAATCAATATGTGATATTTATTCAATCATATTTTTATCAATTGCAATTATATTGGAAATAATAATAGGAACTTTTGATATAATTGATTTGCTTGTAATAATATTATTTGCCATATTTGAATATAATATGTATAGCAATATTTGGAGGAAAAAATGCTATTAAAAAGAATTTATAAACATTTATTAATGTTTCTAGTATTTGGTTTATTTATTTTTTTAGCAATCGCAAGTGCTTCTACCCCATCAACTAATTCATCAGGGACATCATCTACTTCATCTTCCAGATCATCTTCTTCTAAACCTTTTTCTGATTTTTACGAACAATGGATTGATGTAAAAGCTGAAAAAGATTTAATTATATTAAAAAATGGGGAAGAACCAAGAATAATTAGGAGTAATAATATAAATGAAGATTTATTAGAATATTTATCTGACTATTATAAATGCATTGGTGATACAGGTTTTAATGGACCATATCAAGATATAATTGATGAAATAAAAGATCAGTGTAAAAAAAATGGTGCAACATTAGCATTATATAGTATTGATTATTCATATATTACTCCCGGCTCTTATAGTATTCGGAGATATGATTTTACAGTTTATTATTTGGTAAAATGGACAGGCAGTCCAAGTAATTTTGGATTCAATTTAATAGATTTGTCCGCTAAAGATCGCCGAAATCTGGAAATGAATACTGGAGCAAAAGTATATTTTATATATAAATATACTCCTGCATTTTATGCAAATTTCTTAAAAGATGATATTATTATTAGTATAAATAAATATAAAATTACTAATGCAGATGATTTTTATTTATATTATCTTATTAATAATTTCAAGGAAGGAGAGGAAATAGAAATAGAATTTATTAGAAATAAACAAGTTAGGAAAATTAAAATAAAAAATGAATAAAAAATTATAAAAAGCACAACGGCATATAACAGGATGGTAAAAGTACGTCGCCTTACGGCTGCTAGGCTACGCAAAATACCAGTCGGGGCTATGCCCTCTCTGCATGGTTTTGTTCCGCCACATTTTTCCTTATCGAGCGCAAAAAAACATCACTTACCGCCGGAACGTTAAATGCAATTGGAGGTCAAAATGGAAATGATTGATATACTTGTAATTATAAGTTTGGCAATATTCTATATTTTGTTTCTTGGCAGAACCGTATTGCTGTATAAAAAAGGAATCAAAGTATGGGTTATCGGCACAAGTACAAAGAAATTTTCTGAAATAATATTGGAAAAAATATTATTGCCTTTGGCGTTATTAATAAGTTTTATTTTTACAATTATTACCGCATTACATATAAAATTACCCGCTATAATCTCAAATTATTTAATAAATATAATCTGGATAAAATATATTGGAATAATATTTTGTTACACCGGTTTAATAATATTTTTGTTGGCGTTAATTTCATTCGGGAAATCATGGAGGATAGGCATAGATGAAAATAATTCAAATGAATTAATAACAAAAGGAATGTTCAAATATTCTCGGAATCCGATATTTTTATTTATGGATTTATATTTTATAGGAATAATGCTAATATATCCAAATATAATATTTATATTGTTAGCAATAGGTACGATTATAGGGATACATTCGCAGATATTACGGGAAGAGAAATTTTTATTAAATAAATTTGGAGAAAGATATATTAAATATAAAAGTGAAACAAGAAGATATATATAAAAATTTAGGATGGAATATGGATGTAAATATATTTTGGGAAATAATCGGAGAATATAATAACAAAACAATAATTGTTCAAATAATATTATTTGTTTTAGGTATATTTGCATTTATTTTATCGTATACCGGTAGAATAAAAGGGATTATAAAAATTACTTTAGGAATAATTATTTTATATATTGGAATAGTCTATTTTGGATATTATGGGACAGAAATGATTCAAAAATATTTTGCATTTCCCCTATTTATAATTTCCGGATTATTATTCATTTTTGAATCAATTAAAAACAAACAAGATATATTGGAAAAATTTGATAAAATACAATTTATTTTGTTAATTTTATATTTATTATACCCATTGGTTTCATTCATTTTAGGAAATAGATTCCCAAAAATGGTAACGCTTATAATGCCTTGTCCAATAATAAGCGTGTCTATTGTAATTTATTCAGCATATAAGATTAAAAATAAATTATTGCTTGTATGTATGGCATTATGGGGATTAACAGGTGTAAAAGCATTTGCGGCTAATGCATATGAGGACATAATATTATTAATCTGCGGCTTTTATTGTATATATGTATTAATAAATCAAATTAGAATAAAGAGATAAAAAATGATAAAAATTGTTCATTTTATGAGTTATAAATTTTCTACTATACATAGTAAAATATACTGGTATAAGAGAAAAACATGGAATTTACGCCTTTTCAGGATACGACTCGCCCCGAATACGCTCAATATATCGGGCAGTTAAGCAAGCGTGAATTGGAAGTTATCGAAACGGTTTTATCCGGTTGTGTCGGTCAAAAGGAACTTGCCGTATCACTCAATATTTCTGTAAATACGGTAAAGAAACACCTGCAAAATATTTATAAGACTACCGGAACTGTAAATATGACCGCCCTTACGATTCTTTTTAGCGGATATTCTCAAAATCACCCCAAAGGGTAATATATTAAGGAAAATTTTATGGAAATTAAAAATTATTCTGAATTGTATTTTAATGAAGTATATGATGTTATCCATAAGACAATAGAAAATATTTACCCAAAATATTATCCAAGAAGCGTGGTAGATTTTTTTCACAATCATCATCAATCTAAAATATTTTTGTAAAGAAGAGAAAATATTTATTAATGATTTAAGTATTTTGTTTAAAATGTACGATATTAACGGAAATGCAAAAAGATTTATTAAGCCAATGTTGAAATCATTATATGAAAGATATTTTTTTGATGATGTAATTATAAATTTAAAGAAAATTAAAAAAGATTTTAATATTTATATTGCTTCTAATAGTGATACAAAACCATTGATGAAAAATATTGGAAAAGAAAAATATTTATTTAATGGCATATATACATCTGAAAAAATAAAGGCATATAAACCATCAAAGATATTTTTTGAAAAAATATTAAAAAAAATCAAATTTAATAAAGATGAAATATTATTTATTGGAGATTCAATAGAAGATGATATTATTGGAGCAAATAATGTTGGATTAAAAACGGTATTAATAGATAGAAAAAATAATTTCCAATACATCAAGAATGAAGCCGATTATTTAATAAAGGATATGTATGAATTGATGAATATAATAATGAAAATATAGTGACTGAGATATAAGAATATTATAATATAGATATACTGGAGAGTAATGTGATTGAAAATATGAATATAGGGATTTATACATGGTTTGGATTCAGACATCCCTTTAATGAAATTATAAAATTAATTAAAAATGCCGGATTTCAATCAGTTATGACGTGGTGGGGAGATGAATATAAAGAAATAAATGGATCAAAAGAAATAGAACCAGAAATTATTCGGAATAATGGTTTGATACTTGAAAACACACATTTTTCATTTACTGGAATAAATACAATATGGGAAG
>Ga0268262_10001572_pt1 | contig 28028 bp, 18 predicted proteins | sample TergutNc150P3_FD_190354 | JGI IMG/M metagenome (GOLD analysis project Ga0268262, IMG submission 190354) | Nasutitermes corniger P3 segment gut microbial community from laboratory colony in Florida, USA - Nc150 P3 (SPAdes) (version 2) | ecosystem: Host-associated > Arthropoda: Insects >... | reverse complement strand
CCGCGCTTGCGGGAGGGCTCCCGGCAGCGGCGGGACTTCCGGCAACGGCCGGGCTTTCGCCCTCAGCCGCGCTGCCCGACAACACGCCGTCCACGACCGACTTGAAGAGCTCCGGAGAGACCGGCTTTCGGAGGAAGCCGCGCACACCCATCTCGCGCAACGTGTCGAGCCTTGTCTTGCTGCCCTCCGTAGAGATGATTATCACCGGGGTGGACTCCATATACCCCAGTTTCTGCATCTCCTTGACCATCTCCACGCCGTTCATCACGGGCATGTTGATGTCGGCGAAGACAATGTCGACCCACTCCTTCTCCAGGATGCTGAGCGCTTCTCTGCCGTTCTCCGCCTCAGTGACCGTTCCTATCTCAATACCGGCCATGCAGAGGGTCTTCGTCAATACAGCTCGCATCGTCTGCGAATCGTCAACAATCAAGATATTGTAAGCCATTGTGCCCAGCTCCTAACTAAATTTCTCTCTCTTCGCCTTTAGAGCGGATAAGTGTTCTTCCCGTAGCCATGTCGAGGACGAGCGTACGGGATACATCGCCGCCCACCTCCGAACCGTTAAGCAAAATCCCGTTCTTCCACAGCAACTTGCGGAAGAGCGTGACGTTCCTTTCGCCAATTCTGAAAAAACCGTTTGAATCCAAGATCGCCGCGCATCCGGCCGCCTTAACCACCATCCGCGACTTGTTGCCGCCGGCCTCGAAGAACTTCTGGAAAAGCAACGATACGCCCGTGTCCACAAACATCGCGGGATTCTGTATCGCTTTGGTCTTGTCCTCGGTCGAGCAATTAGGCAGCTGGCAGTGAACCATGCCTCCGACCTGCGAATGCGCGTCATAGACGGTCACACCCAAGCACGACCCGAGCGAATACGTGATGATTGTATCATCCGCGTTCTTGGTCAACGCCCAATCAGATATGCCAACAGTTATATTGCTCATTTTAATCTACCGGTTCTAAATCTTATCCGTATGCCCCGCGAACAACCCCGCCCCGCAGTCGGCACGCCATTTTTATAAATCCGACACAACGCCCAAAAATCACAAGTTCCGCAAACCTGCGCCCTACTCTTTCAGATACACCGACGGCTGCACGGTCTCCATATTGCACAGCATGCCGGCCATGCTCTCCGAGTGGCCCACCATCAGGTAACCGCCCGGACGCAGCAACCGCGAGAACTCGTCCATCAGCCTCTTCCTCACGATATTGTCAAAGTATATCATCACGTTCCGGCAGAAGATCAGGTCGAACGGACCCTTCATGGGGAAGGGCGGCTTAGACAAATTCAGCCGCTTGAACGTGAGCATATTCGAGAGCGTATCGTTCACCGTGTAAACCTTGTTGGAGCCCGACCCGCTCAAGGTAAAATACCTGCTCCGCAACTGCGGATTGACCCCTTGCATCTTCGCCTCGGTGTACTGTCCCGCCCTGGCCATCTTCAATATTTTCGTAGATATGTCGGTGGCCAATATCTTGCAATCGCCGCGGAAACCCTTCGCGTTTTCGAGGAAGGTCATGGCGAGCGTGTACGGCTCCTCGCCGCTGGAACTGGCCGCGCACCAGATACGCACCTTGTCGCGCCCCTCTTCAACCATCTTTCTGACATAATCCGCCATAAAGACGAAGTGATCGTTCTCACGGAAGAAAGAAGTGACGTTCGTGGAGATCACATCGAGGAATTCAATGAACTCCGCCTCCGATTCTTCGCTTTCACCGGTCAAGTAATGCAAGTAATCCTTGTAGTTGTCGTACCCAAGGGCGCGCAACCGTTTACCGACACGGGCGGAGACAAGCGCTTCCTTGCCTTCGCCGAGCGTAATGCCGCTCTTGTCATAGATCAGCTGACGAAACGTATCGAATGTCCGCCTATCCATATCCATAGCAGGTTCCCCCCTCCTAATCGCGGTGATATTTTTTTACTTCCCGTATCTCTGAATCTATACTATAATTATAGTATAATTGCAATGATAAAATCAATTAATCCAATCTTCCGCCCGCAACTTTGTTACCTTCAGTACCGCCACTTGACCCGTCGACAGGTCAAAAACCACTTTCCTGCCCACTCTGCCGCCTACGTCTTCCGACATTATCGTTATACCCTTTTCCTTCAAAATCCTTCTGGCGACCTCCACGTTTTTCATGCCCGTGCTATCCGTCGCGCCGTCGGGGTGGCCGCCTCCTATTATATGGGCCGTCAGACTGCTTACGTTGCAACCCTCCTCGCACATCAGCTTGATCAGCGCCATCGTGGCCACGTTTCCGTACTTGGGCGTGGCCTGCTCTTTTCGCATTGTCTGCGGGTAGATGAAGTGGTTCATACCGCCGCACCGAGCTTCAGGGTCCCACAAACACACGGAGACGCAACTGCCCAATACCGTTTGAACGGCGCCTTCGCCGGTCGCGATGTATATACAGCCGCGTTCTAATAGGTGTTGCAGTTCGCCCATAGACTTTTGCCTTTTTTAAATAAAACTAAAATCAAACTATTGCTAAGCCGCCGCCTCAGGATCCTCTATGGTACTTCCGCTCCTCATGGCTAATTTTATTGTTTCGGCTACGTCTATGATCAGGCTTACTTTTCCGTCAGGCATGATCGCGCCGCCGGAGACGCCGTCTATCTTTCCTACGCCTTCGCCCAGTTTCTTTATGACCGTCTGCTGCTGGCCTATGATTCTGTCTACCAACAGGCCCGTACGCTTGCCGGCGTCCTCGACCACCATCACTATTCCGTTATCGATAGAGACGGTGTTCTTCTTGCCCATCACCTCCGCGAGACTGTAGAGCGGCAGCAACTGGCCGTGGCACATTACCATCTTCTGCGTGCCCATGACGTCTGTAAGGTCGGTTTTTGCCGGTTTGAAGTTTTCCACAACCGAGAAAGTGGGGAGTATGTAGCGCTCGTCTCCGGCGCAGACTATCATACCGTCCATGATCGCCAATGTGAGCGGCAAGTGGATGATAAACGTTGTGCCCTCGCCCGGTTTAGTATTTATCTCTATGCGCCCGCGCAACGACTCCACGTTCTTCTTGACCACGTCCATACCCACGCCGCGGCCTGAGATGTCAGTCACTTGTTCGGACGTCGAGAAGCCGGGGGCGAATATCAGGTGGTGAATCTCGGCGTCTGATAACTGCGCGTCCGGGGCTACCATGCCCTTCTCCACCGCCTTTCTGAATATGGCTTCGCGGTCGAGGCCTCGGCCGTCGTCCTGTATTTCGACGCAGATAGAGCCGCCCTTTTGGTAGGCTTTAAGCGTGATTGTGCCGGTACGCGATTTGCCGACCGCCTCGCGTTCGTCGGGATGCTCCAAACCGTGGTCGGCGGAGTTGCGGATCATGTGCACAAGCGGGTCGGATATGTGCTCTATAACCGATTTGTCGAGTTCGGTGTCCTCGCCCTCGCTCACAAACGCGATCTCCTTGTTGGCCTTCCTCGCTAAGTCCCGCACGAGGCGCGCCATCTTGTTGAAAGTGGCCTTGAGGGACATCATACGCATTGAAAGCCCGATCTCCTGCAGCTGCCGCGTGATCTTCGTGAGCTGGCGGGCGTTGACGCCCAGCTGCGTGCTCTGCAAGCCCTTCCCCGCAAGCCCGCCGGTCACCATAGACTCCGTTATTACGAGCTCGCCGATCATGTCGACGAGTTTGTCGAGCTTATCGGTGTCGACCTTGACGCTCTCCTTAATGACGACCACGCCCTTGTTGACAGGAGCGCCCTGCTTCTCCAGGGCCTGCGAAATGTCGCTGGGGGTGACCGCGCCGCGCTCGACCAATATCTCACCCATCTTGGTGCCCGGCCTGCGCTCCTGCTCGTGCAGCACGGACTCCACTTCCTCCGGCGCGACCTTGCCCTGAGTGACCAATATCTCGCCCAGCTTAGGCATGGGTTTGTTGCTGAGCAGACTCTCGTTCATGGCGTGAACCGAGGCGATGATCTGGTCCATGATCTCCTGGACAACGTACTGCGTGTTGTTCTCGAGCGCCAAAGTGAGCGACTCGACCTCTTTCTTCAGAGTGTCCACTGTGGAGAATATGAGGTCTATGGCCGCGCTGTTGAGAATGAAGACCTTCTCCCGCGCTTTGTCCATGAGGCTCTCGGTGGCGTGGGCAAGCGCCTGGATGGCATCTAGCGACAGGAATCCGGCAACGCCCTTTATAGTATGGAATACGCGGAACAACTCGTTTATGATGTCGACGTCGGCGGGTGTGGCCTCAAGCCTCAGCAGCGCCGCGTCGGCGTTGGCGAAGTGCTCCTGCGCCTCGGCTATGAACTCGGTGAGCAGCGAGGCGTCGAGGGTGGATATGTCAATCTCGCGTCTGAACTTGACAGCCGGCTTGGCTTTCGCCGAAGTATCTACGAAGAAGCCTTCGGCGTCCTGCTTGAGCGGCGCGGCCGGCGGCGACGCGGGCTTCTTTGAGGTCTCGTCCTCGGCGTCCATGTCGAAATCCATATCCTTGGCGATATCCCCGGAACCGGGTTTCGCCGGCAATTCGACACCGAATCCGCCGCTGTCTTTCCCGTACTGGCACTCGCGGCGCAACTGCGTGAGCCTTTCCCCGATCTGCTTAATACCGTCAGCCGGCTGGGTCTCTTGGAAGATGATCTTTTCCACAATCGCGATGCAGTCGCCCGCCGCCGCCTGCACGCCGGCGTCTTCCGAGGCGCCGCGCAACTTCTCGAACTTGGAGTGAATGTCTACGGCCAGCGCCTGATTGTCGGTAGGGTCGACGAGTATGAGCGCGGCCGAGATATCCTCAACGATATCGATAACGGCCTGCATAGAATCGCCGCCGCCCGCGCCGCCGCTGCCGCCGATCTTGCCGATGAGCGCTTTGAGCGCCTCGGCAGCCTGCGTCTTGCCGTCGGCCGGGGCCAGCTCCTGAAAGATTATCTTTTCGATAATCGTGATGCACTCGTTCGCCCCGTTCTGCACTGCGGCGTCGCCGGAACCGTCACGCAGCTTCTCAAGCTTCGCGTGAACATTGACTGCCAACGCCTGATTGTCGGAAGGGTCGGTAGCGGCCAACGCCGCCGCAATCTCTTCCGCCAGCTTCACTGCATCCTGCCCCCCGCCATTTTCGCTCGCCATAGAACCGTCCCCTCTTATCTGCCGGTTTTCTTCATTACCCGAAACCAATTTTTCGAATACAGAACATAACCTATTAATATAGTTTATCCGCACATACAAATACAACTTATTTTTTTGAGATTTTTTATTATTGTTTTTTTGAGATTTTTTACTTTGTCACTGTTTCTTATTTTGAGACCGGTATTTCGATTAGGATTTACGGTACCTACTTCTTCTTAGCCAAAGTCTGCTCATAGGACTGAGTGACCGTAATCTCCAGCATCTGAAAGGCCTCCCTGTCCAAATACTTGCCTAGCGGCTTACGGTACTTGTTGAAGCGTTTGTAGGCCTCTTTTACGTTGTTTTGCTCCACCAGCCCGTAAATCCTTGCCATATAATCCTCCGCCTTCTCCCTGTTCTTGTCCAGATTGGCCCTGGCGGCCGCCGCGGCGCGGTCCCCGTTTTGCACGGAGGTTTCGAGCATAGCGAAAGCGCCCTTGTCCATCGCCGACGACAGGAACGTCTTCTCCTTATTAAACAGGCGCGTCGCGTCCTTGGACTTGTTGTGCTGCAGGAGCGTGTAGATGTTGTTGCTGACGTTGGCCACCTTGTCGCGCACTTTGCGCAGGCTGTCGGCCTTCTCCTGAGCCCGCCGCGCCGCCTTGTTCTGGACGCCGAGCACCATCTCGTAGTCTTTGCGGGAGTCTTCCGTGGTATCGGCCTCCACCATCTTGACCTTGGACTCGAGCGCCCTCTCCGGGCGCACCCTCATTATGGCCTGGTCGACGACGGACGAGCGTTCGCTGGATATGTGCATCCGCTTCTGCAGGACATCCTGCAGATACTCTATGGCGGCGTCCGGCCCCTGCTTTTCGAGCACCGCCAAGTTGAGTTTGACCAGAGAGTCTTCGCGGACGTCCAAGGCGTTCATGGCGGTCGCCGCGCGGACGGCTATGTCCGTCCCCTCTTTGGAGGGCAGATGCTCGCGGATTTCGTTCAGGCGGTTCTGCGCCATGGTGAGGTTGGAGCGGCTTTCGGAGAGGCGGTACTCCTTATAGGCCTTCTCGCCGGCGTCGAGCGCGGCGATTATGCGCGGCATATCCGTGGTGGCCCCTTGAAGCTTATCCAATCGCGCGCGCTGTTCGGCAAGCTGGGAGCTGCTTATCATCAGGTAGTTCTTGTTCTTCTCGCAGTACTCCAGCTCGCGCTTGGCGATTACGGCGTCGTTGGAGTTGAGCGCCTTTTCGAGCGAGTACAGCGCCTCGCGCGATACTTGGCGGTAGCGCTTGTTGTAGTGGTCGGCGATGTTGTTAGCTTGGCGCGTGTCCACCTCCTGCATCCGCCTGAAAATCCCGCGCACCATGGCGAAATCGGGGCGGAACTTGTTCGCCTCGGCGTTGTACTGGGTTATGAGCTGGTTGGCCGTGAGGATGCGCTTGTCCTCCGCTATGCGGCGCATCTCCTCCTCCTCATAGAATATCTGCTGCTCGACCTCCAGCACCTTCATGGCGACGTAGCGCTCGTTGGGGTCGCCCTTGGCTTTCTGCTTGAGGTCGTTAAGCACATTGCGCGCCCGCGTGACGGCGTTGGCTTGGGCGTTGCTGCTCATGCTGTAGTGCACGCTGGCTTCGTTCAGTATGTAGAGGGCGCGCATTATGGTTGTGTCGACGTAGGTCTGGGACATATAGGCTTTCGGGGCGGCGGCCGCGGCAGGCGCGGCCGGAACAGCCGCCGGCGTTGACGGAGCCGTCGCCGGCGCCGGAGACGGCGATGTTGACGGCGCCGGTTGAGCCGCCGCCGGAGCCGTAGCCGGAGCGGGGGCCGCGGCCGGCTTCGCCGTTTGAGCCGGCGCAGCGGCGGGCTGGGCGATGGCGGATGACCGGGACAACAGCGTCAAAAGCGCCGCTAACGTCAGAATCCTTGTCAGTTTCAGTATCGTAGCCATGAATACAATATAATATGTGGCACAGTATGGATGAAAATTTCCATGACATTTTTTTCCGCCCCGCCGACAAAAATTTCCCGATCCGTCTCCTCCAACCCCTTAAAATCATCAAAAAAAGCCTTTTTAATCAAAATAAGGTGATTGGCACGCAATTTGCTCTTTATGTTTTCCGTGAGCGCCGCGAAGTGTCGCGGAATAAACGCGTCGTTTAAGGAGCCGGAAAAAACCAATCACATACACCCTTTTAAGGGAGGATTTTTATGCGTATCAACCACAACCTTATCGCGATTAATACCCATAGGCAACTGGGTATTAGTGAAAATTCCGGCGCGAAGTCGATGGAAAAGCTCTCCAGCGGCTACCGTATCAACCGCGCCGGAGACGACGCGGCGGGGCTGGCCATATCCGAGAAAATGCGAGGTCAGGTTCGCGGTCTGGCCATGGCTTCCAGAAACGCTCAGGACACCATCTCCATGATTCAGACGGCGGAAGGGGCGCTGGCGGAGACTCAGGACATTTTGCAGAGGATGCGCGAATTGGCGGTGCAGTCGGCTAACGACACTAACACGGACGCCGACCGGGCGGAACTGCAAGCTGAAGTCACGCAGCTGCGGTACGAGATCGACCGGATCGCCAACTCTACGGAATTCAACACGCGGAAACTTTTGGAAGGCAGTGCCAAGGGCGTGGCGGACGAGGTCGCCGGGACTTCGCGGCTGAACAACAACTCGCGGGTCGCTATAGACTCCACAAAGAATAAAGCTATGATGACCACGGTGCTTAATGATAAGAGCTGGGCGTTCGACGGGGCTTATATGCTCATCAAGACGAACCAGACTTTCCAAGACGGCGACCCGGTCTACAGCCCGAGCGACTACAAACTCGTGGGGCCGGACGGGACCATGTACAGCTTCAAGGCGCTCAGCGCGGATACCAAAGTTAAATCCACCGAGCTGGAAGCGGGGACTATTATCGCCGACGGCGGGGCTGTGACGAAGATACCCGCCAAGGGTCCGATCACAGGCGGTTTCACCACTTCTACGATAGTGCTCGGCGACGCGATCAGCAGCCACGAACTTTCTAAGGTCGTCACAGCCGCCTCTCCCGACGCCAGCGTTTTAGCCTCCGGCTCTGAATTTACTTTACTTGGCAGTAAATCGGTTCAGCTTGATCCCGGCACAGGCGCCGATGAAATCACATACACAATGTCGGGAGAACTGCAAATTCTTAACGGCGGAACTATCATTACCACCGTCGAAGTCGGCAAGAGCATAAGGCTCGACGACGGCACGGTTCTCAAAAACAACGGCGGCGGTAACGTCAGCGTGGAAAGCGGAGGCCTCGTACTAGCCGGCGATTTGGACAGCGCTGCCGGCGGGAACGTCCTCTCTTTCAAAATAGCCTCGCAGAGCACAATTAACACGGGCTCCGAGACCATGCGTAAAGATGTGGAGATAGTGCAAGCGGCCAACTACTTAGTCGCCTCCGGCGAGCTCGGCGTCAACATCACGCTGGGTAACAGTATCCCGCTAACCAGCAGAACAGATACCACTGATCCCGCGGATACCGGGGATATAGCCGTGCTCGGAGAGAACAGCATACTAGCAAGGGGCAGCATAATCGAAATGATTACCCCCAGCGCGTCGCCCACCGCCATCAAAATAATGGTGAACGGCAACGAGGTCACTATATCCTACGACTCGTCGTCGGAGATGCTCAAAGTGGGCAACGAAGTGGTCTCCCCCGGCAAGAGCATAACGCTCGAAGACGGCACGATTCTCACCCACATTACCGACCTTGCCGACAAAAATAAGGCGACCGGCAAAATATTCGTAGACACCGGCCGCATCTCGTTGGCCGAAGACATCTCCGCCGATACCGACGGCGGCGTCAACAACGTCAAAGCCTTCTCCTTATCCAAGGACAGCATCCTCACCGCCGGCACAAAGCTGAACACCGCTCTACCGGCCCCTGACGGCGGCACCAAGCTGATGGCCGGCACAGTAATCACCGCGTCCGACAAGTTCTATCCCGGCAGCGTGACCATGGGCCACGAGGGCAGACGCCTCCAATTCTCAGCCAATTCCAACGTCTCGCTGGAAGCCCGCTACTACGAAGCCGCGGTTAGCGAGAGTTTGACCTTTATCTTCTCCCGCTACGAACCGGCGTCAAGCAATCTGAAAGACTCCGTCATGGCCCAGATCGGCGCCAACAGCGGTCAGACGGCTTTCATATCCATGGGCGATATGCGTGCCGCCGCGCTAAACGTGGCAAATATAGACATCAGCTCCAAGTGGGGCGCGGCCACCGCCATCGAAACGGTGAACAACGCCTTACAGCGCGTCTCTCACCAGCGCGCCCTGCTCGGCGCTATGCAGAACCGCCTGGAGCACACGATAAAGAACCTCGACGCCTCCACCGAGAACCTGCAAGCCGCCGAGAGCCGCATCCGCGACGTCGACATGGCCAAGGAGATCATGGAGTACACGAAGGACAGCATACTCATGCAGTCGGCGCAGGCTATGCTGGCGCAGGCGAACCAGATACCGGAGAGCGTGCTGCAACTGCTACGTTAACTATATGGTTTTGGAACTCTAGTGATTGATGTAATTGCAGTAAATGCAGTGAATTGCGGTACATGCAGTACATGATGTCAATGATGTGTGATTGGTGCAGTGGAGACAGGGGACGGCAAGTGACGGCCGACCCCTGTTTTTAAACCCAAAAAAAATAAGACTAGTAGGATTTAAACGAATTAAAGGAGGATTATTATGCGTATTAACCACAATCTTATCGCCATCAATACCCACAGGCAGCTGAGTATCAGCGAGGGCGACGGCGCGAAATCGATGGAGAAACTCTCCAGCGGCTACAGGATCAACCGTGCGGGCGACGACGCGGCCGGACTCGCGATCTCCGAGAAGATGCGCGGGCAGGTTCGAGGCTTGACGATGGCCTCGAGAAACTCTCAGGACACCATCTCCCTGCTGCAGACGGCGGAAGGAGCGTTGGCGGAGACGCAGGATATCCTCCAGAGGATGCGCGAGCTGTCCGTGCAGTCGGCCAACGACACCAATACCGACGCCGACCGGTCGGAGCTGCAGGCCGAGGTTACTCAGCTGCGCTACGAGATAGACCGTATCGCGAATACCACGGAGTTCAATACGAAGAAGCTTTTGGAGGGTAGCGCCAAGGGCGTGGCCGACGAAGTCGTGGGGACGCAGCGCCTGAACAACAACTCCAGGGTCGCCCTCGACTCCACAAAGACCAAGGCTATGATGGCGGCGGTGTCGAACGACAAGAACTGGGTGTTCGACGGGGCCTATATGCTTATAAAGACTAACCAGAGTTTTCAGGACGGGGACGCGGTTTACCGCCCGGGCGACTACAAACTTGTGGGACCGGACGGGACTTTGTACAATTTCAGGGAGCTTAGCGCGGATACGAGCGTTAAGTCTACGGAGTTGGAGGCGGCGACAATTATCGCGGACGGTGGAGCGGTGAATAAAGTAAAGAATGCCGGCGACCCGATTGTCAACGGTTTTGGAACGGCGACTCCGCCTACGGTAGTATTGGGCAACGCGATCAGCAGTCACGAACTTGATGTGATTAATTCGGCGGGTACCGATCTAAGCGTTTTAGCCTCCGGTTCCGAGTTTACAATAAAGGGCGGTCAAGCGGTTGATCTCGATGAAACCGCTACAGGCGTCGGTCAGATCACGTACTCAACCGAAGGTGAGTTAAAACTTACCAATTCGAGTACGCCGCCTCTTGATTTCACCATTGAGGCCGGGAAAAGCATAAGGCTCGACGACGGCACAGTTATCAAGAACAACGGCGGCGGGAATGTCAGCATTGAGAGCGGGAGTCTCACGCTTCCTGACGGCACCAGCTTAGACAGCACCGGCTCAGGGAACGTCATATCTTTCAAAATAGCCTCGCAGAGCACTCTGAACACGACCACCACTACCCTGCGTGACAATGTGGAGATAATATCGGCGTCAAACTACTTAGTATCCAAAGGCGAAATCAGTAACAACATAACGCTCGGCAACAGCATCCCTCTATCCGGCAGAACCGATAGTACCGATAGCGCTGACGAAGGCGATATCGTCACGCTCGCCGAGAACAGCATCCTCGCCCATGGCAGCATCATTGAGATGCGGGACGACCTCACAACGCCTATCTCCATAAAGATATTGGTGAACAACAGCGAGGTCACCATAACTTATGACAACGATGCGAAAACGCTCAAGGTAGGTAACGAGGTAGTCGCTCCAGGCAAGAGCATAACACTCGAAGACGGCACGGTTCTGGCCCACATGACCACCCTTGACGCGCCTAATGACCCGACAGGCAAGATATTTATAGAAACCGGCCGCGTTAAATTAGCCGAAGAGATTAGCGCCGATACGAAAGGCGGCGCTACCCCTGAAACCTGCATCAACAACGTAAAAGCGTTCAGTTTAGCGAAAGACAGCATTCTCGCCGCCGGGACAAAGCTGAACACCGAAGTGCCGCAAGAAGGTACCAAACTGATGGCCGGCACTGTAATCAGCTCCCCCAACAAGTTCTACCCCGGCAGCGTGACCCTAGGCCACGAGGGCAAGCGCATCCAGTTCTCCGCCAACAACAAGGTCTCCCTTGAGGCCCGTTACTACGAGTCCGCCGTGAGCGAGAGCTTGACCTTCATCTTCTCCCGTTACGAACCGGCGTCAAGCAATCTGAAGGACTCCGTAATGGCCCAGATAGGCTCCAACAGCGGCCAGCTTGCTTTCATCTCCATGGGCGACATGCGCGCCGAGGCGTTGAACGTGCACAACGTGGACATCAGCACCAAGTGGGGCGCGGCGACGGCCATAGAGACCGTCAACAACGCCCTGCAGCGCGTCTCCCACCAGAGAGCGCTCTTGGGAGCCATGCAGAACCGCTTGGAGCACACGATAAAGAACCTCGACACCTCCGCCGAGAACCTGCAAGCCGCCGAAAGCCGTATCCGCGACGTCGACATGGCGAAGGAGATCATGGAGTACACGAAGGACAGCATCCTCATGCAGTCGTCTCAGGCGATGCTGGCGCAGGCGAACCAGATCCCGCAGGGCGTGTTACAGCTTTTGCGGTAATTAATGTTGATTATACGATTTATGTGATTGGTGTGATTGGTGCAGTGAAGCGATGGGCGGCAAGTGACGGCCGCCCATTGTTTTTGACTAGGATTAGTAAGATTAAAAAACAGATTATAGGATTAATCCTAAAATCCTTTAAATCCTAAAAATCCTAGTTCAGACATTTTTTTACATCTCTTCAATCGCCTCGATCCCCATCAATTCTAAGCATCCCCTGATCACCGACCGGAACGCCGCCACGAGATTGATCCTGAATTTTTCCACCGCTCCGCCGCTCCCTATCACTTGGCTTGAATGGTAGAACTCGTTGAACAACTGCGCCAGATCAAAGGCGTAATTCGCGATAACGGAGGGCGATAATCTGTTATAAGCAAAGCCAACGGCCTCCGGGAAGAACGCTGTCTTCTTTAATAATCTGACCTCCGCCGCCTCAAAGCTCTCCGGCAGTTGCGATTTATCGATACGCTCCCCTGCCCCGCCGGCCTTTCTTAGTATCGACGACGCTCTGGCGTAGCTGTACAGTAGATACGGGCCAGTGTCGCCTTCAAAGCTGATCGCCTTTTTCGGATCAAAGACCATATTTTTCGCAATGTCTATCTTCAACAATTGATATTTAACCGCCGCCAACGCTATCCTCAGACTCCTGTCCTCCGCTTCCCGCTCCCCGACCTCGTACCGCTCTATCACCTCACGCTTCGCCAGTTCCTTCGTCTCGTGTATCAGATCGTCCGCGTCCACCACAGTCCCCTCGCGGGATTTCATCTTCCCCTCCGGCAATTCTACCATGCCGTATGAAAGATGCTTCATCTTGCCGGCCACGTCGTAGCCCAGCTTTTTGAAAATCGCTATCAGCACCGCGAAGTGGTAGTCCTGCTCGTTGCCCACCACGTAGAACGATCTGTCGTACTTGAACTCTTTATCTTTCAGCAACGCTAAATACAGGTCTTGAACGATGTAGACGCTCGTGCCGTCGGGTCGCAGCAGCACCTTGTCGCCGAGCTTTTCCTCTTCCAGATTAACCGCGACCGCGCCGTCTTCGCGTTTATAAAAAATACCCTTGTCAAGCCCCTCGGCCACGATCTCCTTGCCGTTTTTGTATATATCGCTCTCGTAGTACTCTTTGTCAAACGATATTCCGAACAACTTATAAGTCTCCCTAAACCCGTCGAGCGCCCACTTGTTCATCCTCTTCCATAGTTCAACTGTCTCAGGTTCGCCCTCCTCCCAATCTTTGAGCATCCTCTGAGCGTCGTCGCTCCAAGACGGGTCATCGGCGGATTTCTCGTTGAACATCACGTAGTAATCCCCCACAAAATGGTCGGATTTGATCCCCCTAGCCTCCGGCGTGACCCCGTTCCCGCAGCGCTTGTAGGCCAGCATAGACTTACAGATATGGACGCCGCGGTCGTTATTGATACTGGCCTTAAAGACTTCGCACCCGCAAAATGAAAGGATACGGGCTGTGCTGTCGCCTATAGACATATTACGCAAATGACCGAGATGCAAAGGCTTGTTTGTATTGGGCGAAGCGAACTCCACCACAACGCGAAGCGGACGCCCGTCAACAATACCGATAGGGGCGGCGCCGCAATCAGCCAATGTCTTAGGTACGGCGTTAGAGTAATTCTCAATAACACTCGCCGCCAATTCCCGCTTGTCGATAAAGAAGTTGAGATACCCCCCCGAAGCCTCAACCCGAACCCTTCCGCCGTCAATTTGACCGATCCTCTCCTTCAAATCAGCAGCTATCACAGCAGGATTCTTTTTCAAAACTTTAGACAGAGCGAAGCAAGGAAAAGCGTAATCGCCCAAATCATCAGACGGAGGAACAGCGATATTTTTTTCAACATCAGATTCAGACAGATGGTCTTTCAGCAGTATCGATACGGCTTCGACAATTTTCTCTTTCATAATCCTATAATCCTTATAATTCTAAAAATCCTAATTCAGACATCTTTGTCAAAAAAAAGGGCGGGTCTAAAACCCGCCCCTGCAACCTAATAACGTAAAATCCTATTATTTCGCCTTCTCAAGCTCCTTCTTCAACTTCTCGATCTCATCGTCAATCTCGCCGCCTTTGCCGCCGGACTTCTTGATAGCGTCTCTGGCGCCCGACGAGCCCGCGTATCTGGCGAACCGCGCCATGGCGAAGTCTATGTCTTCCTTAACCTGCTCTCTGTCGCGGTTGAAGAAGGTCTTGCGTTTGAACTCGTCTTCAAACTTGAAATGCTGGTCGATGACAGTCTTGCTCTTGGACTGCGGCATCTGGAGGCTGTCGATTGAAGCCTGCACCACGGACGACTGGCGCGCCTGGCCGAGTTCGTCTATCCTGACGCCCATTGTCTCATACTCGCTCCTGACATTCTCGTATTCGTTGCGGTTGTTGTTGCGCTCCTCCTCGTTAGGGCCGGGGTAAGCCGCCAACCTTTTGCTGGCCTCGTCGAGCAGGCTGACCGCCTGCGTGTAGTTCTTCTGCATGGCTTGCGCGTAGGCTTGCAGCAGGTTGCCTTCGCTCTGGAGAACGGGGTCGGTCGCCGTCTTCGACAATTCGGCGCCGGCGCTCATGCAGTCGGGCCACTGCCGCGCTTTTAAGGCCGTCCAACCCAGGCCCAGCAGCGCGTCTTGGTAGTAGTAGCTGTTCTTGGGCACCTTTCTGAGCGCCGTCACAGCTCTGGCCAGCGCGCCCTCGGTGGAGAGATCTTCGTAGTAGAGGAAGCCTAAGAAGACGTAGGAGCGGTTTATGGCCTCCTCCTGCGCTTTGTTCTTGGGCTTGATCTGGATAACGAACTCCAAGTCGGCTATGGCGCCCTGGAAGTTTTCGGCCATGGCGTTAGCCACCGCCGCCGCGTGGTATGCGAACACGTAATCGGGGTGGTTGTCCGGAATCATGGTGAATAGCTGGCGCGCCTTTTGGTAGTCGCCGCGCTGCATGGCGGCCTGACCCATTATGTAGTGGGCGTGGTATTTGATGGAGTCGGGAACGCCTAAGGCGTTGAGTTCCTCAAACTGGCTCTCCACCGCCGCGAGATCGCCGCTTCTGTAGAATACGCGCATCAACCCCAAGTCGGCCATCGGCACGGCCACGCTGCGCGAGTGCTCCTCTTTGGTGCGCTTGAAAGCCATGACCGCGCTTTGGCGCATATCCATACCCTCTATGCAAGCGCCCTGATAGTAGCTGACCATATCGTTACGGAAGAAGTCAGGGTATTCCACCGCGATCTGCGAGAATATCCAGTAGGCGCGGTAGTACTCGCCCTTGTAGTACAAGTCGAGCGCCTGATTGTACAGGTTGTTCGGCCCGAGCGTCCCGCGGCGCGCCATTCTGCGGGCGTATATCTCTTCCCTATGCTTTCCGAGTTCCGTGCGGGCATAGAACGTTATGTGGCTCGCGTTGGCCTCCTCGGAGCCCTCCGACGGATTGGCGATGGAGACAAACTGCATTATACCCTCTATGTCGCGGCCGTTGAAGAAGCCGGGCATATTGGCGCCGAAAGCGAAGCCGTAGTGGTCCATACCCTCGTTGTTGAGGCCGAAGAGCGCGTAGAGCTTGAAGATGCGCAAGATGTTGGTGCCTATTTTATAGGTATTCTCCCACGGCATCCCCTTCACAGCATTGGCCGTAAAGTCTTTAGCGTCGTCGGCGAGAATGTCTTTAAGGACAAAATCCGCGCCGAAGTAGATGCGCCTCTCCCAAAAGTCGGAGAGCAGAGAAAAGCGCAACGCTGTAGCGTACTTTTCATCGGTATCCAATATCATGTTGACTAGATTGTTCGTCGAGACGCCTATTATGTAGTTGCCCAGCATCTGGTGGCGCAAAACCTTGTAGGTGAGACCGACGTCCACGCCGAAACCCATCCTCATGGAATTCTCCACCGACTTACCGTCAACTTTGGGTTCGGTAATATTTTGGGCTATGATATTCAAGTTACCGCCCACCGTCAGACCCTTCCACACATTGTTCGCGTAGGTCAGAGCCACGAAGTGCCCTTGGTCTACGACGTTCTGACCCTCCAATTCTATTCCATCCGGGCCGGTGGCGGTGAACGTCGAGGTGCCGTTCATGATCCACGATATGCCCGCCGCGTCATACAAGCCGATAGGCATGGTGAAGCCGGCCTCCTGCGTGTAGAACGTCTCCAGCGTGCTGGCGAAGAGGAAGCGCAACGACATGTAGTTTTCCTCGTTAATAAACGCCGGGTTTGTTATACCCGAATACTGAGAGTACACATGGCGCCAACGGTCTGTGATAAGGTGCCCGCCGGGCAAACCCCCTTGCTGCGCCCACACTTGCGTCGCTACGGCCATCACCCCGACGGCAACCAGCGCAAGCCTGATCCTCGCGATCCTGCGTTTAAAAAATCTCATCATATACGTCCCGTCCCTTAGATTTTATCTATTTTGTTAATAATTCAGCCTTGCGCCGATATTTTCGTCGTCTGACCCTTTAGACTTACAGCACTGGCCGGGATCCGGTTTGAAGTTCAAACCGGAACGCGGAGCGATAAACGCCGGATCAAAGGCAAAGTTGTTGTCGGGAAGCGGCTTGCCCGGCTGGTACAAGTTGCGCCAGAAATTATTGGCGCTGACCTGAATCTTCTCCGGAGCCTCCAATATCTTTAGTCCGAACCTCTCGTTGAACGCTATTACATTGTTCTCGATAATGAACTCCGACGTGCCGCCTACGGCGATTCCGTGGTTGCCGTTGTAGGCTATGGAGTTGTGGTTAATCGTAGCCGCTGTCGAGCGTACGTCCCACCCCTGAATGCCCGACGCCCGGTTGAACGCGATAATGTTGTCTTGGATTTTTGGCAGGTGGCGCACCGTAATGATGCCCGTCATCCAATTGTTCACGATGCGGCAGGAGGCGATCTCGTTGCCCATGTCGCTCGAGAAGATTCCGATAGTGCCGTTAGTAATCTCGAACCCGAAGATGGAGCAGTTCTTGGACATCGTCACGACCGTCCCCCGCCCTCCCCCGTCGATCTTCGCTTCGAACAGCGAAGTCGATATGAGGAACACTCCCGGAGCCATGATCACAAGCTCCCGGTAAACGCCCGGCGCAACTCTCACGGTATCACCCATACGCGCCGTGACCATCGCCCCTGAGATGGTCTTGGTCTGCGATGGCACATCGATTACCTCGGCGGACGACACGCCGGCAAGGCACGCCGCGCATACTAAGGCCGCGGCGATACTGTTTCTGATATTCATGACAAAACTCCCGTCAGGTATGGTTTGATTTTTATTTTCAATGCAATATCCTAGAACCCAAATTCTGATTGTCCGTCCCAAGCCCTATGCTGCGCGACTCCTTCATAAGGTTGAAGTTGAAGCGCTTGGCATCCTCAAAAAGCGGATCCGCCGATATGTTGTCTGAGGGCAAATTGCTCGAAATCCGCGCATTCTGGTAAAAATTGTTGTTCACGAGCACCACCCGCACCGTCTCCTCCGCCGGCTTCACCCCGAACTGATCGTTGAAAGCGATGATGTTGTTCTCAATGGTTATAGAGGTGCTGCCGCCCAGCGCTATCCCGTGATTGGCGTTGAAGGCGATGGTGTTGTGGTTTATAGACCCGCTTGTGGTGCGCACATCCCACCCCTGCACCCCCGACCCCTTGTTGAACACGATGAAATTGTCTTCCATCTTGGGCAGCGTGCCCACGCACATAACCCCGCTCTGGAAATTGTGTATAACCCGGCACCGGCGGATCGCCGCCTGCGCCGTGGCCGAAAAGATGCCGACTGTCCCGCCGCGCACCTCGAAACCCGATATCTCCGACGCGTTGCTCATGGTCACAACCGTACCCTTGCCGCCGCCGTCAATCACCGCCCCGAAGAGATTCTCCGAAATAAGCACAACGCCGGGCGTAAGGAAAATCTTCTCCCTGTAAGTGCCGTTCTTCACTCTAACCGTATCGCCCGGCCGCGCAACCGTCATGGCCGCGCCTATGCTCTTGGCCTGCTGCGACGGCACAATGATTATGCTGGAGGGATTCTTGGCCTTGGCCTGCTGCGCCGGCACGGCAACTACGCTCCCGCCCTCCTCCTCATCGGCGAAAAGCGGCGGCGCGACGGCTAAAACCATCGCTAAAAGCGCGGCGAACGGCGGCAACAGCGTTGAACGGGTGATGCGCATTAAACGGTATCTCCTGCTTTCATTCAATTAACACGAAAACGAGGGGAGGCGTCGAGCCGCCCCCTGCAACATATAATATACATATAAACTAATATAAGCCGCGCCGCTTTGCAAAAATATTTTTGGGCGGCGCGGTTAACAGTTAAAATCGACCAGCACCTACTTTACAGTAATGGTTCTTTCTAACTCCGTCTTTCCGCCGCACCTGCCCAAGCCCACGTATGTTATATTGTACTTGCCAGCTTTGGGACTATAGGGATTCAGCCCGTTGAAATGGATGAAATACTTGAATCCGGCGGAACCGTTACCCAATTCGTCTTTATTCGTCACCGACCAACTGCTGTTGTAGTCCCAAACCACACCGGCCGGTATTTCGCTCGCCCCGCTTGCTTTTACTTCCGGCTCTATATTGCCCTCTTCGCAAGTAATGTCCACCAAAAACACATTCCTCTTCGCATTCGCCTCCTTATATCCGGAACCGCCTACAATGTCATAGTTCACCGTTCTTGTCCCCCACATGGTTTGGCCGGTTATGAACGGCGACGGATTTTTTATCGTCACCAAATTTTTATCCACGGGCACTTCAGCCCCGTCTTTTATGTAATAAACCTTTTCGACATTCTTCTCTTTATAGTTATCGTTCGTACTTCCGGGTACAGTCAGCATTGTATCGGGATATCCGTCAATTACCGTCCCGTTCTTCAGCTTGTGCTTGTAACCCGCCAAAACAATCACCGCCGCCGCACCCTTATCCGCTTCGGCTATCACTTTCAAATTTCTGACCGCTTGGGCGGTAGCGGCCGTACTCATCGAAGCCCCCTTATAACTCGCGTAGTACGTAATAGTATACGTGAAACCGGCGGCCGGGGCCGGGTTATCCGGGGTTTTTATCGACGTAAACGCAATCGTTCCGCCAGCCGGTTTCTCCACTTTCTGCCTATAAGAGTTACCGGAATTTGTACCCTTGACCACAATGCTGTCTAACGCGCTCAGGAGAGTCTTTCCGTTTACCGTAACTATTACTCCTGCATCCGTATAGGTAGTCCCAACCCTAAACTCCGCGTCCTTACTTCCCGACAGCTCAATCCTAGGCGTTCCGGTGTCCGCCGCCACATACTGCTCAACAATGAGTATCCTCTCCTTGTTGTTTTGAGGTATCGTGCCGTTACACACTGTATCGCCGTTAAGCGCAACTTTTATAACCCTATATTGGATAGCGTAGGTACCGGGTTTCGGTACGGCGTTCTTGTCAATATCCGTCCTGCAATTACCGCTACCCTCTCTCAGGCACGGTTCCCGTGTGGCCGGGTTTATAGTGCCGCCAGCTCCTTTATCGGCTGTAAACAGATTATCCCAAGACCCTCCGTCAAAATGCATCCATTTCTTAAACTCCGTTAACTGTGTAGTATTGATTGTCACACTCTGCGGTCCCACAAGCGTAATCGTCGGGATCACGGGATCGCACGGCGGATTGCATTTAGTGTCGTCCGTAAATATCAACGCAACCCCGTCTTCATTCTTACCAGTGCAATATTTCTCGTCGATATCTTTTTTCCCGTATAAATAATTATCCCCCTCCTTGTCGAGCGGATTCGAGTACCCCTTTTTCCCGTCAACCTCTTCGCTTTTCGGATCATAACAGACAAACACCGTCAGCGCCGCCAAAAGCGCCGCCGCCAACGCAATAATCGAAATTGTTTTCTTCACAATACCCCTCCGTTAGAAAAAGAACGTTACCGCGAAACCCGCCAAACCCACGCCAGCCGCAATATACATGATATTGCGCAGCATAATTCCGGAATCCATACTCTCCCTCATCTCTTTCACTTTGTCCGGCTTCTGAGCGTCGGAACCCTTGCTATCATAATCCAAATACTTTTTGTGGGTCTCTTCCACGCTGCTGTTCAAAAGCAATCCGGTCGCAACCCCTCCCACAAGCAACGTGCCGCCCGATATCCTCGCGGTCAGCATAACCGGCGACAATTTCTTCCTCTTCATGGTCTGCGACTCGTCTATCCTGCGCACCTTGAACCCGCAATCGGCAAGCATCTGCGTGGCCTCGGGTATGGTGTCGTAGCCTTTCAAAACATCCTGTATCCTCTTGCAGTCCTTTTCATTAAAATATATACGCGCCAAGTTCATGGAGACGTCTTTGTCGGAAAAGCGCCTGTCTATGAATAGCGCGTAGGCGTCTTTCGCCTTGTCCGTCATGCCCATCTTTTCGAAAGACTCGCCGGCGAGTTTCAGCTTTCCGCTGTGCGCGTTCATGTTGATCTTAAAGAGGTTTACGTAGGATTCCGCGGCGTCCATGTCATTACCCATCTTTTTGTACAGATCGGCTATGGCTTCCCACGCGTCTTCGTTGCTCTGTTTGGGGCCCATGCTCTTCTTCAGGTACTCGATCGCCCTGCCCTCGTTTCCGCTGGAGTTCGCGTAGGCTCGGCCTAGGTCTAAGTACTCGCCCTCGTCGAGCGTCAAGCCGCTCTCCTCGGCGCGGCGCAGGTAGTCTTCGCTCTCCGTTATGCGCCCCATCTGGATGCTGAGCAGCGCGAGCATAAAGAGCACGCGGTTGTTAGCCTCGCCTTCGCGAAGGACAGCCTCGTACTCGGAACGCGCCCTGTCGAGGTTGCCCTGCGCTTGCGATATCATGGCCATTTCTATTGACGCGGCGACCCTGAGAGCGTCGCTCCTGGCCGCCGTTTCCGCCGCTTTCACCGCCGCCGAGTAGTTCTGCGCCCCCCTCTGGAACTCAGCCAAACGCAACTGCAGCGCGGGATAGTCCTTCGACTTGCTTATAACCGTCTCTATGTGCTTGACGGCCTTGGAATACTGCTCCGCGCGCCCGGCGACCAATGCCGCCGAGTAAGAGAAACCGGCCAGAGACGAGTTCTTCTGCGCCGTCTTCTCTATGGCGGCGTATGTCGCCTCCGCCCTTTCTTTGACGAAGCGCTCCTCGCCGGCCAGCGCGTTGCCGAACATCTCCAGCGTCTTCATATCCTTGCCCCAGACCTGCACCCCGGCGACCCCGCCGGTCTTGGCCTTGGGATCCATGGCGTCGGCGATCTTGCTCAAACAGGCGTTCAGCCCGCCCTCAAGGTCGGCATACGGGATGTCCAAGGAGTTCCGCTCTACGGCAGCCGCCTCCGCGATCCAATACAGCTCCATCACGTAGCGCGCCCTCTTGCCGTCTTTTTGCGGCTGGTACTCCTGATACAGCAAGTGAGTTGCGCCCAATTTCTTGGCCGCGTCGATATATTGCTGCTTGTTGAAGCGCCGCCCGTAGTCACGCGAACCGGACAGCACGCTGTTTACCTGCTCCATTGTGTACACGTAGGTACGGGGAAAGGCCCCGACCCTGTAATGCGTATAAATCTCGCCCAGCGCAGATATCCACTTAGTTTTGGTCTCGGCCTCGTAAACCGCGTATACAGGCCTGCTGACGAGCACTTTGTAGTTGCCGGTGTAGGTCGGGAGAACGCGCTTGGGCGCGGCCTCCTCCTTCTTCTCCGGCTCCTCCTGCATGGTGCCGAACAGACTGTTGATGTCGCTCTCGCTTTGGGCGGAGACAATACCCGCAAGACCCAGGCTGAAAATAAGCATGCCGGCGCAAACCACCGCGCGACACAAAGTTACTGGCGCTCTGTTCATTGACTTTGCCTCTCCTGCCGAACAATTTGAGTTTGTTTTGCCGCTATAACGGCGATGTTACGATTACGCCTATATATAATTTATATTGATTATAGCAAAATAGCAAGTGTTTATTAATTTTTTATTGCGCGAACACGGCCTACCTAAACAGCGACATGACGTTTTGCTGTTTTTGGTTCGCCTGCGCCGCCATGGCCAGCGAGGCCTGCCGCATTATGTTGTTCGTCGTGTTTTCCAGCACGGACTTGGCTATATCGGCGTCCCTTATCCTGCTCTCCGCCGCCTGCGTGTTCTCCGCCGCGACGTCTATGCTCCTGACAGTGTGCTCCAGCCCGTTTTGGATCGCGCCGAGCGCCCCGCGCTGGTGCGACACCGCCTCTATGGCGCTGTCCAGCGTGGCGATGGCCGCCGCCGCGCCGTCCCTCGTGGCCACGTTAACTCCCTCGACTCCCAGCGCCCCGGCGCGCATATCGCCTATCCCCAAAAACATATTCTGGCCGCTGTTGGCGCCGGTCTGCGTCATGATAGCGTCCCCAAGCTCCTCACCCTGACCGCCGGCGCTGCCGTTCAGGAGCGCCTTGGTATTGAACTCGGTGGTATTCCCGATACGTGTCAGCTCCGACTGCAGCTGCTTGACCTCCGCCTGCAGCTCGTTGCGGTCGGAGTCTGTGTAGGTGTCGTTAGACGACTGCACGGCGAGCTCCCGCATCCTCTGCAGGATGGAGTGCGACTCGTTAAGCCCCCCCTCAGCCGTCTGGATCAGCGACACGGTGTCGGAGGAGTTTCTGGACGCCGTCTCCAAACCGCCTATCTGGCCCCGCATCTTCTCGGAGATGGCGAGCCCCGCGGCGTCGTCGGCGGCCATGTTTATACGGAGGGCGCTCGACAGCTTTTTCATGGCGTTGGAACCTGAGAGCAACGTCTGTGTGAGGTTGCGCTGGGTGTTTATTCCGGGAACATTTGTGTTTATACGCATTTTCGGCCTCCTTTACTATAATATACGGATACGGTACATCAAAATCGGTAAAATACGTATCAATATATTAATATAATATATGGAGATTTTTGATGTCGGGATTTTTTTTTGTAAAAATTTACACCTATATCAACTCAAACCGTATGGAAAACGGTATCCACACCGACACCGCCTGATCGCCCTTCATAGCCGGTTCGAACTGCAGGGTCAATAAGAAGGCCTTGGCTATCTCGCCGGAGTCGTAGCCGATGTCGCTCAGAATCTCCACCTGTTTCACCGTTCCGTCCGCCGCGATCAATAATTTGGCTTTGACCGCCCCCTCAACCCTGTTCTGCAGCATATCCTTGGAATACTGCGGCTTCAGGCTGCGGAAGCCGGCCTTGAGGCGCGGGTACTTTGTGACGGAGGCGGCTGATGAGACCGGGGCGGCGCCTTCGCCCTGCCCCTGGCCCGGCCTCTTTCTCAGGTCGTCGGCGGTGGCGGTCAGAGTGTCATAGGCCTTGTTAAGCGTGTTGCCCAGCTTGCCCACTATGGCGTCCCCGGCGTCGCCGGCGGCGCCTAAGCCCTGCGAGTAGACCTTCTTCAATCCGTAGACCTGCCGCGCCGGCTTGGGGTCGGGCTTGGGCTTCGGCTCCTCTTTGACCTCTTCCTTGACCTCCTCCTTTACCGGCTCCGGTTTCTTCGTAAGGTCTACGGGGACGACCTCCTCCGTCTTCTTCTCCTCCGGCTTGGGTTTTGGCTTAGGCTTCTCCGCCTCTTTGGCCTGCGGCTTCCGCTCATCCATGACAAACGACGCCTTTATCGCTTCCGGGTCCTTCGTGTCTAGCAGCAGGTCTCCCTTCCCCGTCTTATAAAGGAACGCGCCCGCCGTAAAGAAGAGGGCGACGGTCAGCGCCAGTATGACGGAGAAGAGCCTGTCCATGTCAGTCTCCCTCTTTCAGCACTAATATGGAATAGTCGGCGACGCCAGCTTTGCTGCAGGTCGACATGACCTTTTTCACCACGGCGAAGTTGACGTCCTTGTCGCAGAGTATGACCACCGACCCGTTCTCGCCGACCATGCAGCCGGGCAGCAGAGCCGCCGTCATAGCGCGCAGCGGCTCTATGACAAGCGAGTCGCTCTTTTCAACATCGGCCGTAATGGCCACAACCCTGTCGCCGGCGATGATCTCATCCTTGGTGATCGTGACCGCGCAACGCGGCTGGGCGGGCTTCTGGGAGGTGGAGAGCGGCAGATCGACGTTGGGCGGCGGCGAGACCACGTCGCTGTCCACAGAAAAGTTCTTTATCAGGAAGACCAAGAGGATCGTCATCACGTCGACGAGCGACGTTATCTGGGGGCGGAAGACCCCTCCGCCGCCCTCGTGGCCATCGCTTCTGCGAGATAGTAGCCGCATAGCGCGCCGCCCCTCCCTCACTTGCCCGCGGAGGGGTCGGCGGCGGCGCCGGAGACGCCGATCTTCGTAAAACCGCTCTCGCGCCCCACGTCCATCGCCTTAACCGCGTGCTTGAAAGCAACGCCGTCGCGTACCGCCACAACGATCTCGTCGGGGAATTCCGATTGCGGACGGCGGAGGATCAGCGCCTGCTTCAGGGAGTCGAAAGCGTACTCGCCGCTGGCGAGGAGCGGCAGGGAATCGAGCAGGTTCTCACCCTCGGCTACGCCCAAAAAGGACTCCGTCAGGAGGACGGTGAGCTTGAGTTTCGGCTTGCCGGCGGGTTGAGCAGCGGGCTGCCCGGCGTCGGGGGGGACGGAGAAGTCTATGATCGCCACCTGCGTAAAGACGGCCATGGAGACGAGGAACGGGATGAGGATGACGAACATGTTCATCACCGGGGTGACATCGACATCGGCCTCGGACATCTCGGAGGGTGGGCGGGTCATTTTATATAATGAAAGGTTTCGCATTATTGAGCTTTTTTCTTTTTTATAAAGTTCAACAGTTTGACAGTCGATTCATCCAAATCTTTCACCAATACGCTCTGTCTGTTAGAAAAGATCGTGTAGACCACCATACACGGCACTGCGATTATCAACCCCGCCGCCGTGGTGATCATCGCTTGGGAGATGCCGGAAGCGAGCATCGAGGCCTTCTGGGCGGCGTCAACGCTGGCCAAGGATGTGAACGACTGCATCAGCCCGGTTATCGTTCCCAAGAGCCCTATCAGTGTCGACACATTGGCAAACAGGGACAAGTAGTTCAGCCGCACCGAGAATCGGTGTATCTGGCTTATGGCGGCCTCCTCGACATCCTCTTGGATGTCGGAGGAGGTGTAGCCGGCGTTGAAACTGTCGACGGCTATGTTCAGGAGCGACAGGGTGGGCGAACCCTTCCCCTGCAACATCTTGGCGGCGTCGGCGCCCCTGCCCTCACCCACCGCTGTCTTCAGCTTGCCCACAAGACCGGAAGTGTCGCGGGGACAGATGAAGTAGAGGAAGATCATACGCTCTATCGCCACCGCGAAAGCGCAGGCGGAGAAGAAGAGCAGCACCCACATGAACGGGCCGCCGGAGCGGAACCAATTCGCCAGCTGTTCGATGTAATTCGACATAAAACCTCCTTAAAAGAATGTCTGAATTAGGATTTGTAGGATTAAGAAACAGATTAATAGGATTAAAACCCAAGTCAAAACACGATCAACATACTACTAATCCTTATAATCTCTAAGTTCAGATAATATTTTTTAATCTTTTCAATCTTATAATCCTTATAATCCTACGAATCCTAATTCAGACGTTATTTAAACACCTATTCACTGAAAATATGCTACTCCCGCCTCAAATATTTTAGGATCCTTATCAACATGAATATTCTTTGCCACATTATCCCAACCTATACGCTCGCTGTGGCCCATCTTGCCGAAAACCCTGCCGTCGGGACTGAGTATTCCCTCTATAGCGCCGTATGATCCGTTGCAGTTGCCGTCCATACTCTCTGAAAATTGACCGTTATAATCTACATACTGCGCGGCCACTTGTCCGTTTGAAAACAGTTTTTTTATCTCGGCGGCCGGCGCCACAAAGCGGCCCTCGCCGTGGGAGACGGGGACGGCGTGGATGTCGCCGGCTTTCACGTTTGACAGCCACGGGGAGTTGACTGAGCAGGCCTTGGTATAAACGATTCTTGATATGTGCCGGCCTATCGTATTAAATGTCAGCGTGGGGCTCTCCTCCTTTAGGTCGCGAATTTCTCCGTAGGGGACTAAGCCCAATTTGATTAACGCTTGGAAGCCGTTGCATATACCGAGCATCAATCCGTCCCTGTTATTCAAAAATTCCGAAACGGCGTCTTTCACTCTCGGATTGCGGAAGAAGGCGGCTATGAACTTGCCTGAACCGTCCGGTTCGTCGCCGGCGCTGAAGCCGCCGGGGATCATCAATATTTGGGTGTTCGCTATCTTTTCCGAAATGATTTTTACCGACTCGTCGATATCCTGCGGATTGATGTTTTTGAAGACGAAAAAATCGCACTCGGCTCCGGCCAGGGCAAACTTGCGGGCGCTGTCGTACTCGCAGTTTATACCGGGGAATACGGGTATCAGCACACGCGGTTTAGCAACTTTTACCTTAGCTTTCTTGGGTGACGGAGAGTCGTTTTTATTGATATAGATATCAGTATTAATACCGTCTGCAAAATTCCCGTATATATGATCGCCCGACTCCCCCGTTCCCGCCTTCGTCGGGAAAACGCCATCCAATACGCCCTCCCAACTCTCATACAAATCATCAATATCAATCTGCGCGTTACGGCAAACGATCTTCCTCTCCTCCGTGGTAACCCCCAGAATAGTGCAATTCTCGCCTATGCCCAAAACATTCCTGTCGGTATCGACGCTCTTATCCAACTCAACGACCAATCCGGCATAATCCGGTTTAAATAACTCCGCCGGATTGACGCCTTCGTCGACCTTGAAGCCGATGCGGTTTCCGAAGCACATCCTGGCTAAGGCCTCCGAGATCCCGCCGCGGCCCACAGTATGCACCGCCGTAATCTGACCGTCCGCTATCCCCTTGCGCACCGCTGAGTAGCACGTATCTATCACCTTGAAATCCGGCATTCCAAACTCGTCTACCCATATCGACACGAAGACCGCGACGCTCCCTATCCGCTTAAACTCCGGCGATATTACCTTGGCGACGTCTACCGGCGCGAGGGCGAACGATACCAGCGTGGGCGGGACGTGCAGGTCTTTGAAGGTGCCAGACATGCTGTCCTTGCCGCCTATCGCGGGAATGCCTAGTTTGACCTGAGCGTAGTAGGCGCCCAGCAGCGCGGCGAACGGCTTGCCCCAGCGGGTTTTATCGTTCCCTAATTTCTCGAAATACTCTTGCAGCGTGAGGCGTACCTTGCGGTGGTCGCCGCCGACAGCCACTATTTTGGCCACGGACTGTATCACCGCGTAGACCGCGCCGTGGAAGGGGCTCCATTCGGAGAGGTAGGGGTCGAAGCCGTGGCTCATAGCGGTTCCGGTAACCGTCTCGCCGTTTGCCACAGGCAGCTTAGCGACCATAGACTCCGCCGGAGTCCGCTGGTACCGTCCGCCGAAGGGCATGAGCACGGTATTGGCGCCTATGGAGCTGTCGAACATCTCCTTCAAGCCGCGCTGACTGCAGGCGTTGATGTCCGACATCGTCTCGAAAAAGGCTCCGGAGATGTCGCCGTATTCATCTCTGCATTTTGAGGTCATGGACAAGATGTCCGGCAGGTAGAGCGCCCTCGGCGATTTGACGCAGACTTCTGCCTCCTGCAAAACGCCGTTCGTGTCTATGAAATCGCGGCTGATGTCGACTATCGCCTTCCCGCGCCAGAACATTTTTAAGCGGCGGGTATCGGTCACCGTCGCGATCGCGGCGGTCTCCAGATTCTCGCCCTCCGCCTTAGCCTGAAACGTTTTTAAATCCGACTGATCGATCACAACCGCCATCCGCTCCTGCGACTCGGAGATGGCGAGCTCCGTCCCGTCGAGCCCCTCGTACTTTTTGGGAACCGCGTCTAAGCAGATGTCCAGCCCGGCGGCCAACTCCCCTACGGCAACAGCCACCCCGCCCGCGCCGAAATCGTTGCAGCGGCGGATCATCCTGCCCACCTCCGGGTCGCGGAAGAGCCGCTGTATCTTGCGC
>Ga0268262_10001571_pt1 | contig 28047 bp, 29 predicted proteins | sample TergutNc150P3_FD_190354 | JGI IMG/M metagenome (GOLD analysis project Ga0268262, IMG submission 190354) | Nasutitermes corniger P3 segment gut microbial community from laboratory colony in Florida, USA - Nc150 P3 (SPAdes) (version 2) | ecosystem: Host-associated > Arthropoda: Insects >... | reverse complement strand
TCGCGACAAATGCCGAGCCTTGGACCTCTACCTGAACAATATCAGCGTAAGGAAAATAGCTAAGTTTATGAAATGTTCTGCGGCTATGGTAGTCCGTTGGGTAAAGGATGCTGCACAGAACCTAAAACTGCAAGCGGTGAATAAATCTGAGTGCCAAGACGAGATATTCGCCGATATAAAAAAACAACTGCCGGGTTGCTGCATAGACTGCTTATTGTCAGCGAAGCGGCAAGGTTATTGCGTTTGCGACTGGCGAAAGAATTGGAGCCGCGCAAGAGATATGCAGGAAATCCAAGAAGTTTACCAGATGCATATAGCACGTTTGCAGCAATATCAACAGCTCGGAATTTCACGTAATCGCCAAAAAACACCCTCATAGCAGTAATAAGTAAACGCCCTCGCAGCAGTAATAAGTAAACACCCCCCCCCCCCCCCCCCCCCCCTATCTGAAAAAAATTTTATTTAACTCTTGCCACATCACAAAAATAAATGTATATTTATACTAACCTTCTCGTATAATTTTACGGAAGGTACAAAGTGTCATAAGATGCTTTACAATAACACACAAAGGCGTGTGCTTTTTTACGGGGGCAATTCATAAGGGTTGCTTCTGTGAAAGAGTATGCGCCTTTTTTTTTGGAGGAAAAAAAGATGATGAGAAAAAACATTCTCGCGGCATTTGCAGCACTCGCGCTGCTCGCCTGTTCAGGCAGTTCAAACAGCAACACCGAAGACGAGCCAGTTGCTGTCAAAGCTAAAAAATCGACGTTCACGGATGAGCGTGATGGGAAAAAATATAAATATGTTAAAATAGGCAAGCAGGTTTGGATGGCAGAGAATTTGAACTACGCTGTGCCTTTGGCAAACGAGGCAGGCAGCACGGTAATAGATACCGAAGTGGGCAGCGTTTGCTATGATGACAAAGAAACTAACTGCGATAAGTATGGCAGGCTTTACTATTGGGTGACGGCAATGGGCTTGCCTGCCGACTGCAAAAGCCAGAGATACAACTCTGACTGCTACACACCCAAAGGCACACAGCGTCAAGGTGTTTGCCCCTCTGGCTGGCATTTGCCAGATTCTTTGGAATGGCAAACGCTGCTGAATTATGCAGGCATAAAGGCAGACCAAGTGTATGGCAGCAAGCTGGGAACTAAACTGATGTCCGAATCCATCGGCGGCACAGACAAATACGGTTTTGATGCCCTTCTTGGAGGCTATCACGTTCCTCCTAATAAACGCCTGTTCACCGGCATTGACGATGTTGGCTGGTGGTGGACTACCGATATTGGTGAAGTAGGAGTATATACCATTGAAATATGGGGCAACAAAGTGGAAATATCCCAAGCCATCCCAAATGTTTTCTTAAGCTCTGTGCGCTGCGTCCAAGACGACCCTTCGCTGCCATTGATTAAGGTAACTAGCAGCTCATCCATAGCGGCAACGCCAAGCAGCTCGTCCGCAAAACCGAGCAGCTCGTCTGCAATCATTAAACCGACATTCGCAAATACATTCACAGATGCACGCGATGGCAAAAAATATGGATATGTGGAAATAGGCGAGCAAACCTGGATGGCGGAGAACTTGAATTACGCTGTTGGTTTAAGTGAAGGTATCGGCGACGGTCTTGCTTATAACAGCAAGTGTTATGAAAATGTCGAATCCAACTGCGCTCAATACGGCAGGCTTTACACTTGGGGAGCGGCTATCTTATCTGCTTGTCCCTCCGGCTGGCATTTGCCAAGCGATGCCGAATGGACAAAGCTAATTGATTTTGCAGGAGCAAATGCGGGAAAAAAATTAAAGGCTAAAATAGGCTGGGACAGCAGCGGGAATGGCACCGATGCTTATGGCTTTTCTGCCTTTCCAGCCGGTTGCGGCATAGCAGGGATAGGTTTTGATAGAATCGGCACAGGCACATTCTTCTGGACTAGCTCGGAGGACGATTATTTCCACCAAACCGCATTCAACCGCAATATGATTTCCAGAATAGATACTGTCAGCAGGAACTATACCTATAAAAACGACTATGGCAGCGTCCGCTGCCTGAAAGATGCGGCAAAGCCGAGCAGCTCATCCGCAAGCAGCTCGTCCGTTGCTGAAGCTCCAATACCTGCGGGCAGCTTCAAGGATGCTCGCGATGGCAAAATATATAAATCGGTTAAAATAGGCAAGCAAACGTGGATGGCAGAGAATCTTAATTACGCTGCCGAAGGCAGAAAGTGCTACAATGACGATTGCACCGCCTATGGCGGTATTTACTACTGGGCAACGGCAATGGATTTGTCCCCTATTTACAATACCCTGTCTTACACCGCCTCCGCAAATCATCAGGGCATTTGCCCATCTGGCTGGCATATACCAAGCGATGCCGAGTGGACAACGCTGAAAAATTTTGCAGGCGGCGACAATGCAGGAATCAAACTGAAAGCCAAGAGCGGCTGGGACAGCAGCAATGGCATTTCTGGCAATGGCAATGATGCTTACGGCTTTGCCGCCCTGCCTGGCGGATACAGCGCGGGCGAGCATTTGCCTGTCTCTGACGTTGGCGTTTACGGCGGCTGGCTGAGCACTACGGAGGTTGAGGGCGGCAGCGGTGCGCACGTTTACGACTGGAGAATGCTGAACAGCAGCGATGAATTATTGCACGATTATCATATGAAAAACTTTTACGCATACAGTGTCCGCTGCGTTAAGGATAACTAGGAGGAAGGACAATGAAAAAAATCATTCTAGCTGCTTGCGCTGCATTCGCGCTCTTCGCTTGCTCAGGCAATGACAGCGAAGACATCAACCTGGGCTTAGGCTCAAGCTCCAGCAAATCAAGCTCCAGCAATGCCGCTGCCGTGCATAAAGCCAAGATATACGGCGTGGCACAGAAAGGGCCTTTCCAAAAGGCTTTAGTCACATTGCATGAGCTGGACAAAAATATGGAGATAGTAAAATCCCATCACGTGATAACCGACGACAGAGGCTATTACGAGATAGACATAAAGAGGGAGGGCGGCAAGATTGCCTCCCCTTATGTTGCCATTGAAGTAAACGGAAGCTACGCAAACGAGGTGAGCGGCAAACAATCCAGCGATGCAATAACGCTCAAAGCGGTGGCGGATGTGTCTGGCAAAGAAAATGTGAACGTGAACGTTCTCACTCATCTGGAGCACGACAAGGTCCTCAAACTAGTCAAGGAAGGCAAATCCTTTGGCGAGGCTAAGAAGCAGGCACAGAAAGAGGTTCTGACCGCTCTTGGCGTTAGCGAGAGCGTTACAAGGAACAGCGAGGATATGGGTCTTTTCGGCGGCAACTCAAACGACAATGTGTTGCTCACTGTTTCCGTTTCTTTGCAGGGGAACAGGTCAACGAAAGATGTTTCCAGCTTGCTTTCAGAGTTCAGCAGCCAAATCAACAACGAAGGCGCATTGAGCGGCACGGTCAAGTCCGAGGTTGATAAAGGTTTGGCTGGCGTGGATTTGGGCAAGGTCAGGAACAACATACTGGCTTTGGAGCCTTCTGCCGAAGTGCCAAACACATTTCCGAAAACAACAACCAGCGGTTCCGGCAGTGGCTCTGGTAGCGGTTCGGGCAGTGGCTCTGGTAGCGGTTCGGGCAGCGGCTCTGGTAGCGGTTCTGGCAGTGGCTCTGGTAGCGGTTCTGGCAGTGGCTCAACGACTAAAAGCAGTCCATCTGTTGCTCCGAGTAGCTCGTCTGTTTCGTCTGTTGCGTTGCCTAAGTGCGGCAACTGGGACTATGACCCTGCAACGAATATATGCGAAGACGGCTATGTGAAACCGAAGCCTGTAAATCTGTGCGAGGGTTTTGTTGAAGGAACAAAAAGAGATCATTACGGAAAGCAGAAAGAACAATTCTGCGATGCTCGCGATGGCAAAAAATATGTGTATGTAACAATAGGCGAGCAGACCTGGATGGCGGAGAATTTGAACTACAAAGACTTGGAGGGCGACAGCAGGTGCTATGAAAGCAAGGAAGCCAACTGCGATAAATGCGGCAGGCTTTACAACTATGGCGGCGGAGTAGAAAATCGCGTTTGTCCCGCAGGTTGGCATTTGCCATTTTTGGAAGAGTGGGAGGAATTGCTGACATTTATGGGGGGCTACATCTCCAACGAAATTGGTATCTGGTCAGTAGAAAACAGTCCAAAGTTGAGAGCAGTAAACGGCAGTTGGCTGGCAAGCACAACCGATAAACCAAACATGACTGACGAAACGGGCTTTTCGGCTATGGGGTGTGGTATGGGTTTAAGCAGCGGCGGATTCAATGCCGCCACAAGAATGGCATTGTGGTGGACAGCCGATACTTATAAATACAGCGACGGCGGTGGCAATGCCAAAACCATTGAGTTATACTTCGATTCCGATGATGTCTTTAAAAATACCAGAGAGTGGAGTTCCTCGCTTAGTGTTCGTTGCGTGAAAGGTGAGGGGCCTCCGAAATGCGGAGACAAAGTTTACAATCGTTTAACGCACGTTTGCCACAATGGTAAAATATACACTCGTTGCGGCAAAGAAGAATACTATGATCCTTCGGTGCAGTCTTGTTCCGACGAATTAAATGTTTACAAGCACGAAACTTGTGGCAAAGCGAAATACAATCCCGAAACGCACTTCTGCTCGAACTCTGAGGACAATCCTGGAATTTACGAACTCTGCGACGGGAAAGACTACGATACAGAAGAGAAAATCTGCGAAAATGATGTACTGAAAGACATAACAACATTCACAGATGTACGTGATAGCAAAGAGTATAAATTTGTGAAAATTGGTACCCAAACCTGGATGGCGGAGAATTTGAATTTCGATGCGGGAGTTGGTAACAGCGTATGCTATAACAACAGCCCTGACAACTGCAATACATACGGCAGGCTTTACGACTGGGCAACGGCTATGGCATTGCCTTCTACTTGCAATAGCAGTTCGTGCGCTGAGCAGATGTCGAAGCCTCATCAGGGCGTTTGCCCAACGGGTTGGCATATCCCTAGTGATGAAGAATGGGATGTTTTGGTAACGTATATCAAGCCAGAATGTCAACCGAAAAGTGATTGTGCAGGTGCAGATAAAATATTGAAGAATAATAGCGGATGGGATATCTACGGTACTATCAACGGTACGAATGACTATGGCTTTTCTGCCATGCCGCGCGGCTATGCCGCCCCGTGGAATGGAACGATTTTTTTCTACGATGATCAATCCTTCTTTTGGAGTTCTTCCGAAGGTTCCACAGCCAGCACAGCCATTGCACGAGGTATAATTTCAGGAGGTACATTATATAGGGCTGCATCCACAAATAAAGGCGGCTACCTTCATATCATTCGCTGCCTCAAAAACTAAGCACCTGTGTTGTTGTTAAGGTGCAAACCGCCTCCCAGTTAAAAGGGGGGCGGTTTTTTTGTTTGCAATTGTGTTTTTTACCCCCGCCCAACATTCGTGGCGTAATTGTCACAAAATCGTGCGACCGTAGGGGCAACTCCCCGTGGTTGCCCCTGTGGTTGTATGTTTGCCATTGCGGTTATGTGTGGATATACCGCCATTTCATTTTCACATTTATGGGCAGGCACGGAGACCTGCCCCTACAAATCGGTATCATTGTGTTGTTTTACGCATTGGGTTGTTGTGCCACGTTGCGGAACATAAATGCGGTTGTCGTGCGTTTGGGGGCGGTTTTTTCAAAAAAATGCACATTTTTGCAAACAAGTGTTTGCAAAAATCACTTTTTTGGAATTTTTTTTCCCTTTTTTTACGTCTAAGTAATAGAACCAAAAAAAGGAGGTTTCTATGAAAAAAGAAAAGGCTAGACCTTGCAGTGGCAGTAACAGTTTTGTATCTTTAAAGGAGGTGCTGTTATGGAACGCATTTTGAATCTTATATTCAGCGGAGATAATGTGCGGATGCTGGTGATACTGGTATTCGGTCTCAGTGGTTTTGTGCTAATGAACAGCAAAATGGACCGTATGGAATCCACCCTCAATAGGCGGATAGACGGCGTTGAATCTTCCATAAATGAACTAAGGGGGACTATGAATGGTCGAATAGATGAGCTGAAGCACAACGATATAGCTCATTTGAACAGTGCCATAGAAGCCTTGACTTATGCTTTGGAGAAAAACGGCTCTCTAAAACACGAAGACAAGGAATACGTGGATAGCAGGCTGGCTCATTAAAAACCAATAAATGCAAACCCCGTGCGTTTGCGTGTGGTTGTAGGTGTTTTTTTAGACTAGCAGCAGTAATAAGTAAACGCTTATAAAAACCGCCCGCTGCCCCCTTGACAAAGCCCCCTTTTATTTCTACATTGTGAAATAAATGGATCTGTTTCCGTTATATAATTCTCTAAGAATCACTGTGATAGCAGTTTCCTTTGCGTTTGTTCTTGGGATTCTTGCGGCTTATGCTATTTTGCGTATGCCGCAAATGTTCAAGAGCGTATGCGATACCATATTTGCTATTCCGCTTGTGCTGCCGCCTACCGTTATCGGTTATTTTATACTTGTGAGTTTGTCTCCAAGCAGCATGGCAGGTTCAAAACTCCTTGAATGGTTAGATGTAATAATCACTATGCGTTGGCAAGCGGCAGTGGTGGCAGTTGTGATCATCGCATTCCCATTTATATATCGCACTACACGTGGCGCATTTGAAAGTTTTGACCAAAATTTGCTAGACGCAGGGCGAACGCTTGGACTGTCTGAAAAATATATTTTCTTTAGAATACTTCTCCCTAACTGCAAACACGGAATTATCGCAGGAACAGTGTTAGCATTTGCGCGCGGGATTGGCGAATATGGAGCGACCAGCATGGTTTGCGGTTATATCGCAGGCAGAACCGCCACCGTTTCCACCTCCGTTGCGTATTTTTGGCAAATCGGCAGAGACGATATGGCTTTCTATTGGACAATGATAAATCTTGGAATTGCATTCGTATTTATGGTACTGATTGAAATATTCAATAGACCTAGGGTTAGGGGATAGCTATGCTCGTTTGCAATATCAAAAAAAATCTCAGCGGTTTTGCGTTGAATGTGAATATAGAAGCGAAGCGCGGAGTGACCGCTCTTATGGGAGCATCGGGCAGTGGCAAAAGCATTACGCTTCGCTGCATAGCCGGCATTTCAAAACCCGACAGCGGGCACATTGAACTGAACGGGAGAGTGCTGTTTGATTCCGAAAAGAAAATCAACCTGCCTCCGCAAAAACGCAACACCGGCTTTCTGTTTCAAGATTACGCCTTGTTCCCGAATATGACTGTGCTGCAAAATATAATGACTGGAATAAAAATGAAATTCAACCGCGAAAAACAAGCAGCGGACTTTGCAGAAACATTCCACATACACGCCCATTTAAACAAATACCCACACCAGCTCTCCGGCGGCGAAAAACAGCGCTGCGCCATAGCTCGCATTCTCGTGGGTTCACCAGATATTCTAATGCTAGACGAACCTTTTGCCGCTTTGGACAGCCATTTGCGTTGGGAATTAGAAACAGAACTTTCCACTTTGTTCAAAACTTTCCAAAATCCTGTTTTGTATGTATCTCATAACCGAGACGAAGTATATAGGCTCAGCGATAATATAGCCGTTATGAATTGCGGCAAAAATGAACCCATTTCCGAAAAGAAAGCCCTGTTCAAAAATCCAGCAAGCGTTCAGGCGGCAAGGCTTACGGGTTGCAAAAATATCGCGGGGGCAATCATCAAAGGGCCTCTGATTTCTGTGCAGGATTGGGGAGTGGAATTTGAAATGGAGCAAAGAGACTTGCAATATCAATATGTCGGTATTCGGGCAAATTATATTGTTCCTGCTTCTACCGCAAACAAAGCCGATATTGCCGCCTCATTTCCGTTTGAGATAGTGAATGAAATTGAAGACACCTTCACAAATATTCTAATGGTGCGAAAACAGGGAACAAATTTGCCGCCCATTCGCTGGGAAATGCCAAAAAAAGACCGAGCCGCTCTGCGAAATATGCCGCAAGAGCTTGCATTTTTGCGCGAGCATATTTTATTTTTATTTTAAAATAAGTAAATTACTTGAATGGAAAATTACAACTTATTGGAAAACAATGCGATTCAACTTCCATGCGGTGTGTTTGCTGGCGTGGCAAGCTATGTCTGCTACCCAAGCGGCGAGCTGGAAGGCGTTAAACTTTCGGAAAAGAATATGCTTCTAACTCATGTTGGCGAGCTTGTTCCTCATTACGAAGAAACCAACCGCCGCAAAAATAAATACTCCGTTGAGTTCTACAAAAACGGCATGGTAAAAGCGGCTGCCCTCAACGAAGTCCAAGAAATTCAAACACCAATAGGCGAATTTCCCGCAGAGCTTGTGACCTTTTACGAAACCGGAGAATTAAAACGCTTTTTCCCGCTAGACGGCCAAATCAGCGGAATGTGGAGCGAGAAAGACGAAAAAGCCTTAGCCATTCCCTTATCCTTTGACTTGCCCTTTACATCTTTCACCGCAATAATCAGCGGGGTTGCTTTTTACAAAGGCGGCAATATTCGCAGCGTTACGTTGTTCCCTGGTGAAACCATTTCCATAAAAACCGAGTTTGGCGATATTCTAACTAGGAACGGATTTTCTCTTTACGAATCGGGAAAACTGGAATCGCTGGAACCTGCTGCCCCAACGCTTATAAAAACTCCGAAGGGCAGGGTAGAAGCCTTTGACCCAGATGCTGTTGGCGTAAGTGCCGATGTGAATTCGCTTGTATTTGGCGAAGACGGCGATGTAATTGGCTTTAATCCTGCTCGTTACGGCTCGCTGCAAATGTGCAGCCCCGAAGACTGCGCGAGCTGTTCTTTGGGCTGCTCCTAAAACCTACACCCCCTATTTTGAGCAAATTTTTGTGAAATTTACGTAAAATTTACAAAAAATAGCGGTTTTTTTGACTTTTTCGGTAAAAATAATATATATTATTTGAAAATAGGAGGTTTTTATGAAAAAGGTTTTAGCACTGTCGCTTTTCGCAATGGCGGCATTAGTGTATGCAAAACCATGCTCATCGGGTGGTTCCCCAGTTTTGTGCAATTGGGATGGGAATGGTACTAAGTGTTGGCAGATTAAAAGCACAGATGATACTGGAAAAGAAGTTGGATGTGCAACGCAAGCTGGCTACTGCACTAAGATGTACAAGGGAGCCGAATCAAGTGATGGTTCATGCAGTGGCAAGACTCCATTCACTTGTGACGGCTGTACTTGGGATGATGTAGCATCTGTATATTGCGACTATGGACCTATGTTGTCAGATGGCACAGGCGGTTGCTATGAGAAACCTAAAGACCCAGGATGCGGTACTGGCGGCACTGAGGTTACCAAGCAACAATGCGATAATAGAAACGATGCTGGTGTAAATACCAATGCAAAATTATGCTATTGGGAAGGGGATGGTGGAGCCAACGCATGCTATTGCGGATTGGTTTCTGGTGCTGAAGCGACAGAGACAAATTGCACGGCAGAATATGGTGTAATAGTTACAAGTTGTGACGGCAAATGCGGCGGCACCAACCCGCCACCACCACCACCTGATCCAATTCTAAAATTCCCAACCAGTCAAGCCTTGATAGTAGCTCCTTATGGTCGTAGCTTGCATATCTCCTCATTAAGAGATGCAACCGTATCTCTATACGATATGAGCGGTTCAAAGGTATATAGCGGCAGAGTTCGTGCGGGCAATAGCGTGTTCGGTTTGGAAAAAGTGCCTGCTGGCAGCTATTATGCAATCGTTCAGTCTGGTTCTAGCTACAAGAAAGTAGCTGTAGTGTTGAAATAAGTTTTAGCTTTATGCAAAAAGCGGAATGGGCTTTGCCTGTTCCGCTTTTACTATATTAACCCCATGTTCATAGATATAATAGTTTTCATACTTATCGTTGTTTTATTGGTGCTTGGTATTATCCGTGGATTTATAGTTAGTTTGCTTTGGGCATCTTGGGTTATTGGCATATTATCCGCTTGGCTTTTTTCGGGAATATTTGAAATTATACTTACATCAAATATAGAAGGCTTGTCTCCTATTGCGGCTAGGTGCCTCGGCGCATTTTTGGCTTTTCTAATTCCTTTTTTGCTGGTTCGCATAGCGACTAAGGTGGTGGACTTTTTCGTAAAAAAATCTGCACCTTTGACATTTGTGAATCGAGTGCTGGGGGGTATTTTTGGCGTATTGAAAGGGATTGCAATATCTGCGATAATACTTACCATTGTCCATCTTTTGCCTGTGCAGGGCAGTTTAAAGGAAGCTAGGGATAACTCCATTGCATATTCACTATACACAGTAATTCCGTTTGATAGTTTGTGGAAGGAGATTCATATATGAACAAAAAAGCAGCTTATGTAATTGCCACTTTTTTTGGCGCTGGATATTGCCCCATAGCGAGCGGCACGGCGGGTTCTCTAGCCACTCTTCCTTTTGCGTTTTTACTCACTTATTATGGGGGTTTTTACGCTATGCTTGCCTTCTTTGTGCTTGTTTATGTTGCAGGAACCATAGCCAGCAAAGAGGTTTTGAAATACACAAGCCACGACCCTTCTATAATTGTGATAGACGAGGTTGCCGGTCAGCTTATCCCTCTTATGTTTTTCTCCCTTTATGAGCTTCCAGAAATTCATAAGTGGTGGTTATATATAGCCTTACCTTCTTTTGTTCTGTTCCGTATTTTTGATATTCTCAAACCCTTTCCTGCAAGCTATTTTGATAAAAAAGTGCTGAACGAGCACGGCGTTATGCTAGACGATATTGCCGCTGGCATTTATGCGCTTTTGGTTATGGTTATTTTTACTCACCTTGCCAGTTTTTTTCTACATTTCACTCCACTATGGTCTTAAAGGGCGCAGATACGCAAAAAACACTCATAATTGCAGAAAAACCTAGCGTTGCTAACGACTTGGCGAAAGCATTGGGTGGCAAATTCCACAAAGATAAAGCCTATTTGGAAAGCGAAGATACCGTAATATCTTGGGCTTTGGGGCATTTGGTTGGAATAGCAGACCCCAAAGACATAGGGGAGCAATATAAAACTTGGAATATGGCAACCCTGCCCATAATCCCCGAAAAATTCAAATTAATCCCTTTGCCAGACACAAAAACCCATTTATCCCAGCTGGGCAAGCTAATTCGCCGCAAAGATATAAGCACAATAATAAATGCCTGCGATGCAGGGCGTGAAGGCGAACTCATATTTTATTACATACTGGAACACGAGCAGGGCAAAACCGGACTTGGCGACAAAACCATAAAAAGGCTTTGGGTGCAAAGCATGACCCACACAGCCATAAGAGAGGCCTTTGAGCATCTGCGTTCAAATACCGAAATGAAAAACCTGCAAGATGCGGCTCTTTCTCGCTCAGAGGCAGACTGGCTTGTTGGCATAAATGGCTCCAGAGGCTTAACCGCATATAACAGCCGCTTTGGGGGCTTTCAGCTAACGCCCTGCGGCAGGGTTCAAACGCCCACGCTTGCCCTGATTGTGAAAAGGGAAGAAAACCGCATAGCTTTTGTTCCTCAAACCTTTTGGACATTGGTTGCCACTTTTCAAGACGGCTCCGAGCATTATGCAGGCAAATGGACAAACCAAAAGGAAAAAGAGAACAGCACAAAAATTTGGAAAAAAGAAGATGCCGAGGCGATTTTAAATAAATGCAAGGGCAAGCAGGGGAGCGTTAGTGAGGAATCAAAGCAAGTGACCCAAAAATGCCCGCCCCTTTACGATTTAACTTTTTTGCAAAGGGAAGCGAACAACCGCTTTGGGTTTTCTGCCAAAACAACCCTGCAAATTGCACAAGCTCTTTACGAGAGGCATAAGCTAACCACATATCCCAGAACAGATAGCAAATTTTTGCCAGACGATTATGTTGCAACCGTGAAAAAAACAATGGGAGCCTTAACCGGAGGCATTGCAAAGCACGCAGAACTTGCACTTAAAAACAATTACGTGCATAAAGACCCGCGAATTTTCAACACCGCAAAGGTGAGCGATCACCACGCGATAATCCCAACCGGACTAGCTCCCTCTACTTTGAGCGAGGCGGAGAATAAAATTTTCAACTTGATATGCCAAAGATTTGTTGCCGTTTTTTACCCTGTGGCAGAATATTTGCACACAACGCGAGTAACCACCGTTGAGGGCGAAACTTTTGTTTCTGAGGGCAAAATTCTAAAAGAACCTGGCTGGAAAGCTGTGTATGGCAAAGAGAGCGAAGAAGACGATGATATTATGCCAAAATTGTCTTCTCCAGATGCAAAGCCTCTCGCAAAAGAAATTGAGATGGCAGAAGATGCCACAAAACCCCCTGCGCGTTACACAGAAAGTTCGCTCCTCTCTGCAATGGAAGGTGCGGGCAAGCTGATAGAAGACGATGATTTGCGCGATGCCATGAAGGAACGCGGACTTGGAACCCCTGCGACCAGAGCGGCGACCATTGAAAAACTCATTTCCGATAAGTACATAGCGAGAGAGGGCAAAGAACTTTTGCCAACCGGAAAAGCCTTTGACTTGATAAACATGGCTGTTTCCATGCAAATAGAAAACCTCACAAGCCCCGAACTCACAGGTGAATGGGAGTATAAATTGGGCTTGATGGAAAAAGGCAAAGTTTCCAGAAGCAGCTTTATGCACGATATTGAAAATTTAACAAGCCACATGGTGGATAAGATAAAGAACTTCAAAGAAAGCGACACAAAAAAAGAAGCTGTTGCCGAGGCGGGCGGCGAAAAAATCAATGAGACAGTTTCCAACTACGAAACCGATAGCGGAATTAGGATAAGAAAAATTTTGGGTGGCAGGCGTATATCCATTGCAGAAGTTACCGAGCTTTTGGAAAAGAAAAAACTGGGACCTTTGGAGGGATTCCGTTCCAAAAAAGGAAAGGTATTCAGCGCAGCGCTTATTTTAAACGAAAAAAACAAAGTTGAATTTGTTTTTGAAGATTTATCTTCAACTGAGAATATGGATTTCAGTGGGCAAACCCCAATTGGAAATTCCCCAAAAGACGATTCTCCCGTTTATGAAACATTAACGGCTTTTGTTTCCAAAAGTTTTGTTGAAGGAAAAGACACAGGAATTCGCGTAGCCAAAAGCATTTTGGGCAAAACCTTAAATGTAGATCACATTAAATCTATGATTAATGGCGAAAAAACCGAGCTGATAAAAGGTTTTCGCTCCGCAAAAACCCACCGCCTTTTTGACGCTTTCTTGAAGATGGACAAAAATGGGAAGATTGGCTTTGAGTTCCCGCCTATGAAGAGGAAGGCGAAGAATAAATAAATTTCCTATATTTACCAAATATATGAATTACGTAGTTGCAACATATTTGGCGCGGTTTGCGGCGATTTTGTTTATAATTCCCGCTCTTTTTCCTGCTTGGTTTTTTAATTGGTTTCCGGGATTGGAAGACCGCCGCATAAGTTGGGTGTTATTTGGCCTTGGGGCTTTGGTTTATATTGGGGCCTCCATTGCATATTATGTGTTGCGCAAAAAAGAACTTGCGCGCAAGCGGGAGGAAATGGGGAATTGAGCGAGAATGCTATTGAGATAAGGGATTTGCACAAAACTTATCGTTCTGGTTTTTGGCTGGCTAAAAAAAAGTCGCTTTTTGGAATATCTTTAGAGGTTAAGAAAGGCGAAATTTTTGGTTTTATAGGTCCAAACGGAGCAGGCAAAAGCACCACTATAAAAGTGCTAACCGGACTTTTGCGCAAAGATAGCGGAGATGTTTTTATTTTGGGCAAATCGCCCAGCGAAACAAAAAGCAGAATAAATTTGGGATACCTGCCAGAGCAACCTTATTTTTACGATTCTCTGAGCGGTTATGAACTTTTGAAATTCTACGGTGGCTTGAGTGGCTTGAGCGGCAAGCTCTTGGAAGAGCGTTTGCACTGGGCGCTAACACTCGTAAATGCAAACGCAGACTGGATTTACCGCCGTTTGCGCACATATTCCAAAGGGATGCAACAGCGCATTGGGCTTGCGCAGGCAATTTTGCACAAGCCCGAACTTTTAATTTTAGACGAACCCATGAGCGGGCTAGACCCACTTGGCAGGCGTGATGTGCGAGAGGCCATTTTGGAACTCAACAGGGGAGGCTCAACTGTTTTTTATTCAAGCCACGTTCTCTCCGATGTGGAAGCCATAAGCCACAGGGTTGCCATGATTATAGACGGGAAAATTTCGCATACCGGAACCGTAGAAGAAATAACAAAAGAGACAGGCAGAAACAGCCTAGAAGAAGTCCTTGCAAAGGAGGTTTCGCGTGTTGTTCCTTAGAGAAACTTATCTAATAGCATTGAATTCATTTAGAGAAGCGGTGCGCGACAAAATTCCCTATGTGGTTTTGCTCTCGGCCATTGCCCTTGCCGCATTTAGCGTATTGCTCGGCGAGTGGTCTGTTTTTGATAGGGAGTTTGTGGTTAAAAGCGTCACTGTTTCTATTATTTCAATCTCTGGGCTTTTCATAGCTCTTTTTGCAGGAGTTGGGCAGGTTCAAAAAGAAATACAAAAGAAAACCATTCACACGCTGCTCGCAAAGCCCGTTTCCAGAGAGGCGTTTTTGCTCGGAAAGTACATAGGCTTGCTGCTTCTAATAGCTCTCCACGTAATTTTAATCTCGCTAACACTTTTCTTTGTTCTATGGGCTATAGATGGCAGCATAAGTGCTCCGGTAATTCAAGCCTGCTATCTTGTTTTTTGGGAGCTCGCCATAGTACTCGCTTTTGCGATTCTTTTTTCCACATATTCTTCTGCGCTCATAAGCTCCATTTTCTCTGTTGGGATTTACCTCATTGGGCATTTGGGTAACCAAATATTGAAAGAGGTTTATTTTGCCTACCGAATTAGCGAAGAGGGGAGTTTTTTACATTCACACGGCGAATTTGTATATGATATAGCCAAGGGAATACACTATATTATCCCAAATTTGTTCAGATTCAATGCCTCTATGCAGGCAGCTCATTCCATAACTTTAGAGGCCTCTTATATAGTATGGAACAGCTTTTACGCACTTGGCTATTCCAGCATTGTCCTTTGCTTGGCGGCTCTGTTATTCAGAAAAAAAGATTTTGTGTGATTTAGACAATTTTCTTCTCCACAATAAACCTAGGTCTTTGCTTGGTTTCCAAATAAATTTTCCCAACATATTCGCCCACAATGCCAATGGAGAATAATAGCAATCCGCATAAACTCCAAATTGAGCAGATAAGGCTAGACCAACCTGGTTCTGTGGCTTTATGAAAGTATTGGAAAACGGAGTAGGCTATCATACCTAGGCTAATTATGAAAATGAATATGCCTAGCATTGTGATTATTCTAATTGGTTTTATTGAAAGAGAGGTTATTCCCTCTATGGCAAATCTGAGCATTTTGTGAAAGGGGTATTTGCTCTCGCCAGCTGGTCTTTCTTTGCGCTCGTAATATGCTATTCCAGTTTTGTAGCCAAGCATTGGAACTATTCCGCGCAAAAATAAATTCACCTCTTTGTATTCCGCAAGAGCATCCAAGGCTTTTTTGCCCATAAGCCTAAAATCTGCGTGGTTGTAAATTATGTCGGCTCCTAAAAAGTTTATGAATCTGTAAAATCCTTGCGCTGTGGCACGTTTGAAAATTGAATCCTTGTTCCTTTTAGATCTAACCCCATAAACAATTTCACAACCTGCGCTGTGCATTTTCAGCATTTCTTCAATTACAGAAATATCATCTTGCAAATCTGCGTCTATGGAAATGCTAATATCTGCAAATTCTTTAACCGAAAGCAAACCGCATAAAAGGGCGTTTTGGTGCCCTCTGTTTTTGGAAAGTTTTATTCCCGAAAAATGTTCGGGATTTTCCTTGCAAAGGTTTTCTATTATCTCCCAAGTGTTATCCTTTGAGCCATCGTCAACAAAAACTATTTTAGATTTTTGAGAAATAAGGCTATTTTCAGAGAGCCTACTCACAACACCGAGCAATTGCTCTGCCGTATTAGGCAGAACTTCCTTTTCATTATAGCAGGGAACTACTATTGCAAGTGTTGGAGACATTACGGTGAAATATAGAAAAAGACCATTCGGTGGTTTCGATTTTATGTTTATTGCTAGTCTTGCACGCAGCGGACACTGTAGAGCATATACTTACTGCTTGGGGAGTAGTGGGCGTTATCGTCCAGTGGTATATGATCCTTTCGTTGATGTTTTCAGTGGAAGTCCACTAGTAGCCGCGGTCGCCCATTAAGATGAATCTTTTACTCGCCCTGCTGCTAAAGCCGCCCGGCAGGGCGGAAAATCCATACTTGTCCTCGCCGCGATCACGGTATCAAAAGTATATATCTTTTTTTTTTGTTCTTTGCCAACACCGTGTTAGTATGCCAACACCTACACAAATAATCACTAATAAAAATAAAGTAACTTGTAACATTTTATTTGAATCTTACAATTCCCTTGTCGTTTTCATTCCAATTGAAACTTTCTAGCCCAATATCTTCGTCTATTGCTTCCCAGCGAAGCTCGTCGTGAAATTGCTCCCAGTTGGCTCTCTGTTGTTTATTCGCTTGCTTTAATCTTGGGAAACGCCAAAGCCCAGCACTCATAACCTCGCCCTTGTCGTTTTCTAGAAAAATATTTTCTTTTGAAAACCAAATTTTAATAATTTTCATAATAATTAACCCCTTTTGAAGTTTTCCGCTTTCTTCCAATGAGCGATAATTATATCTTTATTTTCTTCCACTAAACTTTTTGCCAAACTTATCTCTTGGTCTTTGAAGCCTTTATTTTCCAATAACTTTATATTTGGCTCTAATACAAACTTAGCCTTAGCTTTACCCTTGCGAATATGAATATGGATAGGCTTGTGTTCTTCTGTGAAGACATAAAATCTAAGCCCGAAGATGGAAAATAATGTTGGCATAAGGATAAATTTAGAAAAATTTCTCCGCCATCCAAACCTGCTCGCCGATTTTTGTGGTTTTATATATTTTGCCGTCTCGCACATCGGTGAAGGTGCCTTTTTGCTGGGCAAAGAGGGTTGTGCAGAGGAGGAGGAGTGTGGCGGTTTTATTCATTTATTGTAAAATAGAATTTTCTACATTTATTTACAAATGAAAGTTTATTTAGACAATTGCTGTTTTAATCGTCCGTTTGATGTTCAAAGCGATATGATTGTGTATTTAGAAACGAAATCTAAACTTGCTATCCAAGGAATGATAAAAAATAAACGTTTAGAATTGGTTTGGTCTGAGATTTTAGATTTTGAAAATAATGAAAATCCTTTTGAGGAACGGAAAATCAAAATTTTAGAATGGAAGTCTTTAGCGGTTGAGAATATAGAAATGAATGATTCAATTTTGGAAAAAGCTAGAAAATTGCTGAGTTTGGGGTTGAGGCAAAAAGATGCTTCTCATATTGCTTGTGCAATTTTTGGCAAAGTGGATTTTTTCGTTACAACGGATAAGAAAATTTTGAATAAAAATGTTCAAGATATTGAACTTATAAATCCAATAGATTTAGTGAGGAGGTTTTATGTTGACTGATACAGTATTAAGGCAGAAGGGTTTGGATGCTTTAACGCAAAGTTTAGGAATTTTAGATTCCGAAAGATTTATTTCGCTTATATTGAGTGAACCGTTTGATTATACAGAGTGGCAAAAAGACCTTTATGGCGATATGTCTTTGGATGAATTTTATGAGAAAGTGAAATCTGCAAGGAAAACCTGATTAATGGATACATCGGTGAAGGTGCCTTTTTGCTGGGCAAGAGGGCGGATTTGTTAAGATAGTAAATTCATCAAAATTGAATAAAAAGGCGAGTAAGGCATAAAAAACATAGATGTAAGAAATATATGCATCGCAATTTTCCATTTGAGGTTTTGATATTTTTTTTGCAATAGGCAAAAAAGAAAACCTGTGGCAAACCAAGAAAAAAGCACAAGGCATAAAAGGCCAAAATCCATAAAAGCATCAGTATCAGAATAAATTGGGCAGCTTTTGCTTAAATTAAATAAGCAATAAATTGCCCATGCTATTTAACAATTATCCATGCCACATCAGCAGCAGACAAACTTTGGCAGTTTCTTTGGGTGCATCGGTTAAATCCTCATACACATTCACAAACCGCCCTGTTGCATCGTCTTTGCTGTCTTGGTTTTTGTCTCTGATGAAAATATCCTGAGCAGGATGCCCGCCGTGCTTGTTGCCGTCAAAGTAATCATATCCTTTAGGTGCATAACCTTCGCCACGAGAGCCGCCTATGTCTTTTGAGGAATAACCCTCCACTGGAAAAATCAAATTTTCTTTTTTCGCTTCATTTGGTTTTAGCTTGTTGTATGCGGTTTTCAACTCGGGTAAAATATTTTGAAATTTTTTCAACGCCTGGGCTTTGTCTATTTTATTATCTCTCACCGATGTATTCACTGAATCAAACTGGGCGGCAAGCATTTTTATTTGCTGCTCTTGCGCCAAGGCGGTTGTCGCTAGTGTTAAGAGATAAAATATGAGAGTTGGTAAAAATGGCATTTGAAAATAAATGTAGAAATCATAGGGCATTATTCTTATTGATGAAGGTGCCTTTTTGCATAGGTGCCTATTAAATTACTATTGGGAATAAGATTGTAGCCAAAAAGCTGGTTACCCAATGGCAAACTCAGCGTATAGAAATTTTCTAAATTCTATCCTATGCAAATCACTAATTCCACACAGCTTCGCGGGGTGTTTCCCGCTCTTTTCACTCCCTTGAAAAACGATGATTTTTGTTGCATGCGCAACTCAATAGATTATGCTAAAGCAAAAAAAATGATAGACGACCTTATAGAGGTAGGTGTACACGGTTTTGTGCCAGTTGGAACAACGGGGCAGAGTGCAACGCTGAGTGTAGCGCAGCATTTGGATTTCATAAAGTTTGTGCTGGACTATGTGGGTGGCAGAGTGCCTATAATAGCGGGAGCCGGCTCCAATAGCACAAGAGAATCTGTTGAGATGATAAAAGAAATTCTAAAAATCAAAGATGTTCCAGTACTCTGCGTAACAGGCTACTACAATAATCCTCCCCAAGAGGGAATATATGCCCACTTCAAGGCTTTGAGTAGCGAAACTGGTGCTAGAATTGTACTCTACAACGTTCCGGGGCGCACCGCAAATTATATACATCCCAATACCATCATAAGGCTTGCCGCAGATAAAAACATAATAGGCTTAAAGCAAGCTGTTGAGTTCAAAATTGGCGAAAAATATCACGAAGACACAAAAAGCATAGTTGAGCAGACAAGAAGCCTCGATTTCACCCTTATTTCCGGCGAAGACAGCGCATTTATAGATATGCTTGAAATTGGCGGAACAGCTTTGATAAGCTCAACTGCAAATATTCCCGAAGCAGCAAAAATTTTCGTTGATCTTTACAATTCCTTCAATAAAAAAGAATTTGAAAAATGCGACCAACTCCAAGACGATGCAAGGGATTACATAGAAGCCGTATTCAGCCGCAAAAACCCAATCCCTTTGGGAACCTTCTTCAACAGCCCGCTCCTGCTCCCCCTAGTGAGCGTAAAAGACACCGAAAGAGGAGACGAAGCCGAAGCCCGCATACATAAACTCATAAAAGAAAAAGCCCAGAGTTTGCTCAAATACACTGAAGGTGAAAACTATTAGCAACTCAAAACTTCTGCTCCTCTTGCTCATCGCTGGCATCGGGGTTCAGACAAGTACAAATGCACAAGAGTTAGAACTTATATCTGAATCTGCTTGGGTTTGGAGTGCGGCGGTTCAGAATAAAAAGGGCAAAACAGATTCTTTGGTATTTGCAAAACTTTCGCAGATAGAGGTTGGCAGTCCGGTAGTTCTTTCCCAAGTTCCAAGGGCAGAACGCTCATTGCTCAGAATGGGATATTTTTCCAAAACCGGTGAAGTGAAATATTATCGCATAGCGAACAGAAACAGGCTTGTTCCTGCATTTAATTTAACAGATGCAACTGCAAATTTTGCAGAAGCGTCTATGGCTTTTGAGGCTGGCAGCAACGAATATAATGGGCTTGTAAGGGTGCAGCTAATGAACATCGCTGGAACAGCTAGGGATTTTTCTTTGGCGGGAGAAAATTCAAAAAATTATCGCTCGGCAGAAATATCTTACAAAGAACCTTTTGTATTTGGCTTGAACGGTTCTTTAAAACTTTACGGCGAATTTGTGGAATGTGATTCAATAAGGCAAAGAAACGCAGACCTCAAATATATTCATAATCTCAGCTGGGAATGGAAATATGGAATTGGCGGCGGCTATAAAAACGACAAATTATTTTCTTCGCTTTTGCTCAGTTACGATAACAGAGATAAAGTTCCCCTCGCTTTTAGAGGTTTGTTTACAGAGATGTCTGCTGAATTTTCGGAATTTGTGGCAGCGGGTTTAAACGGAGCCTATTACCAGCCCTTTTCAAAAAACTGGACATTGCTACTCGCCGCAAAGGGTTTTGGAATGTTGCCCCCAAAGGATTACGCGAGGGAAGATTTGTTTCTCATAGGTGGCAAAAACGATTTTATAGGTTTAACTCCGCGCAGCATAAGAACAAGGGCTTATGGGTTAAACGAAATGGATTTTCAATGGCACGGGCTTGAAAAATCTGCTTTGCACATATTTGGGCAAAACGGAATTTACAGGAACAGGGCACCGTTCAGAGGTTGGGAGCATATTTTGACTTATGGTCTAGGTTGGGAGCAGGGCATTTCAAACGCAAGCCTCGCAATTTATTATGCACTTTTGCACGGTGCTCAACCTATGGACGGCTTGCTGAATTTGAGCCTTAGAATTGGGTTCTAATTTTTCTATCTTTACCACAATGAAAGTTCAAACTCCGCCACTCCCAAAAGGAACGAGGGATTTCTATCCTGTTGATATGAGGGTGCAAAATCATATTTTCAATATATGGCGGAGAGCGGCTTTAAAATATGGCTATGAAGAATACGAGGGGCCTACATTTGAGCATTTGGAACTTTACACAGGCAAAAGCGGCGAAGAAATAGTCTCGCAGCTTTACAACTTCACAGACAAAGGCGGCAGGGCACTCGCGCTACGCCCCGAAATGACACCCACGCTCGCAAGGCTGGTTATACAAAAAGGGGCAGAGCTGAGAAAGCCTTTCAAGTGGTTCTCCATTCCACGCCTGTTTCGCTATGAACGTGCGCAAAAGGGTAGGCTGCGCGAGTTTTTTCAGCTGAATTTAGATATAATAGGAACGGAGAGCATCAGTGCAGAAGCAGATTTAATTTCTGCGATTTGTGCTATGCTCTTAGATTTTGGATTGACCGAAAACGATTTTGCAATTGGAATTTCAAGCCGCCGTTTGCTCGCCGCATTTTTGGAAAGTTTGGAAATAGCAGATGCAAATTTAATTTACCCCATTTTAGACAAAAGTTCAAAAATGCCCGCTGAAGATTTTGAAAAAGAATTATTGAACGCAGGTTTGGGCGATGAAAAAGCGAAGAAATTAAAGGCTTTTATGAATTGCAGGGGCATTGAAGAGATTAAAAGTTTATTTGAATGGCAGGGATTTTCGGAACTTGAAGAACTATTTGAACTGCTCAAAATTGCAGGCTTTGAAAAATCGGTTAAACTTGATTTATCCGTTGTGCGCGGGCTTGCTTATTACACAGGCATTGTGTTTGAAGTTTTTGACAAAGCAAAAAATATGAGAGCAATAGCTGGCGGCGGTCGCTACGATAATTTAACGGAAACACTTGGCGGTCAGCGAATTTCCGGGGTTGGTTTTGGAATGGGCGATGTTGTGCTTGCAGATTTGCTAAGAGAAAAAAATTTGCTCCCGCAGAGCAATACCGATTTACCGGTCTTTATAGCCTCTTTTAAAGGCGATATGAAAATTCTTTTTAAAACAGCAGGGGAGTTCCGCAAAGCTGGCGTTGCCTGCTCACATTCCTTGAATGCGGTTAAGTTCAGCAAGCAACTGGAAATGGCAAATGCAGCCGGAGCAAAATGCGTTATTTTTGCAGACGGTGAAAAAACAAATGGTGAAATTTTTGAGTATAAAATTCTTTCAACAGGAGAACAAGGATGTCTAACTTGGGAAAAAATAAAGGAAAAATTGTAAGCTCTTACGAGGGCAGGCAAAACCACATTCCGTCTTTAAAAACACCAGAAATTGAAAACTGGGAGTTTATGTACCCTAATTCCGCAACCGATTTGCGAATAGAGGTTCCAGAATTCACCTGCGTTTGCCCCAAAACCGGACTGCCGGATTTTGCAACGCTGATTATAGAATACCGCCCTTCAAAATATTGCCTTGAACTTAAAAGTTTCAAGGAATACTTGCTCTTTTTCCGCAATGTGGGAATCTTTCACGAGCACGTAGCAAACAAGGTTCTAAAAGACTGCGTTAAAGCCGTTGCTCCAAAATGGATGAAAGTCACAGGAATTTTCAATTCCAGAGGCGGAATACAAACAACGGTTGTTGCTAAACACGGGGTATAGATTATGAAAAAAATTCTGTGCTTTGTTTTGATGTTCTCAATGGTTTATGCTCAAGATAAAACCAAAAACGAGGAAATTATTTCTGAAGCGAAAGCCTTTTCGCAAGAAGTCCAATCAAATTCCGCAAGCGAAGAAAGCGATGACAGCAGCTATGACGACAGCGGATTAAGCCCACAGCAGAGATTTGAAGAAAACCCAACATATAACGTACACGAATACAACCACAAACAACAGGTTATAGTTGGTGGAACAATTATGTTTTGCGTGGCTTTATCCCTAATTATGAACAACAATTACAATCCAAAACGCGGAAAGTAAAAAATTAAGGTTTCTTGGAAATCAAGGCTACCACTTGTTCCGTGCCTAGATTTTTAAAACCGAGCAGGCTAAAAATTTTGCTCAAAATGTTGCTATGCTCAAATTTCATGGATTTTATCAAAATGTCTTCTTTTTGACAAAGTTCAATAAAATCATTTAGAGTGAAAAGATGTATGTTGGGCGTATCGTACCAGTTGTGGGGCAGGGTTTTGCTTATAGGCATACGTCCGGTAATTGCCAAGGTTTTTCGAATTTGCCAGTTTCCAAAATTCGGGAATGTTACAACGGCTTGTTTGCCTATGCGCAGAATCTCTCGCAGAACATTGCGAGGATTTTGAGTTTCTTGCAAGGTTCTGTTGAAAATCACAAAATCAAAACTATTGTCTGCAATTTCGGAAAGCCCGTTTTTATCCAAATCGCATTGTATGGCGGGTACATCAAAGTTCAAGCAGTGCAAAATTCCGTTAAAGGAGCGGTCAAGTCCAAAACCTGTAACTTTTTTTTCGCGCCACAAGGAATGCAACAAATAACCGTTTCCGCATCCTATGTCTAAAACGCTTGCGTTTTTTGGTATAAAGGCAGAAATTTTACGTATGTCTTTTTTGCTTTCAAAAGCGGAATTAACATAGTGCTCATCACGGCTTTCAACCACTCGCACATCAAAAAAGCGAGAGAGCAAATTTCCCAAATCTTTCACTTCAAGCAAAAAGCCATCGTGCCCTAAGTTGGTGTTGATTTCCACGCTGCTGACTATTTTCTTTTGGTTCAAAAGCGCAAATGCGAGTTTTTGAGATTCCTCTTGGGGAAAGAGCCAGTCGCTGCTCAAATGAACGTACAAAAATTCCGATTTGACAAGAGAAATGGCTTTTTCAATAGATCCGTATTTTTTTTCCAAACTGAAATTATCCATTGCCCAAGTTAAAATCAAATAGCTGTTTGCATCAAAACGCTTAACAAACCTTTCGCTTTGTTTGTTCAAATAGTTTTCAAGGGCAAAACCTGTGTAAAATTTTTCGGGATTGCTTGGCAGGTGCTCTGCTGCATCAAAGCGATTTCTCATAGACTCGGCAGAGAGGTATGTTATGTGCGCCATTTTTCTCGCATTGGCAAGCCCTTTTTCAGGATCGTCTAAAATAATTCGGCGGCCTACTATTTCAAAGGCAAGAGCTTGGGCGGAGAGCTTTGTTCCGCTGGCTATAACGGCGCATCTCTCCACAAAATCCGGATATTGAAGTGCCCACTCAAATGCCTGAAATCCACCCATTGAACCGCCTATAACGGCAAAGATTTTTTTTATTTCCAAATGGTCTGCAAGTTTTTTTTGAGCGTTCACCATATCTGTTATGGTTATGCGTGGGAATTTTGAACCGTAAGGTTCGCCTGTGCGCGGATTTATGGACGAGGGTCCTGTGGTTCCCTTGCAGCCGCCTAGTATATTGCTGCAAACCACAAAAAATATATCGGTATTTATGGGTTTGCCGGGGCCTATAAGGGCATCCCACCAACCCAGCGATTTTGGGTCGTCTTCTCTTTGCAGTCCCGCTGCGTGCGCATCCATTGTCAGAGGTGTGCAAATCCATATAACGTGAGAGGCACCAGATTTAAAATCCCCATAAGTTTCATAGCGAACACGTAGCTCTGGCAAAATTTCCCCATTCTCAAGCTTAAAATCACCGGAGAACACAAAATCTTTTTCTTGCGCAAGCCAGGTGGTATTGTTTGAACTTTGGTGCATTTCGGGCATAATTTAGAAATTTCTATATTAACCCTATGCGTAAATTTCTCATAGCTTGTTCTTTTAGCGCAGTTGCTGCCTTTGGCTTGTTCTCTTGCGGAAACCATTTGTTTGACCAGAACCTTGAAAGCAGAATGGTTGAGGCCCTGCAAGAGGCTTTGGTTTTGGGTAGCAAAACGGCGGCTGTGAATTTGGGGGATTCCTCTTGCTCAAGCAGTTTGGCGGCAGCAGGGAATTGTACTAAGGGTTATTTAGGGAATAAATTGGTGGAAATACTTTTGCCAGATACTGTTTCCAATGTTCTTAAGCAAATAAACTCATTCACAGGCAAATTAGATGCCTTGCCTGTTCCTGTGAAAACAGTATTGGAAACCGCTGTGGGTCATCAATACAATTCTCTTTTTAATTTGGGCGGGTATGCAACTTCTTTAAAAAATGCCTTAAACAGGGGGGCAGAGCAAGCGGCTCCAGCATCTGTTGAGGTATTTGAAAATACTATTCGCGCAATGTCATTTATTGATGCCAGAGATGTTTTAAAGGGAGATTCCATTGCCGCAACCTCTTACCTAAAAACCACAACTTACAGCGGTTTGCAAGGAGCCTTTAAGCCAGTTATAAAAGAGCCCCTAGATTTGCTAAACCCCAACCAACATTGGAGCCCAATAGCTTCCGCATATAATTTCTTTGCAGAAGATTATGCTAAAGCCTTAAAATCATCTGTTGTCAGTTCTGCAGTTTTTAGCTATAATACCCTAAATCCTTCCAATAAAGTAGATTTGCCAGGTTTGCCTTACAATGGCTTGCCAACAGACCTTTCCGAGAGCTTAACAAACTGGGCCACAGGCAAGGCTTTGGACGGCTTGTTTTTGATGGTTGGCAAGCAAGAAACCCAGTTGAGGGCAGACCCATGGGGAACAGTCAAGGCACTCGGTGGTTTTGTTAGCGATACAGTTGGCGACTTGCTAGGCGATATTTTTGGCAGAGCCAAGGACGGTTTGCTCTAAATATTCTCTAAATGCCGCTTTTATGTTTTTGGCAGCAACAACGCCAGAACTGATTGCAATGCCGTCAGCTCCAAGCGATAATATTTTGGGAACATCGGAGGGAGTTATGCCACCTATCGCTATAACGGGGATTTTCAAATGCAAATCCAAAACCTTTTTTATTCCCGCCTCGCCAAGTATTTCACTCAAATTTTCCTTTGTCTCGGTTGGTTTCCAGGGACCTAGCCCAATATAATCGCAACCCTCCGTAACTAGCTGCAATGCCCCTCGCCCAGTATTTGCCGTACCGCCTATTATGGCTGATTTCCCAAGTAATTTGCGAGCCTCCGGAATAGGGCAGTCCTTTTGCCCCAAGTGAACACCATTTGCTCCGCTTTCCAAGGCTATTTGAGGGGAATCGTTGATTATCAGGGTAGCTTTATATCTTTGGCATAAGGAAACCGCCACTGCCGCGGTACTCAGTTTTTCCTGCTCCGACCCGTTTTTTTGGCGAAGTTGTATCCAATTTGCACCCGCATCCAAAAGCTGCCTAACTTGTTCAAGGTGGGTTAGGGGAGAGCCATCCCAAGTTAAGCAGTGAAGGCGGGGTATTAGCGGCACTATTTTTTGCTTTTGGATTTTTCTTTATCTAGAACCGCGTTGCAATCTTCATTCTTGACAAAGTCTTTAAAACTAAATTTTTGCTTTTCCGAAAGTTTGTAAGTGGGCATTGTCGCTTTAGATTTGCAGCCATCAAGACCAGTACCTTTTGCGTAAGTAAACCCCGCAGTTGAGGTATTATTTTCATTTTTGGTTTTAGAAAGGATTAGGCTTAACATGCGTTTCTTATCGTCACAAGGGATACGAACTGTTAATTCCCCTGCCTTTACAGAGTCAACCATAGGGATGGTATTCTCATCCTCAGCACGATAACCAGGTGTCAAATAGGGAGGCATACAGACATCCAAAGGATTATCAATTACCGTAGCCATCATCTGCGCATAGTAGCCATTGTACTCAGAAGGGACATCCGAAATATCAATATATTTCAGAGGCCCTTTTGCTTCAGTTAGTTTGTCTGACGCTTTCATCACCTCGTTCACTGCTTTCCCTGTAGATTTCATTGCGCCACCCATTGCTTTCCCGAGGTCTAAAGCCAAAGCTGGTTTTACGCTAAACACAGAAAACGCTGCTGTAAAAGCAACCAAGGTTGCTATTTTTACCTTTTTGTTCATAAAAAATCTCCTTTTTTTATGGTAAATATAGTAAATGAAAAGAGCCAAGTTTGCCGCCACCGCTCTCAAAAAACCGCTGCATACTCTCTTTTGCCCTTAGGATTGCCGTTTCCAAATCGCAACCAAGAGCTAGGTTTGCAAGCACTAGGGCAGAGAGGGTACAACCGCTGCCGTGCTTTTCAACGCCTTTAATGCGTTTTGCAGTGAATTTTATAGGGGCAGGGGATTTGGGAAAATACAGTAAGTCATTGCTATTCTTAGAGTTAGAACAATGTCCGCCCTTTACTAGAACAGCTGTTTTAGGAGAACCTTCGGAGATACCCAAAAATTCCGCTTCAGGCAGATTTGGGGTTATCAAATTTACATAAGTTAACAATTTTTGCCAAGTTATGACTTTTTGCTTGTGAAATTCAAAACCGCTGCTGGCTTTTAAAATTGGGTCCCAAAGGATAAAAGCTTTGGGGTATTTTTTGCGCAACCATTTTAAGATTTTTTCCAAAATTATGGGGTTTTCCACAAGCCCTATTTTTATATAGTCAAAACTCCTAACTCTAGAAAGTATCTCTAGTTGCGACTTTATGCATTCCCAAGAAACCCAGTTAGGTTTTTCAAAATGCCCTTCGTTTTGAATGGTTAAAGCGGTGCAAACCGCCTGCCCATAGATTTTGGAATGTTCAAAGGCTTTTATGTCTGCCAAAATACCCGCACCCGCGCTTGGGTCAAATCCGGCTATGGTTAGGCAAAACATTGGTAGAATATAGTAATTCCCCCCTACAGCGAGATTCAGAGTTAATCAGTGGCTACTATTAGTAATTCCCCCTTAGAATGAAGATTTTTCTATATTTTAGACCATGAACAACACATTTACCGATCCTAGAGATAGCAGGGTATATAAAACCGCCAAGATAGGCGAGCAGACTTGGATGGCAGAGAATTTGGCTTATGACGCGGAAGGCAGCAAGTTCTACAATGACGACGAGGCCATCGGCGAAAAGTACGGCAGGTTGTACGACTTTGAGGCGGCAAAGAAGGCTTGCCCTGCAGGTTGGCATTTGCCAAGCAGACAGGAATGGCAGGAACTTTTGGATTTTGCAAGTAGCGATGATGCTGGCGAAGAATATGCTGGAGAAAAACTCAAAGCGAAAAAAGAATGGAATAAAGACAAGAACAAGCTCGGCGACAAGCTAGGCACGGACGACTACAATTTTGCCGCCTTACCGGGTGGAAGCTGCAAATCAGATGGCACTTTTGAAGGTATTGGCGAACACGGCGTATGGTGGAGCAGCACGGAGTACGATGAAAGCAAAGCTGACAATTGGTTCATATACAACTACGACGGTGACGT
>Ga0268262_10001570_pt1 | contig 28050 bp, 17 predicted proteins | sample TergutNc150P3_FD_190354 | JGI IMG/M metagenome (GOLD analysis project Ga0268262, IMG submission 190354) | Nasutitermes corniger P3 segment gut microbial community from laboratory colony in Florida, USA - Nc150 P3 (SPAdes) (version 2) | ecosystem: Host-associated > Arthropoda: Insects >... | reverse complement strand
TAATCTGCTCCTTTGCGGCTTCTGGCATATCGCTAAGTCTAACAAGCCACTCTACAAGCACATTGACTATAGTCGGGTTTGCCGCCATAGCCGGATTCTGCAACAGATTTCCTATTATCGCCGCCTGCTTCTGCATGTATGTCGGGCTTCTCATGCTCTCGGCAATAACCACGTCAAACTCAGCCGCCTGCAAATCGTTTATTTTGTAAAGCTCGCCCGTTGCCATTCCGTTCCAACCCATCTGCATAGCCTGCTGGTTTAGGCTGATTTCCTCGCTATTTCCGTTCTTGGGGTCAAATATGCGGAAAGTCATTTGCTCGGTGTATTTCTCGCGCCAATAAGCATAGCGCAGCTTTAGCATCTGCAAGAGGCTTCTCTTGTAGTAGTTAAAGAATGCTGTAAGCTGCACCGTGCTCTGCTCTATGCGCTGCGCGTTGAGGCTTGCCGCCGTCGTGCTGCTCTCGCTCAATCCCTGCAACGCGGGGGTCGAACTCATTGTCTCGTTGAAGGTTTTGTCTATATGCTCAATGCCGTGCAGCGTTGAATTGCTAACGCCGTTGGAGGCTATAGGCTGTATTGCCCTGCCGTGATAGTCTTCCTTGACCTCATATACTTGGTTGCTCAAAGCCTTGTATTTCTTGGCTCTCTCCGCCTCTTCCGGCGAAACGAAAGCGTTTGGGTCTATAGTGTAGCTGCCGGAGCTATGCTTGGCAGCCTCTATAAGCTGTGTGTAAAGAACGCTGAACAATTTCTGCGGGTCCCTTATGAACTCTATGAACCCATCGCTCTCGCCCAGCATGTTGTCGCTCACAAGCTCAATGACGGGCCATATAATTTTATCCGTGTTCGGGTCGCGCGGCTGGACATGGTATTCCTCGTTTGACAAAAAACTATCGTCATCAAGCAAATCAGGTGCCCACACCGCAAGATAAAGATATTCCTTAGTCTTGGTTATAGTAAGCACGTTTGGCGGAACCTGCCCGTCAGCCTCGTAAATCTCCCCGCTGGCATCGTCATAGAAAAAACGCTTTTTCTTGCTGATTTTGTAGTAACGCTCCACCACCTTGTGCTTGCCGTTGGATTCGGTGAGTATTTCATGCCGCCTGTCCGCGCTCTTGTCGTATTCCTCAAACATCTCGCGCAATGCGCGGTCGCCCTGCTTGCCAGCCTTTATCTTGCCTTCTGCCTCTGGGTATCGGTCTATTATCTCCTCGTCCGACAGCCAGTAGCACACATCCACAAACTTCGCGTCCTGCCTGGTTATAGGCTCCCTGCTGTCGGGGTCAAAATAGACCGCATAAGGATTAAGTTCAACGCTGCTTATTCTAGCTTTCTCACCTGGAGGCGTATCAACGTAGCAAAGCCTATAGCCTCTGCCAGTCGCGAGAGCCGCCTGCGCCGCCTGCGAATTTTGATTGAAATCATCGTTTCTTTTCTCCTCGTAAGCAGCGAGCTTTCTTAGAACCTCGCTGAATTTCTGGTCTTCCTCTCCAACGGGGCTGAAAGAGGCATCAAACATTGAATTGGAAAGAACGCCGATTATAGTGCGGAATGGGGCAAGCGCTTTGTTTATGCTTATGGGTGTCCGCCCCGTTTCCTTGAAAAACGCCAGCTCCTGCTCGCTGTATATCTTGCCCCTTAAAGTTTCTATACAAGACTGCATTTTTTCGTTGCGTTCAGAATAAAATATCATAACAGCCTTATGGCTAGCATCCACCTTGCGGCAATCCTTCTCGTTCTCCAGCCTAGCGATATTTGAACCCATATACACTAAATATAGTAAATTTTTCGAAAAAAGTTAATAAAATGTTTAAAAATAGTGAAAAACTTGTTTAAAACTTGTTTATAAGCGAAAAAATTTTGTATATTTAGGGTATGGGTTTGAACATTTTTAAAAACTTCACTAGCGACCTCAATAAAGCTAAAGCGGCAGTGAATCGGCTAACGTCAGCGCCAGCGGTAACGCAGCCGCCAGCGGTAACGCAGCCGCCAGCGGTAACGCAGCCGCCAGCGGTAATTGACAACCCTAGCCCAACCCCAGACACATCAACGCAGCCACAGCCGCCAGCGCAGGACACATCAACGCAGCAAGGGCAAGCTCTGCAAAAAAAATACCAAGATATGTATGACCGTGAAGCCAAGCGAGTGCAAGCACAGCAAGCGCAGAACCTAACCAACGCAAGGCTCAACGCCCAGCAGACAGCCGCATTGGCTGGCTACAGCCCCGACATGGCGGAAAGGGCTATGTTCGAGCAGACCGCAGGGGCTTATGACGCCAACCAGAACATAGAGAACGAGCTTGCCAAGTATGGGCTTGACGTGGACGAAAAGATGTACAAGAGATTCCTAGAAAACGGATACAATTACAATCCAGAGACAGGCGAATACACATTCACGCCGCCATGGGAAAAAGAAGCTCAGGCGCAGCAGGGAAGTTATGATTATTGGAAGAAACAGGCAGAACAAGGCAATCTATATGCTAAAGAATATTTAGCATACCTTGATTCCCAGCTCGGGCAGGCACGGATAGCCAACTCCGAAACCAATAAGGAAAACGAAGGGTATAGCCTTGCGACAAGCCTTAAAGGCATGAGCAAAGCAGATATACAAAATATAACAGTCGATGATTTGCGCAAGGCTCTCACGTCGGAGAAAGCAGGAGCCGAAGCGTTAGTTGCTTTGAAACAGGCCGGCATTCCTCAATATAGTTCCGCACGGACAAAAAGCAAAAGCGTCGTCAATCAAGTTTTGAGTGCAGGATATAAAGTTGGAGATATAGTAATTGTAGATGGCGTTCCGATTAAATTAACGCAAGCCCCATACAGAAGCAAAACAGGGGGTGGGAAATGGGACTACCACACTAGAGTCCGTGCAAATCTTATAGGAGTATCGCTTATTGATGGTAGCTCTGTTGCTACCGCCGTAAGCTACATAACATAAAACAGGAGGACAATATGCCAATCCCACTTATAATAGCAGCGTTAGCGGCAGCCGGTTCAGCAGGCGCAGGCGTTTACGGCGCGCACCTGCAAGACAAGCAAAATGCCGCAGCATTGGCTTACCAAAAACAGCGAGACGCTCTTGGCGACAAAAGGCAGGAGGAGCAGGACAAGATAGCCAGAAAGCAGGAGCTTTTGGCGATGCTTGGACGCTTCAGGCAGCAGGGGCAGGAATACACGGGAATGTGGCACCCCTCTATGGCGCAGCAGGGGCGGATTCAGGCGAGAGAATAGCTTATGGCATGGGGACCGAATGCATGGGGTGCCGCAAGCAGCGGGCTGGCGAACATATCAGGCAAAGCAATAGATTTCTACAAGCTGTTCGAGGACGAGAACGAGCGCAGGCTTAGGAACGAGCGAGACAAGGAGCGGTTTAAGGAGTGGGAAAAGGAGCAGAAGAGGAACGAGACGGAATGGGGTTGGAAAACAGAGGATAGGGCGAAAGCGGCAAAGGCGGAGGAAGAAGCGAAAGAACGGGAGGCGGCTTTCAACCAAGGATTGAGCGATATGCTCACGAAAGGCGTGGAGGAAAAAGTCAGGAGCGAAACGAGCGAGAGCTACGCCAAAGCCTTGGGAAAGCAGCCAATAACACACACTCGTTACCGCAAAGCAACGCCAGAAGAAATTATGGCTTATTATGCAAGCGGCGGCAAAGATTTTAGCAAATACGCCACCGCGCAAAACCTGCAGTTCGATCAGAACTTGAACAACAAAAAATACGAACATAATGTAGAAGATGATGCTGAAAAAAATAAAATAGCCAAGATGAACGCTGACGCAAATATGATTAGGGCACAAAAAACTGGGTCAGGCAAGAAAAAAGACGAAGACAAAAAACTAACCGATGAAGACGTTGAAAAAATTCAGAAAGATATTAATAATGCGAAAGCAGAAAACAAAGCACTCACGGCAGAATTAAAAAAGGCTTTTGCTGGCAAAAAATATGAAAGACTTACGGCGGCAGAAAGAACTGAATATGATAGAATTAATGACATGATTAAAAAAAATAATTCCAATATTTCTACTTGGCAAAAAAAGATAGGATATAGCGACCCGCCACCGCAGCCAGTGCCGCAGCCAGTGCCGCAGCCAGTGCCAACTTTTGCGCCACAAACGTCATACGTTCCTTTTTCTCCTTTGCTGAATAATCCTTTGGGTTTCACTCCAAAGAAGTGAGGACTAATGCCCGGCAAATATAGTATCCCTGAATTTGCAGCGGAGATAAAAAGAAAATACCCAGAATACAACGACTGGGAAGACGGCTATTTGGTTGGCGAGCTAACGAGCAAATACCCCGAATATAAGGATTGGGTTGAAGTTGCGCCACCCCCCCAAGCCGCCCCCATAATAAGCAACCCAACGCCGGAGCCGCCCAGCCCATACACGCCAATAGGCTTGCAGCCCCTGCCGCCGCCAATGGAATACACGCCAATGCCGCAGCAGCCAGCAGCCCCCGTTGTTCCTCGCGAAAAGCCCACAGTAAGCGACCTGCTTAAGTGGATGCTTGAGCCTCCAAAGCCCAAAGGCAACATGGTTGCACAGCCCAAAGGCGACTTGCTTATGCGGCTTCTAGCGAAACACGAACAGAAAAAGAAGCAAGCGCGGCAGGAACAGGCGGAAAAAGCAGAGCAAGAACGCAGGGTAAAGCACGATGAGCAGTTCAACAAACAGCTAGATGAAATAGCGGAAGCGAACAAATTAGTAGAGACAGACGAAGAATTAAACAAGGCAAAAGAAGCTTTGAAGTATATGCAAGAAGAAATATACAAATGGAAAGACAAAGAACATTTATTGCCCGAAGAAGGCAAGAAAATACTAGATACTATAAAAGAGGATGCGGTTAAGGCAAGAGCTTATATAAATACACGCGAGCAAGCCATGAAAGCGGAACCTTCTCACGAGGCGGAAGCGTTGAAACACGAAACTCCAGCATTTGAGAGGGAGAAAACGGATTACGAGATATACAAAGACCAATACAAAGAATACCAAAAAAGCCAACTGCAAAGCGGAAACGTGCCAAGAGGCTCAGGCGTTGAATATGACCCCTCAAATTACGGCGTAAGTCTAATAGGAACAAAGCAACCGATGACCCCTCAGCAATTCGCACTCTACAAAGCTGGCAAAAAAGATGTCACGATGTCCAATGTATGGTTCCCAGAAGACAAAGATTTGAAAAAATCCACGGCATTTGAAGACTTTGGCTCTATAATAGGCGGAGCGAGTTCCGCACTTATGCAACCGCTCACAAGCGCACTAACTTTGAGAGATGAAAACACGAATTTCAAGGCAGCAGCCGAAATAACCGAGAATGCAAAAGAGGAGAAGCAAAAAGAAGATATAAAGAAACGAATCGCAGAGGCAAAAGAGCTAGGACTACCGCAGAATGAAGAAGATGTTAAAGCACTAGCGGAGCTTGACCCTACTGCATGGCAGTCTTTCAAGCAAGGCATAAAAGACGTGAAAGAGCTTGCCTTTCAAATGGCATACGACCCAGAGGTAGCCAAGGATTTTGTCCGTGATTTTATAGAAATGGCTCCGGCATATATGGCAGCAAGCGGAGGGATAGGAGCCTTTGGAGCAGTTGCCAAAACAGCAGGCTCAATGCTTAGAGCGGCGCACAAAGCAAAACAGATAGCTAGAAAATTTGAAAGGCTTCAAAAAGCAAAAGGGGCAGTAGTAGCGAAAAGGTATCTAGAAGAAGCTATGAACGTAAGAGAATTTGAAACAGGCAGAGCCAACTTAAAAGAATTGACTACAACAAACCCTATGGCGGCAAGACAATTAGCCAAGAGCCTAGCAAAAATGGCAGCCGTAGATGAAACAGCAATGTCGGTTATTGACACCGCCACCGAAGCAGCCAAGGGTAACGAAGCCAGCATATCCAACTATGCCAGAAACTTAGCCGCTAATCTTTTGTCCGATGGAGTTCTATTCGTGCTTGGGCATGGAGCGGCGAAATTAAAACACGCAGCGGAAAACCCAAACGCAAACCCAGCAACGCCAGCTGAATTTGACAATGTTTGGGGAGACGAAGGCAATATCAAATATGAGGCAAAAACAAGAGGTAGAGAAGCAATAGACACCTTCGCACAAAGACCGGACAGAGTAGCAGAAATAAAAGAACTCTCTAACAAGCGCACCAACAACCTAACCAGCGAGCAGCAATACCGCTTTATAGACGAAATGCCAGAGGATACAAAAGAGGCAGCCTCTAAACAAAACGCGAAACAGGTTTTCGGCTTCCGTGATAAGAACGACATAAACAACATAACCCCGATAGGGCACACGGGCACAATAACCCACGAAACCCTGCACGGCTTGGAAAACCGCTTGTTCAAGGAAACGCCCGAACCTGAAGGCACAGTAGATAAAATGCAGTGGGAAGAAGAAAGGCAGCTTGCCGATGATTTGAGAACGTGGAAAGCACAAGCAAAGCAATGGGCAAAGGACAACAACCAGACTATCCCCAGCGACAGGGAGCTTGTAGCGCAGACATTCGCGCACAGGCTAGGCTACAAAGAGCCAGCAAGCGAGGTGGTGGATAAAATCCCCGTTCCAGACGAATTGCTACGCAAGATGGCAAAAGCAGCCAGCGCGGACAAAAACAGGCTATTGTTGCGCGGCGAGACAATGCCGGAACTTCGCCAAGAACAGAAATACTACAGCGATGACGGCGAGGAACTGCCGTTCAGCTTGACAGAGAAGCCGAAGCCCTCAATGGAAGAGGCAAGGCAGAACGTGCCGGAAGAAAAAAGGAGGTGGCTTAACAATGTATGGAACTCGGCAATAGCAGGAAAAGGAAGGGCAAATAGACCTGTTTATTTTAACAAGCCAAACAAGAAACTAAACGCAGAAGTAAGCAGGGTTTTTGGAAAAGAAATAAATATTGATAATCAGTCCGTAACGCTCGGTTATGTTAGGCATATAAATAATTATCACGGCGTTGATAGTCCATACTTAGGGAAAGACGAAATTCCCGTAACGAAAGATGTATTTGCTCTTATACCAGATGTTTTAGAGAATTTTGATACCATAGAAAAAAGCAACAAGCAAACCACACGAGGCGAAGATGCCATAAAAATAACAAAGCATTATTCAGACGGAACAATGACTATTGTAGATGCTGTTGTAAAAATAGACGACCCAAAAAAACCAAACAAAGCGAATTTAGAGATAAGAACGGTTTATGTGGATAAAAGCAAGGAAAGTGCGGTCGCGACTAATTATAGCTCCGCCGCCCGTAAGGGAGTATACAGAACCAACCCTGCTACCCATAATATACAAAAAAATCCCCCACCCAGCAACGTTTCACGTGAAAAAAGCGGCGATAAGGTAAGATTTTCCCTTGCAGAGACCGCAGGAGTGCCTGAGAACCATTCCAAGGCATCGGACATAGCAAAGCAGGCGAAAAAGGAGTGGCAGGAGAAAGGCGTGGAGAGCCGTTTCTTCAAGCGGTGGTTTGGGGATAGCAAGGTTGTGGATGAAGACGGAAAGCCTATGGTGGTGTATCACGGAACTAATGCTGAGTTTAATACTTTTGATACTAGATATATAGGTTCAAACGTAGGCGGTCGCTTAGACTACGGCATAGGATTTTATTTTACAAGCGGCGGGGCACTTGATAGTAGCCCTAGTTGGTATGGAGATAAAGTAGGAAGCTATTATTTAAAATTAGAAAATCCTTTTATCGTTTCAAAAAACGATGTAGAGCTAGGAAAGGCACTATTGAAATTAGACAAAAACATTCATACAAAACAAGGAGAAAAAATATCAGATAGATTAGCGGAAGGACTGCAGATATTAATGAGAGATATAGGACCCGACACACTTACAGAACTATTAAAAAGTAATGGGTTTGACGGAGTAATATCCGGTCGTGAATATGTCGCCTTCTACCCCGAACAAATCAAATCCGCCACAGACAACAGAGGCACGTTTGACGGCGAGAACCCAGATATACGCTTCTCCCTCTCCCCCAAAGAGAGGGCAATAGCAGACAACGACCCCAACCGCAAGGTGTATATAGCAACAAGGAACTTCCTCAACAAAGATGTGGGCGTTCATATTGGCGATATTGACACGCTTTTTGAAAAAGCCGACAAGAAATGGCACGAGCAGAGAAAAAAGGCTGCGGCAGGAATGAAAACGGAGTTCAGTCCAGAGCTTGACAAGCTAGCGGAAAGGTTGGCAGAAGACCCAGACATAGCGGCACTCATTGGCTACCACACCGATGAAGCTGGCGCAATGGATAGAATAAGAGAGATAGCGAGCGATTACGGCAGACTGCACGATGACCAGAGAGTTTCAAGGGGACAGGCGGCACAGAACGGATATAGCTATGATGACGAATACCTGAACTCCCCCGAAGCCGTAAATGAGAATTTCAATTATCAGCTGGAAGACCAGATAAACGGAGATTTGCCCAAAGACCATATCTACAACCTCGGCAGACCTCGGCAAATTCTGCTAAACGCTGGAATACCGGACTTGCCTATTGAACTTAAAGCGGATGTTTTAGCCTTGAAAGCAAGCCAAAACTATGGACACCCATTTGAACTATCTGAAATAAAAGACTTGCCAAACGCAATAAATGACCCAATAGCGATATTCGCCTATGGAGACAAGGAAAAGGCTGTAAATGTAATAACGGAAATACAATCAAACGGAAAAAATTTCTTAGTAGGAATAGCGTTAAATCCAAAAGTCAAAGGAAAAGCCCTTGATATACATAGCATTAGAACCATATTCCCAAAAGATGTTCCTGAATGGAAGAATTGGATAGACCAAGGAAAAGCGTTGTATGTGAATGAGGAAAAGTTAGGGTCGCTAAATAACCCCAGAAACCCCGAGGACGTAAGTAGCAACCCTACCAATAAATATACAAAAAATTCTCCCGATGTGCAAGAGGAAACGGCAAAAAAAGCCGCAGAGGGCGAAAAATCTACACAAAACTCAACAAATGAGGTCAAGGGCGAGCAACAAGAGGCGTTTCCGGCAAGAAAAATAGAAATGCCGCACGAGGGCAAGGAAGAATCGGCTTTCAGAAAGAAAATCAGGGAATACCAAGACGAAATGATAATGTACAAAGACCTTGACGATATGCTGCAAACGGAGGCTTCCGTCTATGATGCCGCAGATTTGAGCTTCGGGAAAGTGAGCAACGAGATACGCGAGGCTATGAAAGACGTTAAAGAGATTTCTGATATAGTGAAAAAGCACAAGCTGGATTTCAATTTCGTGGAAGATTTCACTGAGAGCCTGCACACCAAGGAAAGGAATGCCCAGATAAAGAAGGAATACAACAAGGAAAACGGCTCCGGTCATAGCGATGAATGGGCAGACGAGCAGAGAGAGAAGTTCCTAGGAATGACCGCAACCGAGCAAAAGGCGATAAAGGATATTGTAAATGCAATAAGGAAAACGACTAAATCCATATTGAATGACTTGGTAGAGAGCGGTTTAATGAGCATGGCAGAGAGGGAGAGGCTTGAAAAGCTTTACCCAAACTACGTTCCGCTGCGCAACCTGCCTAAGGAAGTTTCGGACTTGCTGATAAGAGGGCACGGCGGCGGGGAAAAGGGCTTTATGGTTCACCCCGACAACAAAAAAGCAAAGGGCAGGAAATCAGCGGCAGAAAACATAATATCCCAAGTGTTCGCGCGAAAGCAGGATTCCATAGTGCGAGCTAACAAGAATATGGTTCTGCGCGAGTTTCACAAGCAGTATTTGGAAGCCAACAACAAATACGGGCACGATAAAAGCTTCTGGGAACTTGACCCACCAGACAACGCGCCGGCAGGCAATGATTTTAGCTTCTATATAGATGGCAAGGAGCATACCATGAGGCTTTATACCCACGAGGGCAAGCGAATGGTGGAAGCTTTGATGAACCTTGACAAAGACAATGCTGGTGATTTGGTGAACTTTATAGGCAAGATAACTGGATTTAAGAGGGATATGATAACAAAGTATTCCCCTCTGTTTATTCCCAAGAACGCAATAAGGGATTACCAACACGCTGTATTAATGGGTTTCGTGCGCTATGGCAGCAAAGATGCCGCCAAGATACTCAAAAGAACCATTCCGAATATGTTCAAACTGTTTGCGAATGACTTGGGTATAAAAAAGAATGAAGCTGCTAAATGGCGTGATAGGTGGAGAGAAGCCGGTGGCGAAATGGGGTATATAACGCAGATAAGCCACGAAAAAAGAACGGAAAGCCTTGTGAAAGAAATAGACTTCCTTCGCAAGGGCAAATATGACCCAAGGACTTACGGCAGAAAATTCTTGGAGTTCTGGGAACACGCCAACGAGATTATAGAAGGCAACGTTAGGCAGGTTGTTTTCCAAACGCTCGTGGAGGGCGGTATGAGCGACCGCCAAGCCGCCAGAGCCTCAAAAGACATTACCGTGAACTTCAACAGGTTCGGCTCAAAAGGGCGTAGCATGAACAAGCTATACCATTTCGCAAATGCCAAGATACAAGGCATAGATAATTATTTTTCCGCGTTCAAGGACAAAGACCCTGCCGTGCGCCGCAGAGCAAAGCAAGCTGCCGTGGCTTGGGCTGGCATGGGATTCATAAACGGCATACTGAACCATTGGGGCAAAGCAGCTGCTATAGCAGGAATAACTTTATGGGCAACAGGAGAAGAGCAGGACAACGACAAAGACAAATATGCCAATATCCCCGAATGGCAGAAACGCATGAATATGATTATCCCTATGCCTTGGAGCAAAGAGCATTACGGCAAAATCCCAATGGCGCAGGAGAGCAATGTTATATTCAACATAGGCACAAGGCTTGCCACAATGATGATGGAAGACGACTACAGCGCGCTTGATTTGTTATCCGGCACCGTAGCGGATATGATAGATATGGGAAACCCGATAGGTTCAGAATTAAATCCAGATGCGCCAGGCAAATCATTGGTAAAAACACTAACGCCATCTATTGGCGAACCTATTGTAGATGTTGTTCTCAATGAGGATTTCACAGGAAAGAAGATAACACCGGACAACGCGCCAGGAGATAAAAAGCCAGCAGCCTTGCGCTACAGGGAAAATGTTATCCCGTTCTTCCGCGATGCCGCCGCTATGCTGAATGAACTGAGCGGCGGAAGCACGGAGTTTGAGGATGGTGGTTTTACGCAATTCTTATCTCCCCACGATATGCAATATGTTATAGGTCAGTATCTTGGCGGCATAGGCAACTTGGTGCAAAAGGGCTGGGGCATAGCTTATGCAAAAGCACAGGGCGAAGACGTGGATATAGCTCAATATCCAGCCGTGGATATTGTCGCGGGTAGAATAAGCCCGTCAGGAGACAAGCACGAAATGTACGACACGGACAGCGAAGCCGCTTATGCTTTGAAAAAATACAATGAATGGGACAGAAACGAAAACACAGAGGAAAAAGCCGCTATATATCTAGACCGAAAATATGGCTTAATCAGGTATGGAGAAGCCCTCGCCGAAATCAAACGTTATTATGCCGATAGCAGAAAAGACAAAAAAGAATTGAAAACAAATGATGACAAGAAAGAATACAAAGAAATCACCAAAAAAATAACAGACTTTGAAGATGAGTTTGGTCATATAAAAACAAAAACTTGGAACAAGATTCAAAAAACCGAGAACAAAGCAGAAATAGACGAACTTTTAGACGAAATGCTAGATGAAGGCAGCAAACTTTTAGATAAATATGGGTTGTGAAAATGAAACCCCGCAACGACATAAAAGAGCAAAAGTTCGTGGAGCATTTCGCCGAGCACGGCAACGCCACGCAAGCGGCAATATATGCCGGATATTCCAAGAACGGAGCGGACAGGGCGGGCTATAGATTGCTTCAAAGCAAATCCATAAAAGACAAAGTAGCCAGGATAAAATCCGAGTTGGCGGAAAAATCCAAATGGAACAGAGAGCGGGCAATAGACGAGCTTGAAAGCATCAAGCGCGATGCGCTGGCAAGCGATAGACCCAACCACAGCGCGGCAGTGAAAGCGATAGAGACCATAGCAAAACTTGCGGGATTGTTCCCAGAGGAAAGGAAGAAGGTGGAACTGGAGGGAGATGTTGGGATAGTGATAAAAGAAACCGTTACTTTTGGGGATTTGCAAAATGCCAAAGGTAGTAGAAATTGACTGGAGCTTTCCAAATAAAAAGCTAGAGATACTGCTACCCACCAACAAAGCCTATCACAAGGTTCTTTACGGCGGCAGAGGCGGGGGCAAAAGCTGGGCGGCAGCGATGATGGCTGTGCGGCTTTCATTAAAGTGCAAAATGCGTATTTTATGCACAAGAGAAATACAGATTTCTATTGCAGATAGTATGCACAAGCTTTGTGTTGATATAATAAAAAGCAAGAAAATAGAGGAACTTTTCAAAATAAACCAGTATGATATTGTATGCAAAATTACTGGGAGCGAATTTATATTCAAAGGTATGCAAGACGTAAAAAGCCTTGAAGGAATAGATTTAGCTATCGTGGAGGAAGCGCAGCAGGTAAGCTCCAAAAACGCAGAAACGCTTGAACCGACTATAAGAAACGAGCATAGCCAAATATGGTGGCTATTCAACCCAGAGAATGAAAGCGACTGGGTATATGATTATTTTTTGGTAAAGCCGCCACCGCCCGGAACGCTCATAGAAAAAATAAACTATTACGAAAACCCCAGATGCTCAAAAAAGCTAATAACGGCAGCGGAGCATTTGAAAAACACGGACTATGAGAAATACAAACACATATACCACGGAGAATTAAATACGAATGTAGGCTGGGGCTTCATAAACCCACTATGGATAGACCACGCCGCCAGCGGCAACATAAAGCCGCTTGAGGGCAGAGTTGCGAGCAGGTGGGCTATAGGCTGCGACCCTGCGTTCCAAGGCAACGATAAATGGGTTAATGTAGAAGGTAAAGGAAATAGAATTATTAACGTTGAAAAAAAGGATTACGCAACCAGCATAGTTATATCCAAAAGTTTGAATGACAAGGTTATGCGTTATGGCAGATTTAATTGTGATTTAGGCGTAGATTGTATTGGAGTGGGGCAAGGCGTAGGAGATGAGCTTGAAGGCATTTACAGGCTTGGCGACTGCCTGAATCGTTTAAATAACAAAGACAAGGATTGGGTTCCGGTCGCTCCAAGAGGAGCGGATGCAGGGAGCATAAAAGACTATGATTGCTGGCGAAGCCAAGCGTGGTGCCTGTTTGCATGCGATTTGGAAATGGGCAATATAGACCTCAGCGGAATGTCGCCGGAGGACCTAACGGAACTCAAAAAGCAGATTAAATTCATATCAAAAACAAGGGATAAAAAAGACAAGATAAGGATAACGCCAAAGGATATTCTGCGGAAAGCGGAGTATCTAGGCTACAGCCCCGACTTGGCAGATGCCGTTGTGGCTTGGAACTGGGTGCGAAAAAGAGACGACCGCGATATTCCACGGCAGAAGGTTATTGCCGGAAGGGATTTTTGGGGCAGCAAAAAGGAAAGCGGCGATGGTCTGGCGTGGCTTATGTAGGTTGATAAAAATTTTATCAGTAATTTATCAGTAAAGCCACAAAACTGCGATTTTTGACGAATTTTAGCGTTTTTCACTTCTATGTCAAGGTAGTGCGCTAACCAACTGCGCTAATCGTCCAGACTACTATCAGAGGCGTGTTTTATCGTATTTGCCGTTTTTTCTTAATATAGAAAATTATTGCCTTTTTTGAATACCCCCACCAAGACTCGAACTTGGGTAACAGGTTTAGGAAACCTGGGCTCTATCCGCCTGAGCTATAGGGGCAAATTTCATCTAATTGCAGGCTTTAGCTTAGGCGCTACCTTTTGCTTTGGAATCGTTTTTGTTGTCGCTGCGAATTTTTCAGAAGACATTTGAACGGCAGGATTGTTTCTCGCCTCTTTTATCATTATTTTCTGTTTTTCTTCGCTTTCGCGTTTAACACTTTCCAATTTTTTACCAAGTAAATCACCTAGGGTTACACCTTGAGAAGCTGATGCGGCAGGTTTTCTTTTGTCTTTGTTATGATGAGTGTTTTTTTTTGATTTTTCTGCCATGCATACCTCTTTTGTTTAAATTTGAATAAAGAATATAGAAAATTTTTTCATAATAACTCCCTCAACGCTGTCCATCTATGCCGTTCCCTATTATTTCTCACCGCAGTTTCCAGTGAACCTTGGCTCGCCAATACCCATATATTTTCCTTTGCCCTCGTAACCGCTGTGTATAGCAAATTCCTTTGCAACATTATGGAATGCGAATAATCCAAAATGACCGCTACGGATTTATATTCGCTGCCTTGACTCTTGTGCACAGTGCAAGCATACGCAAGCGTTAAATTCTCGAACTCATCACCTTCAATGGTGATTTCCTTTTCGTCAAAAGACACTTCTATTTTTTTTGCCATCGGCATAACTTTGGTTATCCGCCCCAAGTCGCCGTTGAAAATATCCTTTTCGTAGTTGTTTTTCAGTTGCATAATAGGATCGCCAATTTGCCAGCGAATGCCTCTGTATTCAAAACCGTAGGCATCGAAGTTTAAAATTTTCTGCAAGAAAGTGTTCAGATTTATGGTTCCCAAAACGCCCTTGTGCATTGGCGTTAAAACTTGAAGCTCGTGTTTTTTTGAGAGGTTCGTTAAGATGGAAAGAGCTTCTTCCGAATTTTGGTAAGGCATATAATGAAAATGCGAACCGTTTTGCAAGTTGGGCATTTTGCCCGCTAAAATGCGATGCGCATTTTCCGCTATGTCGCTCGCTTCGCCCTGTCTATAAATTTTTGACAGTATCGCTTTTGGAACTTCAGGGCAGGAGAGAATTTCCCTAAGCACATTGCCGGGTCCAACGCTTGGCAATTGGTCTGCATCGCCGATTAGAATCAACTGGGCATTGGGTTTCAAAGCCCGCATTAAATCTGCGGCAAGCTCATCGTCTATCATTGAGCTTTCGTCTATTATAACGCTGTCCGCGTCCAAAGGGTTGCCTTCGTCTCTGTAAAAAAGCCCAGAGATAGGGTCTATCTCCAGCATCTTGTGAATTGTGCTCGCCTTAAAGCGGCAAAGCTCCGCCATGCGGCGTGCCGCCCGCCCTGTGGGCGCGGCTAACATCACCTTTCTCTTTTGCAAATTCAAAATGTGCAATATGCCTTTTAAAATGGTGGTTTTCCCAGTACCGGGTCCACCAGTTATTACAAAGAACATATTTGAAACCGCATTTTTAATGGCTTTTAACTGTTCCTCGCTATAAGAAATCTCAAGGCTGCTCGCTGCCGTGTTTATTTCCGCATCGCTGTGCGAACTTTCCAGAAAATCCGAATTCAAAGCCCTTCGCACGAACATTCCAATATATTGCTCCGCCTCGTAAAGTTCCGGGAGCCAAACCCTTTCCCCTTGTATAATTACCTTTTTCGTTTTTTTTAAATCCGCCAAAGCGGAATACAGATAATCATATATATCATCATCGGGGAAGGCGGGAATTATTCTCAAAAAATTGAGAGAGTTTTGCAATAGATTTTCTATTGGCATAAAGGCGTGACCGCCATCGTATTTCGCTTCTCGCAAGACGTGCAACACCGAAGCGCGGAGCCTTAAACCTGCTGTTTCATCAAAACCGAGTTTTTTTGCGGCGTTGTCAGCTATTTCAAAGGGATAGGCAAAAGGTTCTTCGCATAGAACGTAGGGATTTTCGTTGACGATATTTTCCGTTTCCGCTTTGTATAAATTCCAAGCGAGCATCGCTTTTGCACCTGTGAAACCCAGTTTGTAAAGGAATAGCAAAGCGCGTCTGCTTTCTTGCTGCAAGCTCCAATCGTCTATAAATTTTTCCAATCTCTTTCCGCTAAGTCCTCTAACCGCTCCTTTCAACCTGTCTGGGTCCCTATCCAAAACATTCGGCAAATCCTCACCGAAAGTCACCACCAGTTTTTCCGCGGTTTTCTCTCCTATGCCTGCAAAGATTCCGCTCGCCAAATATGCAATCAAACCGCTTTCGCCTTTTGGCTGCAAAACCTCGCAGCTCACAACGGAGAACTGCTTTCCAAATTTTGGATGTTCAGCCCAATCCCCAGTTAAATTCACACGCTCTCCCGCATGAATAGGCGGAAAATTCCCAGCAGCGGTCTCACTATGTTTGCCATATTTTATACGCACAACGGAAAATCCGTTTCGCTCATTTGCAAAAACCACGGATGATATTGTACATTCCAAAATTTCGGGCATTTTGGGAAAACTACAAAAATTTGTAAAATGTAAATTATTATGCTGATAGATAGAGCGTAAATCTAAACTACAACTTTAGATTTACGCCTTTTTATATTTCTATTTTATTCAAATGGCTGGCATAAAATACCTTAAACGAACACTAACTCCAGAAATTTTGCTTGTATCTGAGAGCGATAAAGTATTGCTTATAAATGGTCCTCGGCAAATAGGCAAAACAACCCTCTTGAAACACACCAAAACTACGGAACGCAAATATGTGACTATGGACAATAAAGCTGACCTCGCTTTTGCAAAAAACGACCCAAGAGGTTTTTTGGAAACATATTCTCCTCCGGTTATTATTGATGAAATTCAATACGCCAAGGAACTATTCCCATATATCAAGATGCTCGCAGATGCTTCGGATAAACGTGGGCAAGTCTGGATGACTGGCTCTCAGCAATATAATATGATGGAAAACATTTCCGAATCTCTGGCTGGTAGGGTAGTCATCATTGATATGCTCGGTTTATCAATTTATGAACGTGAAGGAATTGGATTAAAACAAAAGCCATTTTTGCCTTCGGAACAGCCACCGGCTAAACTTAAAAGTCGCAATATACCAAATACATTCAAGGTAATATGGCAAGGCTCATATCCAGATGTTATTTATAGAGATAGAAAAAGCCGGAGGGATTTTTATGATTCATACATTCGCACATATCTGGAACGCGATGTTAAGCAACTCATAAATGTTGGTGATGAAGTTACGTTTTTTACTTTCCTAAAAGTTGCCGCTGCAAGGACAGGGCAGGAATTGAATATTACAGATATCGCAAAAGATGTTGGGATTTCGCAACCATCGGCAAAAAAATGGTTATCCGTTTTGCAGACCTCTGGAATAATTTACTTTTTGCAACCTTATTTTAAAAATATAACCAAAAGATTAATAAAAAGCCCAAAGATGTACTTTTTGGATACAGGTATTGCCGCATATCTTGCTGGCTGGACTACGCCGGAAGCCTTGGAATCTGGAATATCATCTGGGGCTTTTTTTGAAACATTTGTGATTAGCGAAATTATAAAATCATACTGGCATAATGGAGAAAAGCCGAATTTATATTTTTTCCGGGACGAAAAAGGGCACGAGATAGATTTGCTTATTTATCAAGACGGAAAATATTATCCTATTGAAATAAAAAAACACGCAACTCCTAGCGGAAGCGATATTTCCTCATTCAAAATTTTCGCCAAATTGGAAAAACTCGGATACGGCTGCGAAATATGCCTCACTCCCGAACCGCAACCTATATCTACAGAAGCTATGGCTATTTCTGTGTGGGATATTTAGCCACTAGCATCCTGAAATTTGCTCCCTAGCTATTGAACAAAAACAGCATTATATCCCCATCGCGCACCTCGTAATCCTTTCCCTCGGTGCGCAGATGCCCGGCGTCTTTTGCCGCGTTCAAACTTCCATATTTTTCAAAATCCGAATAAGACAAAGTTTCTGCTCTTATAAATCCTTTTTCAAAATCGCTGTGGATAACGCCCGCACAGGCAGGGGCTTTCCAACCCTTGTGAAATGTCCAAGCGCGAACCTCTTTTTCACCCGCTGTGAAAAATGTTTGCAGCCCCAAAATTGCATAGCCCTTGTGCACAACCTTATCCAAACCACTTTCCGCCATGCCCAAATCTTTGAGGAACTCCGTTTTTTCCTCCGCTTCCATAGAAGACAATTCCTCTTCTATTTTTCCGCATATAATAACCATGTCTTGCCCGCGCTCGGCTGCGTATTTCTTCAACTCCTCGGTATAGGCATTGCCCGTTAGAACATCGCCTTCGCCCACATTCGCACAGTAAAAAATCGGCTTTGCGGTGAGCAGGGCAAGTTCAAAAATAATTTCGCTCGCCGTCTCGCTCTTCTCAAAACTCCTAGCGGGTTTCCCCTCGCCTAAATGTTTTGAAAGAGCCTCGCACATCGCTAATTTTTCCTTCGCCTTTGCCGTTCCGATTCTCGCATTTTTGTTTTCCTGCGCAAGTCTTTTATCCACGCTTTCCAAATCTTTCAATATGAGTTCGGTTTCTATAATTTCAACGTCCCGCAGAGGATTCACAGATTCATGCACGTGAATGATATTCTCATCGTCAAAGCAGCGAACCACTTCCATGATGGCTTCGCATTCCCTGATGTGCGTTAAAAACTGGTTGCCCAAACCTTCGCCTTGTGCTGCTCCCTTGACAAGCCCCGCAATATCCACAAACTGCGTGACTGCGGGAACAATGCTTCGGGGCTTATAGGCTTTGACAAGAACTTCCAACCGTTTGTCCGGCACGTTTACCATGCCGATATTTGGATTTATGGTGCAAAAAGGATAATTCGCGCTCTCCGCCCCCGCATTTGTTATAGCATTGAATATAGTGCTTTTGCCAACATTAGGCAACCCGATTATTCCACATTTAAATCCCATAAGAAGGTAAATGTAGAAATAACTAAAGATAAATTTTCTATTTTTCAGCTCGATGAAATCCAAAGACATCATTCGTATTCAAATATCAGAGCAACGTGAGATTATCTTGCTTGGAACCGCGCACATTTCCAAAGAATCTGTGGATTTGGTTCGCTCCACAATAACAGAGGAAAAACCGGACAGCGTTTGCGTAGAATTGGATGAAAAACGTTTGAAAGCTCTGGAAGACGGGGACCGTTGGAAAAATTTGGATATTAAAAATGTGTTGAAAAAAAGGCAGATGTCTTCGCTTATAGTGAATTTGGTTTTGGCATCTTACCAAAAGAGAATGGGCGAGTCAACAGGTGTGGAACCCGGTGCGGAACTAAAAGCCACGGTAGAAGAAGCAAGGGCTTGCAACGCAAACCTGATTTTAGCGGATAGGGATGTTAAAATCACTTTACGCCGTTCATGGGCAAGCACTCCGTTTTTTCGCAAGTTCAAACTACTCGCTGCCTTATTCGGTTCTATTTTTGAGACGGGAAAAATTGATGAAGAAGAGCTAAGCAAAATGCGCGAACAAGACACGCTTTCCGTTATGATGGAGGATTTTGGAAAAGCTTTCCCTGAAATCAAGCGAATTTTGATAAGCGAAAGGGACCAGTTTTTGGCAGGCCGAATTTTGAAAGCAGAAGGCAAAAAAGTTTTAGCAGTTATTGGAGCAGGGCATTTGCAAGGCATTAAAAGCATTATTGAAAGCAGGCGAGAAACCCCGCCAGAAGAAGAGCTTTGCAAAATCCCACCACCGAGCAAACTATGGCTTGCTATAGGCTGGGGAATACCCGCTGTGATTATCCTGTCCCTAATTTACATAGGCGTTCAACAGGGCGCAGATAAAGTCGCGGATTCCATCTATCTTTGGATACTCTGCACCGGAGTTCTCGCCGCAATCGGTGCCGCTTGCGCGCTTGCCCATCCCTTTGCAATAGTGGCTGCTCTGTTCTTGGCTCCGCTAACAGGCTTAACTCCTTTAATTGGTGTTGGGGTGTTCACCGCATTCATTCAGGCATATTTTTGCCCGCCAAGGGTTTCTGAAATGGAAACCGCCGCAGAAGACATTTGGAAATTGAGCCGCTGGTGGAAAAACAGATTCACAAGGGTCATTCTGGCTTTCATAATACCTGGGCTTTTTGCAGCCCCAGGTAAATTCATTTTTTTCGCAAAAATCGGCAAAACCATAAGCGATGGGTAAATTTTACTTACAAGAAGTTAGCTACATTTACAAAAATATGAAAAAATTTTCTTTGAAATTTCATCTTTGAGTGAACATTCAGGATGCCATTGCACAGCCCAGACACAAGGATGAGCCGGCATATACACCGCTTCTACAAGACCATCATCGGCTAAAGCCATAATCTCAAGTTCTTTTGCTATTCTGTTTATTCCCTGATGATGAGAACTGTTTACTTCAAAGCATTCTTTCCCAACGAGTTTGTGCAATGGGCTATCTGGAATGAGCCGGACATTGTGGATGGGGGCATCGTATGGCGGTTCTTGGGAATGGTTTATTGTGTTGGAAAATTCTGTGGGAATATCCTGATACAAACTTCCGCCAAGCAGGACATTTAAGAATTGTATGCCACGACAAATCCCGAGCGCAGGTTTATTTTGATTCAAAATGGCTTCACGGAAAATATACGCTTCCATTCTATCCCGTATATCGCAGGTTTCTCCGCAATGTTCGGCTTTTTCTTGCCCGTATAGTTTGGGATTTACATCGTGACCCCCGGTGAAGAGAAAGCCATCAAAAAGGTGTATAGTTTGTTTTAATATGGTTTCTGAATCAGTTAGGTGTAAAATCATTGGCACAGCACCAGCTTCTTCCAAGCCTTGCATATAGCCAGGCAACATCCATATACTATCCTTTTTCTCATCCCAAAGGGGAATAACTCCGATTATAGGCTGTTCCATATAAAATCAATATTGGTAATACTCACATTTTAAATATAGAAAAATTTTTCATCAGCAATTTCTATATTACCGCCATGAAAGGCATTCTTCTAGCAGGCGGCGCAGGTTCAAGGCTTTACCCTTTGAGCGCGGTGGCGAGCAAGCAGCTCCAACCTGTTTACGATAAACCCATAGTTTACTACCCGTTGTCCACGCTGATGCTCGGTGGCATAAAAGATATAATGCTGATAAGCACGCCTGCCGACGTTCCTCGTTTCCAAGAGTTGCTCGGCAACGGAAGCCAATGGGGGATAAACATTCAATATGCCGTTCAGCCAAAACCGGAGGGCATAGCGCAGGCGTTTCTGATTGCGGAGGATTTCATCAAGGGTGAGAAGTGTACCTTGATTTTGGGAGACAATATTTTTTACGGTTCTTTTGATTTATACGGCATAATGGCAGATGCGACTAATTTTACGGGAGCGAGAATTTTAGGTTATGCGGTAAACGACCCGGAGAGATACGGCGTTGTTGAATTTGACAGCACAGGTAAGGCTCTTTCTCTGGAAGAAAAACCAGCAAAACCAAAAAGCAGATATGCGGTGCCGGGCTTATATGTTTACGACAAAACAATTTTGGATAAAGCAAAAGCATTAAAGCCAAGCGCAAGGGGCGAATTGGAAATAACAGATATAAACAAAGCCTATTTGCAAGAGGGAACTCTATTCGTGAAAAAAGTGGGTCGTGGGCTTGCATGGCTGGATACCGGTACTCACGCTTCTCTTTTGGAAGCGAGCAATTTTGTATATACACTGGAAGCGCGCCAGGGCTTGAAAATAGCTTGCTTAGAGGAAATCGCGGTTGAAAGTGGTTTTGTGAGTTGGGAAAAAATGAAAGAGCATTTGGAAAAAAATATGCCCAAATGCCCTTACAGGGATTATCTTTTTAAGAGGTTTGGGTGAGGATTAATAACGATGAGTAAAAACACAATCATTGGCGTAGCTTTAATAGTTCTTTTGTTCGTTTGGTCTATTCACAATGCAGGCAAGCAGCAAGAACTTGCTCAGGCGGAATTGCAAAGAAAAGCCAGTGAACTCGCTTTGGAAAAAGCAAAGCAAGATTCGCTTGCCGCTATAAAGGGAGAAAAAACAGATTTGGGAGTTCCAGAAATTACGACTCCTCCTCATACGCTGCCCCACGCACACTCGTATGTCGCAGCAGAAGATTCTCCCTTTGCTGCACAAGACGTGGCGGAAGCGGCTAAGATTCAAGTTGATTCAATTGAAAATACTCAAACAAGCTCAAAGGAGATTCGTGTTGAAACCGACCGCTTTTGGGTTACCATCAGTTCCATCGGTGCAAAAATAGTGAGTGTGATTCCCAAAACCCTTGCGGATAGCCTTGGGAATTTCCCTGAGCTTTTGCAGAACAAGGAAACGGGGGCTTTAAGCATCAGTTTTGACAATGCGGATTTTACCAATGTTCTTTTTTCAACTGAAAGTGGAGCCGATATAGTTGTAAAGGATTCCGCAAAACTCATTTTTGAATGGAGAGATGAAAAAGGCAGGGCGGTGTTCAGGGAATACGGATTCACGAAAGATGGGCATTCGGTTAAGCATATTACAAGGATAAAAGGTTTTGCCCCCAAGTTATATACGCTGAACTGGAAAGGCGGAATGCGGGAAACCGAATATATTCCAATGACAAGTTCATTTGGCATGAGCTATCTCTTTAGCGAAGTTATTTTGAACAACACTTACAATGTCAACAGAGAAACCATAACAAAGCAAACGTGGTTCAACCGCGACCAGGGCAAAGCATTGTGGTTTGGGCTAAGGCGAAAATACATAGCCGCCATAATAAATTTCAACGGCGAAAGCGAGGCTTCTCTCGGTGCGGAACCCATAAAGGAAAAACGAAACGAAAAAGACCCCGGCACCTATGCCCTTACAATAAGCGACAATATGGCAACGGATTCCGTAGCGGTGAATTTCACCATTTTGCCGCTCCATTGGCTGGATATTGAGAAAATGGGGCAGGGTTATGAGAAAATCATAGTCAGCGGTTGGGAATGGATGGGCGCGGATAAATGGTTTGTATGGCTGTGCGGCGTTCTTTTGCGAATATTGAACTCCTTTTATTCCATAATACCGAACTATGGAATTGCGATTATTCTTTTAACCATTCTTGTTAAGATGGTAACCACCCCGCTTGCTTTAAAACAGATGCGTTCAACTCGCTCCATGATGGCTCTAAAACCGGAGTTGGATGCCATTCGCGCAAGGACCCGTGGCGATATGCGTGCGCAGCAGCAGGAGATAATGGCTCTTTACGCTAAACACGGAGTTTCTCCGTTCAGCGGGCTTGCGGGCTGCTTGCCCATGCTCTTGCAGATGCCGATTTTCATAGGCTTATTTGTGGTTTTGGGCAGGGCTATAGAATTGAGGGAAGCCCCGTTTTTCGGTTGGATCAGCGACCTTTCAAAAAGCGATGTCATTTGGAGCGGATTCAGCATCCCTTATGTTATGCCAGAAGGCATTGCGATTTTGCCGTTTATCATGGTATTCACCACCTGGCTTCAAACAAAACAGACCATCACAGACCCAAATCAGAAGATGATGGTGTGGATGATGCCCATAATGATGTTCGTGTTCAGCATGGTTATGCCAAGCGGTTTGGTGCTCTACTGGACTGTCTCAAATTTGTGGAGCATTGCCCAATACATGGTGATAAACCGCAAACCGATTATTGCCAAGAAGGGTGCTGGCAATGTTATTGAGGCAAAAATTGTGAAAAATAAAAAGAAGTAGGAGAGCGATGGCTAAAATCCTTGTAGTTGATGACGAAGAAATTATGCGCGATGCGGTGGCAGATATCCTTGAGCTTAAAGGGCATCGCTGCACGGTTGCGGCAAATCCTAAGATAGCGTTGGAGCAAATTTCCATTGAGAACCCGGATTTGATAATCTCCGACTACAAAATGCCCGGCATGACAGGCATAGATTTATTAAAAGCAGTTAAGAAAGAAAGACCATCTCAGCCATTTTTGATGATGACGGCTTTTGGCTCAATTGAAATGGCGGTAGAGGCTTTGCAAAACGGTGCAGACCATTTTATAGAGAAAAAAGACCTTGAACATGCGGAAATTATAGAACACGCTGTTGCTATGGTGCTTGAAAAATACAAGTATAGAACGGAAAATTTTGCTTTGAGAAAAAAGCTGTGCGAAAAAAATTTCATAGGGCATGGCGAAAAATTTTTGGCTTTGAATAAATTTGTTGAAACCGTTGCTCCCACAAATGCCTCTGTTTTGATAACGGGTGAATCCGGTGTTGGAAAAGAGGTTTTGGCACGTGCGGTGCATTATCAGAGTTTAAGGGCTGGCGGTCCTTTTGTTAAGATAAATTGCGCCGCGCTCCCAGAGTCTTTGATAGAGAGCGAGCTTTTTGGCCACGAAAAAGGAGCCTTCACCGGAGCGTTGAAAACGAGGCGTGGCAAATTTGAGCTTGCAGACGGCGGCACTCTTTTATTGGACGAAATCGGTGAAATGCCGCTTGCCGCTCAGAGCAAGCTCTTGCGCGTTTTGCAAGAAAAAGTAATAGTTCGCATAGGTGGCGATGATGAGATAAAGGTTGATGTTCGCATAATTTGCACAACAAACAGGGATTTGAAGCAAGAGGTAGAAAAAGGGAGTTTTAGAGAAGATTTATATTATCGCTTGAACGTTGTGCCAGTGCACATCCCGCCTTTAAAGGAACGCAAGGAAGATATTCCTGATTTACTGAATTATTTTATAGGTAAATTAAATGAAGAAAACGGTTATGCGGTGGAGGAGGCAAGCGAAGAGACGGTAGCCATGCTTCAAAAGCAACCGTGGCCCGGCAATATTCGCCAACTGGAAAATGCTATTGAGCGAGCTATGGTATTTTGCAAGAGCGGAATTTTAACACCGAATTTTTTTGACATTGAACCTGCGACAAATGCAGCAAGAACCAAAAAGAAATGATGAACTCCCTCCGTGGAGCGTAAAGAAGCAAAGAGCCTACAAAATTTCACGTGTTCTTTGGATAGTGCAAATTATCCTTGCCTTGCTTGCGTCTGTTTTTTTAATAGTTTTGATAGTTAATAGCACAAAATTTTGAAATCTGTACAAAATTCTTACCGAAGTGTGAAAAAATTATCCATAGGTATGGGAATCTACAGTCTCATATATGCCCAGCATCCTTGAGTATTACTACTACCAATATTATAAAAAAAATAATACCTACTACGTTATTCAAACAGCCTCTGATTACGGCAACCAAGCCTATTAATGCTAGTAATGTCATCATACATATCCTGCTAGTTTAATACCTTTCAACTCTAACTTTCAAATTTAGTAATTTTTTCTGGAAAAATATTGGAATAGCTTAAATTTAAAAACGAAAACCTTGCTTATTATCTAGCTTTTTGTATTTTTATGAAAAAAATATTGTATATTTATTTCGAAATTTAAATGTTTATGAATTAAGATGAGCAAATACACAAAAGGGCAGATTATATGTTTGAAATCTGATGGTAATCAGAAAGGAATGATTTCTGATATTATCGTTGGGGAAAATGAAACTTTGTATAAAGTGTTCATTGATGGAAGTATTAAAAGTTTTTATGAATCCCAATTAATTTCTGAAGAACAAAACGGCCATATAGCAAGGGTCAATAAAAATTTGTTCAACGCTCATATTACGGCATTGCAAATAATGAATCCTTCGCTTTCTTCTCTTTATTCGTTAAATTCTGCACGAATAGACTTTATTCCCTATCAATTTCGCCCTGTGCTTAAATTTATTAAAGCAGACCAGCCGAGACTGCTCATCGCAGACAGTGTAGGCGTTGGAAAAACCATTGAAGCGGGTTTGATATTGCAAGAATTAAAAGCACGAAAAAATATTGATTCTGTATTAATTATTTGCCCACGTCCTCTAGTTTCAGAGAAAAAATGGGAAGACGAAATGAAACGTTTCGGTGAAGATTTTACTGCACTTGATGGAAAAACTTTAAAACATTGTATTCAAGAAACTGATTATGATGGCGAATGGCCAGATAAATTCAAAAAAATTATAATTCCGTATTCGTTATTCAACGAAAATACAGTCGGAGAAAATAAGAAAAAGGGATTATTGAAACTTAATCCAATTCCACATTTTGATTTGGTTATTGTTGATGAAGCACATCATATTCGCAATAGAAATTGGCGTTATGAAGCTGTGAAGTATTTTTGCGATAATGCGGATGCTGTGGTATTTTTAACGGCAACTCCAATTCAGCTTGGTGATGAAAATTTATTTAATTTATTAAACGTTTTACGACCAGACTTGATCATTGACAAATCTAGTTTTGATTATATTGCAGAACCTAATCAATATATAAATGGAGCTGTTTTAACTATTAGAAAAAATTCCGAAAATTGGCAAATCATCGCTAAAGAAATGCTTGAAAAAGCTGCTGATACTGATTACGGAAAATCATTTTTTATTTCTAATAATGATTTCAGCAAAATTTGCGAAAAACTGCAAAATAGTAAATTTACCGATAGCGAAAGAATTGAGATTATAAATCAAATTGAAAATTTGAATACATTTTCAAATTTGATAAACAGAACTAGAAGAAGAGATATTGGCAATTTTACAATTCGCGATCCGCAAACGGTTGAAGTTCCGTTTTCAGAAGAACAAAAAATTCTTTATAATGAAATTTTACGAATTAAGAGAGAAATGTATCAGCAAAAACACGGGCTACCTCCTAATGAAAAATTTATACTATCTATGATTAGTCGGCAGATTGCAAGTTGCACCTTTGGACTTGTGCCTAGTCTCAAAGCTATTTTACAAAAAAAATATAATGAATTAGAACCAGGTGAATTGGATTATAATTTTGATGAAGAAAATCAATCAGAATTTTCAATTTCATTAGAAGAACAAATTAAGCAAATAATTGATTTTGCAGAAAACATAAAAATTACAGAAGATACAAAATTGATTGCATTGAAAAAAATTCTCGCTGAAAAACAGAAGCATACAAAAAATAAAGTGATGATTTTTAGTACATTTAGACATTCTTTAAACTATCTTTACAATAACTTGAAGCGAGATTTTCGCATTGGCTTAATGCACGGTGGAACAAAAGACGAAGAACGTAGGGAATTACGCAAAAGATTTATGGGAAATAGAGAGAATGAAAATTGCATTGATATTATGCTTTTCTCGGAAATAGGTTGTGAGGGCTTGGATTATCAATTTTGCGATACAATGGTAAATTACGATTTACCTTGGAATCCAATGAAAATAGAACAAAGGATAGGAAGAATTGACAGAAACGGACAAAACAGTGATAAAGTGATAATTTATAATTTAATTACTCCAGAAACTATTGATGCGGATATTTATGAAAGATGTTTAAACAGAATTGGAGTTTTTAAGCAAGTAATTGGTGATTGCGAGGAAATTTTAGGGAAAGTAGCAAAAGAAATCGAAAATATCGCAGAAAATTTTGAATTAAGTGAAACCCAAAGAAAGGAAAAACTTCAACAATTAGCCGATAATGAGATTCGTGAAATTCAAGAACAAGAAAAGCTAGAAAAAGAACAAATGGAATTTTTTGGAATAAATTTACCTAAAGATAAAATGAAAAAAGAAATTGACGATGCTTCAAATTTTTGGCTTTCTTCAGATGCAATTTACAATACTGTAAAATTGTATTTACAGGATAAAACACAAAAAGAACAGGTAGAATTAACCGCCTCAGAAAATCCATTGAAAAAATTTGATATTTCGCAAGAGACAAAAGAATTATTATTCAAAGATTATGGAAATTTACAAAAGCAAAAAAATCCTATATGGCGAGAATGGGAAAAATGGCTAAAAGGTACTATTTGGGGAAACGAAAAAGAAGCTAGATATATTCCAGTTACCTTTGAACAAGAAACGGCAAAGGAAAATGAAAATGCACTTTTGGTAAATTTAAATCATCCTTTGGCGAAACAAGCCGCAAATTATTTCAAGCAATCTGAGAAAATAGCGGTAAATTTGTTTGTGGAGACAAATGATATTCCAGTTGGAAATTATGAATTTGCTATTTATTCTTGGGTTTTCAAAGGAATAAAAGACGACTTGATATTGAAAGTTATATCCTTAAATGATGAGGTAAATTCTAAAATTTTGGATTTGCTAGAAATAGCAACAGATAATCCTAATGATATATCCATAGAAATTGATATTGCAAAGTTTGAGCAACAACACTACAATATGTGGAAAACAGCAAAAAACAAGCATATTCAAGAGACGGAAGAAATAATGAAACGTAGAAAAGAAAGTTTGCAAAGAAGTTTTGAGTACCAGAATGTATGGCTTGATAGGCAAATTCAAAATAGTTCAGATGAAAAAGTTATAAGGATGCGAAAGAGTCAA